>Ga0209192_10002388_pt1 | contig 13590 bp, 6 predicted proteins | sample ArcticOcean_MG_C_11_FD_187433 | JGI IMG/M metagenome (GOLD analysis project Ga0209192, IMG submission 187433) | Marine microbial communities from western Arctic Ocean - ArcticOcean_MG_CB2_154 (SPAdes) (version 2) | ecosystem: Environmental > Aquatic > Marine > Oceanic | place: Arctic Ocean... | reverse complement strand
TTTTAGTTAAACATTTGTGACGATCACAAAATATAAGATTGATTTTTAAAATGAACCGTGGCTTAAAACAGGCAATCGATTTTAATTAAGCTTTTCAAAATATTAGATTGGCTACCTTACTTTAAGCAACAATAATTTTAAAAGATAAATATATCATACATCAATTAAGAACTCGATTAAGTTTCGATTAATAGCTGGTTAATTTTTTTATTTTTTAATTAATTCTCAATTAATTAACGTAATATAGGTATAATCCACAATAAAGACATATGTTATTTAACTATATTTACAAAAAACAAGTTTAAGATTACTTAAAACTTAAAATAAATCACTTTTAAATGATTACTAAAAATACAATACTTTTTTTTAAGAATTCTTTCTTGGGTTTTTTGTTGTTGACATTATTTAACCTTTCTGCTCAACAAAATCAACTGATATCGGGAAACATTAGTGATGTAAATAGTAATCCTATTCCTGGAGTAAACATTTTAGAACAAAGCAACCCCCGTAATGGAACCGTATCGGACTTTGACGGAAACTTTACAATCTCGATTGCTCCAAATTCTACTTTGACATTTAGCTATGTGGGCTATGAGACACAAGTCGTTAAAATTTCAACAGAAACTACTTTAAAAATTATACTACAGGAAGACCGCTCATCCCTTGACGAAATCACTATAGTGGCGTATGGAAAACAAAAAAAGTCGAGTGTCATTGCAGCAGTAACCTCTATTGACCCAACTGAACTAAAAACCGCATCAAGTAATTTGACCACTGCATTAGCGGGTCGAGTGGCTGGAGTAATCGCTTACCAAAGAAGTGGAGAGCCTGGAAGAGACAATGCGGAATTTTTTATTAGGGGAGTTAGTACATTTGGTTATGCAAGATCTCCATTGATACTTATAGATGGCATAGAAACAACGTCGACAGACTTAGCTCGCTTGCAACCAGATGATATCGCTAGTTTTTCTATAATGAAAGATGCTACTGCTACTTCGCTTTATGGCGCAAGGGGAGCGAATGGAGTTATTTTGGTAACTACAAAAGTTGGAAAGGAAGGCGTTGTCAAAGTAAACGTGCGTTATGAGAAGTCCTACTCGGCACCCACACGGTCCCTAGAAATAGCAGACCCAATTACCTATATGACTTTACATAATGAAGCTTTGGTTACTAGAAATGCTTTGGGAGGTAGAATTTATTCTTTAGAAAAAATACTAATTTCTAAAGACCCAAACAGAAACAAGATGGCCTACCCTGCAGTGGATTGGTTTGATGAATTACTTGAAGATTACACACTAAACAGTAGGTTTAACTTCAATATTAGTGGAGGTGGTAAAATTGCGAGGTACTATTTGGCAACTACCGTAAATACTGATAACGGGAACTTAAAAGTAGACCCTCGAAATAACTTCAACAACAACATAAGTTTTAAACGAATTTCTCTCAGATCAAATATTAATGTGAATCTTACACCTACCACAGAAGTCGCCCTTAAATTTAACGGTAATTTTGATGATTACATAGGACCGATTGATGGTGGAGAAGCAACCTACAGAAAGGCAATGCAAGCAAACCCTGTATTGTATCCTAAATTTTATGAGCCAGATGCACAATTTCAAAATTCATCGCACGTGCTTTACGGAAATGCAGGTCAATTTGGAGGGTATTTAAACCCCTATGCAGACCTCATGAGAGGCTACAAAGACGAAAGCTATAATAATTTTGTAGCCACTGTAGAAGTTAAACAGGACTTAGGATTTATTACCGAAGGGCTAAAAGCTAGAGTACTTGCAAACACTTCCAGGTATTCATTTTATAATTTAGAGAGACGCTACAATCCATTTTACTACTCCCTAGGTAATTACGATTTTCAAAGCGATCAATATACGTTAGTGGCTTTAAATCCAAATCAAGGAACTGAGTATTTGGAATATAATGAAGGTAACAAAATCATAACGAATTCGACTTATTTTGAGGGTTCAATAAGCTACAAAAAAACACTGAATAAAAAACACGAGCTTTCAGGGATGTTAATAGGAATTTTAAGGGAACTTAAATATGGCAACGCAGGAAACCTCCAAAGCTCATTACCTTACAGAAACATAGGGCTCTCAGGAAGGTTTACCTATGGCTACGACGACAGATATTTCTCAGAGTTTAATTTCGGATATAACGGTTCAGAACGTTTTGCCAAGTCAGAAAGGTTTGGATTTTTCCCTTCATTTGGATTTGGTTGGTATGCTTCAAATGAAAAGTTTATGGAACCCATTTCCAATACCATTACGAAATTAAAATTCAAAGGCACATATGGCGTTGTTGGAAACGATCAAATTGGAAGCGCCAGTGATCGATTTTTCTATATTTCTCAGGTAAATTTAAACAATGGATCTATGGGATCTAGTTTTGGGCAGGAGTTTGGAACTTACATTAACGGAGTTAGTATTGATCGTTACGCAAACGACCAAATAACATGGGAAAAAGCAAAGATGTTAAACGTAGGGGTGGAACTTGGGTTATTTGGCGTTGTCGATATTCAAGCAGATTACTTTACAGAATACCGTTCTAATATTTTAATGGATCGAGCTCAAATACCGGCATCTATGGGGCTACAAGCGCCCTTAAGAGCTAATGTTGGAGAAGCTTCGTCAAGTGGATTTGAATTCACTATCGACTATAAAGACAGTCTTACTGATGACTTATTTGTTTCCGCCAGAGCCAATTTCTCTTATGCAACAAGTAAATACGAGGTTTATGAGGAATTGGATTATATAAACGCAGGCTTGCCATGGCGCTCAAGAATTGGACTCAACTTATCCCAACCCTTTGGATACATAGCGGAGCGATTATTTATTGACGAGGCTGATATTGCAAATTCTCCTCTTCAAACTTTTGGGGACTATATGGCAGGAGATATAAAATACAAAGACATTAATAATGATGGGGTCATAGACATTAACGATGAAGTTGCAATAGGCTATCCTACAACACCAGAAGTGATTTACGGTTTTGGCATTTCTAGTTCCTATAAAAAGTTTGATTTATCATTCTTTTTTCAAGGATCTCTAAACTCTTCATTTTTTATAGACGCGTACAATACCTCCCCTTTTATAGATACTAGTGGGGGTGCTATAGGGAACAATGCGCTTCTTAGTGCTTGGGCTAACGACCACTGGTCTGAAAACGACAGAAATCTTTATGCGGCATGGCCTCGACTTTCAGATCAATTGATAGATAATAACAATAGAGATAGCACATGGTGGCTTCGTGACGGTTCTTTCCTAAGACTGAAATCCATTGAGTTTGGCTATTCAGTTCCGGACCGTTTAGCATCTCGGGTAAATTTAGCATCTGCAAGGGTTTATATTACAGGGTCAAATCTGTTTACTTTTAGCAAATTTAAATTATGGGATGTAGAAATGGGCGGAAACGGACTAGGGTACCCAATACAGCAAAGCGCTAATATAGGAGTGAATTTAAATTTTTAATAACCGAACATGAAAAAAATCCTTATTGTTTTTATTCTGATTTTCACCTCTTGTGAGAAGGATTACCTTGATGTTGTGCCAGACAATATTGCAACTATTGAGTTAGCTTTTAATACGCGTTCCACTGCAGAAAATTTTCTTTCAACGTGCTATTCATATATTCCTGAGCATGCACATGTGGAGCAGAATTTTTCTATGCTTGCAGGTGATGAAGTTTGGTATTACGCTGAAAATGATTTCTATATGAATAACGAAACTAGTTTTCGAGTGGCAAAAGGCATGCAAAATTCTTCCAGTCCGTACTTAAATTACTGGGAAGGTGGCAGAGGAGCTCCAAACAGTCTTTTTATAGCACTTAGAGATTGTAATATTTTTTTAGAAAACTTAGTAACAGTACCAGGACTGGAAGAAGAAGAAAGAATTCGCTGGCTTGATGAAGTAAAAGTCCTTAAAGCTTTCTATCACTTTTGGCTTATGCAAATGTATGGACCAATACCAATTGTGGAATCAAATATTAGTGTAAGTGCCTCTCCGGCAGAAACAAATGTTTACAGAGCTTCTATTGATGAAGTTGTGACGTATCTAACGGAACTTATAGATGAAGTTATAGAGGCGGATAATTTACCTGGGTTGATTAATTATGTTTATACAGAACAGGGCAGGATAACCATGCCAATAGCAAAAGCATTAAAGGCTAAAATTTTAATGTTAAGCGCTAGTCCTATCTTCAATGGCAATAAAGACTTTAGCAGTTTAATTGACAATCAACGAAACAGTCTGGTTAATCAAACGTATGACCCTCAAAAATGGGTCTTAGCAAAAGACGCCTTATTAGAGGCTATCGAAAGTGCTGAAGCGAACGGGCATTCCTTGTATCAATTTAATCAGCAGTTACCTATAATTGGAGGGGTTAATGACCAGATAATGCAAGAACTAAGCTTAAGGGCAGCGATTACCGATCCTTTTAATTCGGAAACAATATGGGGGTTTTCAGCAGATTGGACAGGTGAATTACAACAATGGTGTCAGCCTAGGTGGTCCGCAGATCACTCAGCATTATTTGGCTATACTAAAAAATCTCATGCACCTACATTAAATATGGTTGAAACCTTCTACACTCGCAATGGAGTGCCAATTGACGAAGACGTTTCTTGGGAATATGGAAATCGATTTGATGTTGTCCAAACACCCATATTAGACGCTAACAACGAGAATTATCATGAGTTTTACATAGAAAATGATTACGCTACAGCGAAACTACACACTTTTAGAGAACCCCGGTTCTACTCTACTTTAGGGTTTGATGGCGGCAAGTGGTTTTCATTAGAGACTGAAAACATAAATAATATTCCGCATTTAAATGCTAAGGCTGGTGCACCTTCAGGAAAACAAGGGTTTGAAATTTATTCAATTACTGGTTATTTTGCAAAAAAGCTAGTGCATTATGAAAATATAATCGCACTAGAATCCTCCACCATAAAAGGATATTCTTTTCCTATCATACGACTTTCAGATTTATATTTAATGTATGCTGAAGCCGCTAACGAAACAAAAGCAGCACCTGATGCTGATGTCTATGAATACATACAAAAAGTAAGAGATAGAGCCGGTTTAGACGAAGGAAGTGACTTGGTCAGTACTTGGCAGATGCATTCTTCGAACCCAAGCAAACCGACCACTAAAGACGGAATGAGAGAAATTATACACCAAGAAAGAATGATTGAACTAGCACTTGAAGGACATCGCTATTGGGATTTAAGACGCTGGAAACTAGCAGGCGAATATTTCAGTAAGCCTATAAGAGGTTGGAATATATTTAAACCCGATGTCGAAGGCTTTTATGAAGTTGAAAATATATTTTACAGAAATTACCTAACCAAAGACTATTTGTGGCCTATTAGTCAAACAGAATTGCTAAGAAACCCTAACTTAATTCAGAACCCAGGATGGTAAAAACAAGAAACACTATTAAACGTAAAATAGGAAAAAGAAAAATTAATTTTGGGTATTCACTTGTTTGCATACTTTTAATTTTGGGATGTACAGAAGAAAAACATAGTGCTTATGGGTCTGACGGAAACCCTCCAGATTCCGTGATAATCAATTCTGTTGAAAACAGACCCGGAGGTGCAATCATACGATTTACCCCACCTACAGACCAAGACTTATTGTATATAAAAGGGACTTATAATGATGAAAATGGGATTTCTAAACAAGTAATAGTATCTTCAGTAATAGACACCCTAAGTATTATTGGCTTTGGGCAGTCTGGAGAATATAGCGTAGACGTTACCGCTGTGGACATAGGAGACAATGAATCCAAAGCAGTCACTACCATAATTTCGCCTTTAGAAGCGCCAATACATGCTATTTTAGAGTCTATAGAAGGTGCTCAAGATTTTGGAGGTATTAATATATCATATCTAAATCCTACCAGAGCCGAAGTTTCATTAAATATGTCCATTATTGACCAGGAAGGAAGTCAGGTATTTAAAGAATCTTTTTATACAAGCCAAGAAAATAGCTCCTATAGCTTTAGAGGATATGACCCTATACCCACAACCTTTATTATTTATGTTGAAGATCGTTGGGGAAATCAAACCGTCAAAAAAACTTTAGAAACCACTCCTTTACAGGATGTGTTTCTAGATAAAGGTTACTTTTCTATTCAACCTATGCCTGGAGACGAGAGTTTCAGTGAGTATGGGTTCTCTGCAAATCAAATGTGGGATGGATCATGGAGCAGTCAATGGAATTGCGGACATACTAGTTTTTTAGCGCTTCCGCACCAGTTAACTATCAGCTTAGGACAGATGGTTAAATTAAATCGATTTAAATTATACCAGAGAGGCGGAACTGAATTGTACAAACACGGGAATCCAAAGAGGTTTCAAATTTATGGCCGAGAGAATCTAGACAATTTACCAATCTATAGTCCCGCAAACCCCGGGGATGGCTGGAAACTTCTAGGTGAATTTGAATCTTTTAAACCCTCCGGATTACCCCCTGGTTCTAATACCGAAGAAGATTATTTGTTTCAAGATAATGGAGAGGATTTTGTCTTTGATTATGACGCACAACAATACAACATTAAGTACATCCGATTTGTAAACTTAGAATCTTGGAATAATCAAATGGTATCAGTAATTGGAGAACTCTCTTTTTGGGGAGGTCTTGTTGAATAAGATATATTAAATTATGAAAATATTTAAAACAAAAACCTATTTATGCCTTCTCTTAGCAGGATTATCACTGATGCTACTCCGTTGTGGAGACATAGATTCTATCCATAAACAGTATCTAAATGGAGAAACTATTTATGCAGGACGATTAGACACTTTGACCATTAGACCTGGCTACTACAGGGCGCAACTAGAAGGCTACACACAATTTCTTGGGAATTCAAACCAATTAATTATAGAATTTAATGGCACAACACAAACCTTTGACATTAATAACGAGGAAGAGATTTATGCCGCCAAATTATCTGATTTAGAGGAAGAAAGTTATGAGTTTAGTGTCATCACTCAAGACCCCGATGGTAATTTATCAATCCCACAATTTGTGGCCGGATTTGCTATTGGAGATGAATTTGTTTCAGATCAAGACCCAAGAGAGATTATTGGATATGGTTTTGACCCCGATGGCAATTATGTAAACTTTAGTGGAAATGCCGAATCTGAATATGTACTTTTCACCACTATAGACTACGAGAACGAAGCGAATGAAATCGTGAGAGATACTGCGTTTTTTGAAGACAATAGACTGAAACTAATAGATTTTAAACCCTTAGGAAGCATCTCTACAAAATCGTATATTCAATCGGGACTTAACGGAATTGATACGATTCCATTATCCACTACTGCCTATACCTTGCCAAATGTTCCGTATAGTGAGCTTGATAAAAGCTATTTTCAACTCGTACAGATGTCTAGCGATAACTTAGGAAACTACAACAATGCAAACCCAGAATTATATTTATTTGATGGCGATGGTTCATGGTCTGGCGATGACACCTTCTCCTACTATTCAAATCCAGGAGACATGCCACACCACTTCACTATAGATTTAGGCCTTCTGACCACACTAAGAAAGGTGAAGCTAGAGATGCCTACTCCAAGTTCATCAGCTCAAAATAATGCAACTGAAGTGCAAGTATGGGGTCGTGATAATCTTGAATTCGCAGAAACAAGTTCTAATACTAACGCTGCTTTTTATAATGCAGGCTGGAGTCTGTTATACGAAGGGACGATTGCTGGTGAAACGATGGCTAATAATAGTTTTCTGGTCAGTCCCGCGAGGCAAATACGATATGTTAGATACCGTGTCTTATCTACAGTTGGAAACACCAATTCACAGTTAACAGAGATGACGCTATATGGACAAGACAGTGAGCCTTTAGTTCTTGATAAGTCTTTGTTTTCCATGTCATTAATGCCTAGTGATAACCCAGGCACATCTTATGGTGGAAACCCTTCTAATTATTTGTGGGACAAGAACTCTTTATGGTCTGGAAATGATGCCTATGGATACCACTCAGGAGAAAATGCCGTCCCAGGACATTTCACAATCGATTTGGGCGTTACAACGCAATTATCAAAGTGTAAAATACACTTTAGGGATCCCAACAACTTTTCTGGAAACAACCCTACGCAATTAGAGATCTGGGGAAGGCCCACTTTAGAAGGTGGAGAAACGTTACCAGTATTTCAGTCCATTGGAAATACGGCTCTTTCTGACCCTGTTACAACTGAAAATTTTGAAAATGCAGGCTGGCAACTAATAGTTGATCAAAGCATTAGCGGAGGCGACCTTCAAAGTATTGAATTTGATTTCCCTCCTGGACCATTCTCAAAATACATCCGATTGCGATATACCTCAACGGTTGGAAATCAAGCATTTCAATTAATAGAGGTTGAATTTTCAGGTTATGGAGCAATTACAGATTAAAGAACTGATCCTTCAAAAGGATTCAATAAAAAGTAACTTGAAATAACGAGGGATTAACCCCAACCAATCAAAATACACATTTAAAATAGAACACATGAAACATCTTAATTTAAAAAACATATTTGCTGTAATAGCTTTCATAACAATAATAAGTTTTGGCTTTAAAAGCATGAAAACGAATGACTATATAAAATATGTGGATCCCTTTATAGGATCTGGAGGTCATGGGCATGTTTTTGTTGGCGCTAATGTACCATTTGGGGGCGTTCAAGTGGGGCCAACAAACTTTAATAAAGGGTGGGACTGGTCATCATCCTACCACTACTCAGATAGTATTGTTAAGGGGTTTTGCCATTTAAATGTAAGTGGCACAGGAATGTCAGATTTAGGAGAACTTACAGTCATGCCAGCTACTGGAGAATTAAAAATTAATGCAGGTACTCAAGACAGACATTTAAAGGGGTATGCTTCTTTATATTCAAAAGACAAAGAAAGTGCGAGTCCGGGATACTACCAAGTCATGTTAGATCGGTATGATATTAAAGTTGAATTGACAGCCACAGAACGTTCTGGATTGCATAAATATACCTTTCCGGAATCTTCAGAATCAAGGATCATTATAGATTTAGGTGAAGGAAGTGCTGACCGACCAACCGACACCTATTTGAGACAAATTAACGATACTTTATTTGAAGGGTATCGGTTTTCATCAGGTTGGGCCTCTGACCAGAGAGAGTTTTTCTCATTAGTGGTTTCTAAACCAGTTAAAGATTTTATTATGTATAATAACGGCAGTAAAGTCAAAGCCTCTGAAAAAAAGGGGGTCTTTTTAAAAGGCTTTTTAGAATTTTCTACTAAAAAGAATGAAGTGATTTATTTAAAAATGGGTATCTCACCTGTAAGTTCAAGTAATGGATTAGATAATTTAATGACAGAGATTCCAGGATGGGATTTCAATAGCGTGTTGAAAGATGCAGAAGACAAATGGAATAAAGAACTTTCAAAAATTCATATTAAAACAAAAGACAAAGCAAAAAAGAGAGTCTTTTATACTGCAATGTATCACCATATGATTGCTCCTAATCTATTTCAAGATCTTAATGGTGAATACCGAGGGACTGATAAAAAGGTATACAAAGACACCACGTTTACCAACTATACTTTATTTTCTCTTTGGGACACTTACAGAGCTGCGCACCCACTATATACGATAACGCATCCTGAAAGAGTGAGTGATATGGTCAATTCCATGGTTAAAATATTTGAGCAGCAAGGTAAATTACCTGTATGGCACCTTAGAGGAAACGAAACAAATACGATGCCGGGTTACAGTGCTATTCCTGTCGTTGTTGATGCCTGTCTAAAAGGATTTGAAGGAATTGACTTAGAAAAAGTATATGCAGCAGTGAAAGAAAGTGCAACTGGAGACCATGAGCCTGGCGTAAAAGACTTGATGAAATATGGATATATTCCTTCAGATTACATGGCAGAATCAATCGCAAGTACCATGGAATATGCCATTGCAGATTGGGGTATTGCTCAGCTTGCAGCAAAATTAAATAAGCCAAAAGACTACGAGTATTTTTTAAACCGCTCGAAATCCTACAAAAATTATTTCGACCCTGAAACTAAATTTATGAGAGGTAAAATGGCCGATGGAAGCTGGCGAACTCCTTTTGACCCTAAGTCTGCTCAACACAGAGTCAATGATTATTGTGAAGGAAATGCTTGGCAATATTTGTGGCTAACGCCACAAGACCCAGAAGGTCTTATTGAGTTACTAGGAGGCGATAAGGGTTTCACCACTAAGCTAGATCAATTATTTAGTATTTCTTCCGATTTAGAAGAGGGGTCTTCAATGGATATTACCGGACTTATTGGGCAATATGCACACGGGAACGAGCCTAGCCACCATACTACATATATGTATGCCTATGCTGGAGAGCAATACAAAATACCTAAAAATATTAGGTATATCACTACTAATTTGTATTCAGATAAACCAGATGGCTTAAGCGGTAATGAAGATTGTGGACAAATGTCTTCTTGGTATATATTTTCTTCTATGGGCTTTTATCCGGTTAATCCCTCAAATGGTGCTTATGTTTTTGGAAGTCCCTTATTTGACCAAGTTGACCTCAATTTAGGAAATGGTAAAAGCATGAAAATTATAGCAGAGAATAACTCTGACACTAATATTTATATTCAGGAAGTAACACTTAATGGTGCTGAACATAAATACTCTTACATAACGCATAAAGATTTAGTCAACGGGGGAGTGCTTAGGTTTGTAATGGGTTCGACTCCTAACTTAGATTTTGGTAAAGACCGCAAATACAGACCTAAATCGAAGGTTTATTAGAACTAATATTTTTGAAAAGTGAATTAAAACTAACATTATATCATCCAAAAATACTAAGTAAATTTCATTCATTCATAACTTTTTTACTTAAACAATTATTAGTCCTATTTGTAACTAAATTAATCAAATTAAACACAATTTAATCTCTCATTAATCGAAGATTAATCCTTTATTTAATTTGTTGATATTATATTTAGAAATTACAAAGTAAATATTTCAAAACTCAATTCATATTCATGATCATAAATTATAAACTGTATTTTCATGCTTTTTTGTTGCTAATTTTAGTTGATTTTTCTGTTAGTGCTCAGCAATTATCTAAAGTTGTTGATCCACAAATTGGTTCTCAAGGCAGTGGACTGGGCTGTGGTTATAATTTTGTTGGAGCGACTTACCCCTTTGGAATGGTTCAGTTTACCCCCAGCTTTTTTTCACCTCAAAAAGGTTTTGTAATTAATCAGTTAAGCGGAGCCGGTTGTCCTCATATGGGAAATTTTCCTGCACTACCAATTGCGGGTCTCCTAAAAAGCTCCCCAGGCAACATGGATAGTTTTAAAAAATATGAATTGATAAATGAAGCGCATGCAGGTTTTTTATCTCTTCAAATGCCAGACCTTACAATTGCTAGCCTAACAGTTAACAAACGCTCGGGAGTAGCAAATTTTAAGTTTGATGAAACAGCAAAAGAAGGTACAGTTATTATTGGATCTGGAGTTAGTTCTACAGATGTAAACAATGCAATGGTTACCATTACTTCGGATTCAAGTTGTGAAGGATTTGCCGAAGGCGGAGATTTTTGTGGTTCTTCAACAAACTATAAACTGTATTTTGTTGCTGAATTTGACAGAGCAGCAACCTCTAGTGGTATATGGGAGAAAAACGCATTATCAGAAGGGGTGAACGAAGCATCTGGAAAAAAATCTGGAGCTTATTTTTCATTTGATACGACCACAAATAGTGAGGTCAATTATCGGATAGCAATCTCGTATGTTTCAATAGAAAATGCCAAAGAAAACTTAAAGGCTAGCAGTCTTGATGGAGGTTTTAGTGCTTACCAAAAAAACGCAGAGGCCGCATGGGATTCTAGCTTGTCAAAAATTATAATCGAATCTACAAATACAGATCGTAAAACTCAATTTTATACCCATTTATATCACTCTTTAATACATCCTAACATTGTCAGCGATGTAAACGGAGACTATATGGGGGCTGATTTTAAAGTTTATAAAACCAAACTTGATGCTCAATACAGTTCCTTTAGTGTTTGGGATACCTACCGTACACAAGCACAGTTAGTTGCCATGTTGTATCCTGATCAGAGCAGTGATATGATGCAGTCTTTAGTTGATTTTGCTGAACAAAGCGGGGGATATGGGCGTTGGATTCTAGCAAATATTGAAACGGGAATCATGCAAGGGGACCCAACACCAATTCTTATTTCAAATTCGTATGCTTTTGGAGCTACCAATTTTGATTTAAAAAATGCCTATAACTATATGAAACGTGGCGCTACTATTCCGCTTTTGCGTTCTCAAGACCAAGAAATCCGACCTTATTTGACGGAATATATGAGAGATGGACACACCTTTGCTTCAATGATGTTGGAATACACTTCGTCAGACTTTGCTATAGGGCAATTTGCACTTCAAGCTTTAAATCTCAAAGAGGATGCTTCTTATTTCATAGATAGATCTCAAAATTGGAAAAATATTTATAATCCAAAAAATAAATGGTTGAATTCTAAATACCCTAATGGTAAGTGGAAAGATATTGAGCATGACTGGAGAGAAGCGACTTACAAGAATTATTTTTGGATGGTTCCCTATAATCTAAAAGAATTAATTGACACTCTTGGAGGCTCTAAGGTTGCGGTAAAAAGGCTGGATACTTTTTTTGAGCGTTTAGATGCTTCATACGATGATGCTTGGTTTGCTGCTGGAAATGAGCCCGACTTCCAAGCGCCATGGATTTATAATTGGACGGATACTTCTTATAAAACCTCTGAAGTTGTTTACCGAGTTTTTAATGAAATGTATACGAGCGAACCAACAGGATTACCTGGCAATGATGACTTAGGAACCATGGGGGCATGGTATGTATTTGCTTCAATAGGAATTTATCCAATGATTCCCGGAGTGGCAGGGTTTTCTATTAATATGCCTCAATTTGAAAAAGCAATAGTAAATTTACCTCAAGGACTATTAACTATAAATGGGGGTTCTACTGAAGCTCCTTATATTAATTCCTTAAAAATTAATGGAAAGAAATACAAGTCTACTTGGATCGATTGGGATTTAATTAAAAATGGGGGCACCATAGATTTTAAATCTTCTAAGACACCAAATAAAACATGGGGAGAAAATACAGAGCCACCTAGCTTTAACTAAGTTGAATAGCTAATATTACATGCCTCCAAATAAATAAAATATAGTAAATGAAAATAGTTAAAATTCTGTTCTGTTTTTTTGTGATTATATACACAGATGTTTTTAGTCAAAACCAGTCCGTTAGCCTTGTAGATTTTGTAAATCCTTTAGTGGGCTCTGACTCCGCTTTTGAATTGTCTAATGGAAACACCTATCCTGCAATTGCAACCCCTTGGGGTATGAATTTTTGGACCCCCCAAACGGGCGAAATGGGCAATGGATGGGGATACACTTACGACGCTAATAAAATTAGAGGATTTAAGCAAACACATCAACCCAGTCCATGGATTAATGATTATGCCGCTTTTTCATTGTTTCCTGAAACGGGAAAGCTCCAAATAAATGAGGACGAACGTGCTTCATGGTT
>Ga0209192_10002382_pt1 | contig 13607 bp, 10 predicted proteins | sample ArcticOcean_MG_C_11_FD_187433 | JGI IMG/M metagenome (GOLD analysis project Ga0209192, IMG submission 187433) | Marine microbial communities from western Arctic Ocean - ArcticOcean_MG_CB2_154 (SPAdes) (version 2) | ecosystem: Environmental > Aquatic > Marine > Oceanic | place: Arctic Ocean... | reverse complement strand
TGCGCCGTGGGATTAATGGTCTGCCTATCTTTCGGCCAGATCGGGGGCACATTCACCACCGCTTGAGACGTGCTGGTTTGTCCCGCCAAAAGACGATTGCCGTTCTTTATGCAATTTCGCTTTTCGCTCTGCTCGGCGGACTCCTTGCTTTTGCCTACCAAGGACGCTACCTCCCGATCTTCTTCGGATTCGCCTTTGTTATTATTCTATTTACCTTGAGAGGCCAAAAAATAACGACAGGCCTCATTCGCCAGCGGTTGACTGACTCGATTCAGACACGTCAAGATACGCATAATGCACTTTACCTCCGAGACTGGCTTATCGCCGAAGTCGAGCGTGCGGATACGGGCAATCACCTGTGGGTAGATTATCGTTTTGTCCTCAAGAAGATGGGCTTTTGTCGTGCAGTGCTGACGATCGCTGGTGATGAGCGAAGCTTCCACTTGGAAGACTCACCGCACGAAGACCTTTCGCTGCTCTGGAGCGAAGCGCACCAAACTGGTAATAAGACCTCACTGCGCGTGTATGCCGATAAAGCCCATTTTTCAGAAGGGCAGTTTAGCATAATGTCGGACCTTGCTGCCGAAGCTTGGTCTAAAGCCTCTGCTCGCTGGAAAGAAATCAATAAGGGGAATCTAACCTTCGAAGCCGAAACTAGCGAAGCGGCCAGTTAACAACAGTAGCAAGTTAGGAGTTTGTATCGTCCTACCTATGACTAACCTGCACTAAGAATTAATAGGGAAATATCTCGATAATCGTAATTAGTGAGAGCTCATTTTAAGCGGCGACTACCAGTTCGAACGTTTAGGTAAGTCGTCGACCTCCTGTTATCTCTAGAACTCTTTTTCAAGGATCACCTCATCAATCATGAGTCAGCAATCCTCAGTTATTGAACGCCGTAGTCGTTCCAGCATTCAGGTTAGAGAATGGCTCGTCGCTATCTCTGGCGGTGCAACGCTCGCCTTCACCGCATGGGGTCTCGGCGGCGTTCAAATGTGGACCCTCCACGTCCTCCTCGTCGGCGGATTATTAACAATGTCCCTTGCCGTATTAAAAGTCGAGTTTTCAAAATTTCCCTATTTTAGCTTATCAAAACAGTCGCTTCGTAGGCTGATTTCTTGGCCCCCCTTCTGGTTTAGCTTCCTCTTTCTCCTCTACCTTCTGATCGGCGCTCTCAACCCCTCCGCTGAGGTCGTCCGCGACGAACGTGGCTGGTGGGTTGAGGCAGTCCAAGCCCCGCTAGCCACCTGGCTACCCAGCTCAGTTCGTTCCGACTATCAACCCATGAATGCCTGGCGCGTCCTTGCCAGCTTTGTTGCCGCCTTCACCCTCATTTGGGGAATCTGGGCTGGGCTGACCCGGCGCAAGCCCGTTCTCCTCGTGCTCTGGTGTCTCCTACTCAGCGGTGCTGGTATGGGACTGGTCGCGATCCTCCAGCATCTGACTGAGGCCAAGGAGGTTCTCTGGACCTTTCCGTCCAGCAACGAACATTTCTGGGGCTCCTTTTTTTACCGTAACCAAGCTGCCGCTTATTTGAACTTGATCCTCATCGCCTCGGGCGTCCTCTTCTTCTACCATGCCAAGCGAACCCGCGAATTTTCTAGGAGTGGGGGACCGCACTTTCTTTGCTTTGTCATTTTCGCCATAACCGCCGCCTCCATTGGGCTCGCTCTCTCACGGGGTGGGATCCTCTTTGGTGGCATCCTCACCGTCTCTTTTCTGGTCTTACTGGCCATCTTTGGACTACAAAGCATTTTCCATTTACGGAGCTTTTGGCTTAGTATCATTCCCGTGGTCATTCTCGGCCTAGGCGCCTCCCTTGCCGTTTCTTACATCGATTTTGACGCGATTGAAGAGCGCTTCGGCGATATTGGAGAAACCATCCAGACGGCCGATCAGGACGCCCGAACTATTTCTACGCAGGCCACCTGGGAGATGACACAGGACCGTCTAGCGCTGGGCTGGGGTGGGGGTTCTTTCCGCTACATATTCCCCATGTATCAGCGTAATTATCCAGAGATTTATTATAGTTATTATCACAAGAAAAAGGGATGGCAAGGCCGCCGGATGTATCGCTACGCGCACAATGACATCGTCCAGTTTATCGCCGAATATGGGGCTGTAGGCAGCGGGTTGGTGCTGCTGACACTTCTTTGGATCCTTTTTTCCGCTTTCCGTATTTTCAGTTTTGCAGCTTTTTTCATGTCCGTTGGCTTCGCCACTAGTATGAGCCACGCCTTCCTTGATTTTATCTTTAACAGCCCCGCTTTCTGGATGGCCTTCCTTGCTCTACTTGTTGCATCAAGCAAGCTATTGCAGTTAGAAGCCGCGCGCAGAACGTAGTAGTTGGCACTTATTGCAGCCCCCAAACTCTGCATTAAGGTCTCTTTCAGAACCGAAGATCTAGTATACTAGCTAACTTGAACCAGCGAACTTCTCGATAAAAAAATTAACAGATTTCTATGAAAATATTATTAACTGGTTGCGCCGGATTCATAGGCTCACACACCCTTGATCGTCTATTGGCAGACGGGCATCACGTTATCGGCCTTGATAACTTCGACCCATTTTACGATCGCGCGCTGAAAGCGGCAAACATAGCCGCGCATGCAGATCACTCAGGTTTTGAGCTTCTTGAAGCAGACCTTGCCGATGTAGAGACCTACCAAAAGCTCAGATTCATGGTCGGCAAGGAGCCAGTTGACGCCATCATTCATCTAGCTGCCAAGGCTGGAGTGCGCCCCTCTATAGAAGACCCCGTCGGCTATCAACGCGCCAATGTTATCGCCACTCAGAACCTGCTCGAATTCGCTAAGGACGAAGGCATCAAGCAATTCGTCTTCGCCTCGTCGTCGTCAGTGTATGGCGTGAATCCGAATGTCCCTTGGAGTGAAAAGCACGATGTCTCCGGGCCAATCAGCCCCTATGCGAGCACTAAGGTAAGCTGTGAACTGCTTGGGCACGTTTACAGTCACCTGTATGGTATTCGTTTCCTAGGCCTCCGTTTCTTCACGGTCTATGGCCCACGTCAACGTCCGGATCTGGCGATTAATAAATTTGTCCGCCTAATCGAAGCTGGCGAACCGATCCCAGTCTTCGGAGACGGTTCCACGCGCCGTGACTACACTTACATTGCCGACATCGTTGAGGGCATCCTTGGATCTCTCCATTATAAAGGCTCGAATTACGAAGTCATCAATCTCGGCAACGACCAGACCGTCACACTTTCAGAGATGATTAAGACGATTGAGGAAGTTGTAGGTAAATCTGCCATCATTGATCGCCAGTCGGAGCAACCAGGTGACGTGCCCCAGACGTGGGCAGATGTTTCTAAAGCAAATAAGCTATTTGGCTACAAGCCATCGATATCCTTCAAGGATGGCGTAAGCCAATTTTATAAGTGGCAGAAAGCACTCACATCGTTTTAGTCATACAGGATTTTCTGAACTAGAATTGAGCATCTGATATTCGTATTAAATGCGATTAAAGCAAATCTGCAAAATTAGAATAGATTGATTCAGAAAAATGGAATTAATTAATCAGTTTTTAAAACGTTTAGAAGATGAGGGCATTCGGTATGTCCATTGGAAAAGCAATACGAATATTGAACAAGCTCTTGCGGGTATCGATGACCTCGACATTTTGGTGAACCCTGAGGATGCGGATCAGCTCAATCAGATTTTTAATGAATTAAAGATACTTCGTGCTTATTCTGAGAAAGACTCGTGGCAGGAGGGAATTACGCATTATGTTGGTATAGACTCCGCCAAAAGGGAGCTGGTTCACGTTCATCTACATTATAAATTATCGGTTGGATATGATTATGATAAGAAGTATCGATTGCCCGCAGAAGTTGGCTATATCGGGGGGTGGAATAAATATAAGAATGTGTTCATTCCATCGGTAGAGCACGAGTTTATCGTCTTAGTCATTCGTTTGATTTTAAAAAATGCCTTCGTGCCCTTCCTACTGCTACGCCTCAAAAGGAAAATTAATCTATTCAAAACACGTAAGACCCATGGAATTGTTTCTGAGGGGGGATACCGAGAATATTTAGATTTGAGGGATCGTGCGGATCAGAGTAAAGTTAAAGCGATACTTGCAGCGGAATTTCCATGTGTATCAGAGCGAGTGTTTGATGGCTGTGTTGCGACCCTTGAAAATAATTCATCACTGAAAGCATATTTTTCGAGTGCTCGATCATTAGGCTTAGAATTGAAGAATTATAAGAGTCATGGTGAGTGGAAGTCTTTTGCTATCTCCTTTACTCGTCTATCGAAACAAAGACTAAAAACGATCTTATCTAAGACTGGTATTTATCGATCAACACAAGGTAAATACCCTGAGTATGGCGGTAGAATTATTGCGTTTGTTGGAGGAGATGGCGCAGGTAAAACGACTACATTAGCATCTACTGCGGAGGTTTTGAGTCATCAATTTAAAGTTCAACAGGTTCATATCGGTCGACCAAACAAGAGCTGTGAAGGATTGCTTGTTCGAGCGCTTGCAAAGGTGGCCTCCATAGGAAGGCAGACTAACCTTTCCTCCGCGCTCCATTTTCTGTCTCTAGCTTATAATCGTAAGAACGCGTTCAAGCGCGCGCAGCGATTACGAGCGAAGGGTGTCATCGTGCTGCTAGATCGGATTCCATTGAAGGGAATTACTGCGATGGATTGTCCTCGTGTGCATCTGGTCGCCAACGGAAAATATAAAAAGCTGATAAAGCTTGAGAAGAAGCTATATGCCCAGATTCACGGCGTGGATGCGCTCTTTGTACTCAAATTAAATCCGGAAATTGCACTTAAACGAAGGCCTGAAGATGATCCTGACGAGTTGCGGATACGTTCTGGCCAGATTTGGAATAATCATTGGCACGCGCCATATGGTATTGCGATTGATACAAATGAGAATTCGCGCGAAGAGGTTTTAAGTAAGGTTCTTGAGGGTATTTCGAAGAGTCTGTCTCGCCCATACTTACGTGTCGAAATCGTTGGCTTGAATGGTTGTGGCAAGTCCACATTAATTAGAAATTTATCCGCTGAATATCCAAACTATTTGTCGGTGATCTCTCTTAAGCGGCATTATTATTTGATTCTCAAAAGTACGATACCCAACCTTAGATTGGCTGTTTCAATTTTGACCAAATCACGAAGCCTTAGCCTGGTTCGAGTGTTTTTTAGATTCAAAATATCGATAGCGATTATTCGAAAGTGGGAAGCGCAAGGCCATTACCCGTGCGCAGACTTAATCTTAGACCAAGGCCCTGTTTTTTGTCTCATACTGGCTGAAAAAGAGAAGCTATTTAATTTGGTGGTGAGCAAGGATGATGTGCTCCAGGTAAAGCGTTGTATACATTATGTTTACAGGATGAATGCCGCAGTCGATACCCTTTATCAACGAGTTCGAGAGCGTCCCTTCCAACCGGGTCGTGGTCAGTTTTTGAGTCGCCAAGGATTTAGCCAATTTTGCCATGAATATAAGGAAGCATTTTCAATTATACACGACTTAGATATTCCGTCCTCAGATCTTAATACGGATAATGTCACTCCTGCTGAAGTCCTTCAGCAATTTAATGAAGCTGTGAAAAATGGATAGGTCTCTTCTTGGTAAAGCGAAGTTAAATGCGGTCGCTAATTATGCGCACTTTTTTTTGGCTTCCTTGCTTACTTTTTTTGTAAGCCCCGTTCTGGCCCATTCGTTGGGCATCGAGTATTTTGGCATCTGGAAGGCGTGCCAGAAGTACCTAGGTTTCGCTTCAATTGCGGATGGTCGATCGACTCAAGCCTTGAAGTGGGTGATCGCGAAGAGCGAAGGAGAACCTAGCGAGCACGGAGTTGAAAAAAAGCAACGGTCTATTGGTAGCGCGTTGATCGTCTCTCTGATTTTCTTTCCGATATCTTTACTCGTGGTTGTGGGCATTGTCTATGCGTTACCTCTACTCATTAATGACCTTGAGGCTGGCGATGTTCAGCTCGTTCGACTCCTTGGACTAATATTAGGGCTTAATATTTTATTTAGCCCTTTATTTGGAGTGCCTGATGCAATCTTGGTCGGCACGAACCAGGCATATCGATCAACTTCTATTCAGATGGTCTGGTTGGTCGTGACAAATTGTATTGTCGTCGCGTTGGCTTACTGCGGCCATGGGTTAGTTCCAATTGCTGGCACATTTACAGTGGTTGCCTTACTTAATGGCGCCACTCTTTACCTCATATGTAAGAAGAAAGTCGTCTGGTTTGGTTTACTTCGACCGAAAAAGAAGCAACTCACGACTTTCATGAGCTTCAGTGTGTGGGTATTAGTGTGGTCGTTTGTGGCCAGACTGTTACTGTCATCGGAAGTTCTGTTAATTGGCTCTCTGATCGGGGCAAAAGCTGTGGCGATGTATGTATTTTCTTCCTATATCCCTCAACTAGCGATCGCGGTATGCATGATGACGTGTAGCTCCATTACACCTGGTCTAGGAGCTTTGTTTGGTGCGAAAAATTTTCCCAGATTGAAGGAGATTGTGGTGTGGGTCCGAGAAGTGGTCTATTGCCTCGCGATTGTCTTTGGTGGTGCGATCCTTGCGTTGAACGATGCATTTGTGACACTTTGGGTCGGCCCTGATTATTATATCGGAGACCTACCGAATGTATTGATGGTAATACTAATGATTCAACTAGTCTTATTTCGCTGTGAAGGCCAAATTCAGGACATTACCCTGAAGATCCACATTAAGGTTCTTTGGGGAGCATCTGGAGTGCTCTTGGGATTGCTTCTCGGCGGGGGACTCTATCATTTTTGGGCGCCTGAACTCTCGTCGTTATTTATAGGCCTCTTTGTTGGTAGATGCATCATTAGTGTGCGATTCCCTTGGATTGTTAATTCGTTTTTACAAATGAAACGGTCGATAAACCTCCGCTTTATAATAGGCATGTGCCTGTTGTATCTTTGCCACTCTGTAAGTGGCCATATTAGCTCCAACGGGTGGGGGACTTTAATTTTACAATCGATTGTGATCGTTGCAGTCCTTTCGGTTTCCTCATTTATACTTTTATTATCGCAGGAGACTCGACAGCAGCTGATCGGTAAAATTAAGCATTAGGTTTTATGATTACTAAAGATAAAGCATGTACGCAAAATGATAACATATATTAAAAAATTTATTGATCAAGTTCAACTGCGGCGCAACAGCATTGCACATGCGAGAAAACTTGGAGTTAAAATCGGGGATGACTGCAAACTCATCGCTATGACTGGAGGAACCTTTGGGACTGAGCCATATTTAGTGAAATTGGGCAATCACGTTGAGATCTCGTTTAATGTTAGATTCATAACTCATGATGGTGGCATTTGGGTCGGGCGTAAACGTTATCCTGATCTAGACGTCATCGACAAAATTATAGTAGGGGATAATGTATTTATTGGAGCCTGTTCGATCCTTTTGCCCGGGACCAATATTGGAGACAATTGCGTGATCGGCGCCGGTTCATTAGTTCGAGGGGATGTTCCAGATGGCAGTGTTTATGCTGGCATACCTGCAAAGTACGTTAAATCTACCGAGGATTATATTTCTGGATGCGCTAAAAAAGGTATTAATACGAAACAGATGTCTCCCCCCGAGAAGAAGAAGTATCTGTTTGAGCACGATTACTTTCCTGAGGGTCAATGAGTGCGTGATCCTTGTCTCAAGCTGACTCCATTAGACTTTTCAAGACTCGCTATGATTTTACTGGTTGTATTTCCTAATTTTCTCCTGTTGCTAGCAGGCTGAATGCTAATCCGGTAACAGTATGAAAAGTTTAACACCAGAACGTATATTTGATTACTTGTTGATAGTCGTGGTTTTTTTAAATTTCACGAATATTTATACATTCCTATCGGGGTTGACTGGTTTAAGTTTTAAAGTCTTTGGGATTGGATCCATCCTGCTCATGGTAGGATATTGTATGGTAAGCAGTGCTTCATTGAGTCGTTTTCTGAGCGTGAAGCCAGCTCTTTGGTTTTTACTATTGTTCGTAGTGATTCCAATCGTGACGACTGCTTACGCGCCTCTTCGCGAGCTGCGATATATTGGATATACCACCAATTCTGGTATGATTTTTATCGTGACTGGAATTTGGATTATAAAATACGGGTGGGTCTCTTTCTCGAAGATAATTCTGCTTTCTTGGGGCGTCTGCATTTCTGGGATTGTCCTCAGTTACTTCGCGCCAGCTGTTTTTGAACAAGTTGCGCTGATTCAGGAGCAAGCAGCTGGTGGTGCTAACTCATGGAGTGTTGTAGACATCGCAGAGAGTAGCCAATCGAGGGCGTTTGGTTTCTATATGCAATCGAATCGAGCGGGGCATGCAGTAATTATGCATCTTCTCGTATTACTTCCATTCCTTTTGCATGATCGATCTTACTGGCGTATTGTTTTATTGGCCGTTAGCTTTGGTGCAGTCTTGTTGACTGGCTCAAGAGGTGGGTTCCTTGTGCTCTTATTCTTGTCAAATATATTGTTTTTTTATGAATTCAAAAATGGCGTTCGGACGAAACACGGTATTTCGCCCGGAATAGCAGCTCTACCTAGATACGTCCTTTTAGTTGGCACTAGTGCACTTGTTGGGTTTTTTATTATAACGGTTTCAATACAAAGCGATTTGTTAGAAGCTGGAAGTAGCTCAGCAACTCGCATTTTTGAATCATTGTTTTCTGGTGAATACGATATAGCTGTAGACTCAAGCGTACAGGCTAGATTGCATACTCAGGAAATATTTATTAGTAGAATTCTAGAGAATCCAATATTAGGGCGAGGGCATTACTCCACTGAATGGGGAAAATACCATGGAATTATCCCTATTAGTGCGCACAACATGTATCTCAATCTTGCGTATCAATATGGTATTCCGGTGATGCTAGGGTGCTATGCACTATTATTTTATTTACTCTTTAGCAGAGAAGCAAAGGCTGTTGTTGAACATTTTAGATTTAACCCAGTCTTTATGTTAGTTTTTGTTTTGTGCTTGTATTCTTTTGTTTCGACTACTGCTTTTGATCAACGAATGTTTCCCGCAGTGATCTCCTTCTTCTTGGTTATGCTTTATCGCCGCGGTGGGGGTCTATTAGAGGAAAAATATCATAATTAGTGTTTTGTATTTTTATAGAAAGAGTGAACAATATTTTTATACAGTTCGCTAAAAATTAACGCAGATCTTCCACGGTTTAATGTGTCGCGCTCAGGCTCTTATCGTGATCAATATGATTCTCGTATCTCCAATCTGGTCGCCGAGAGGTTTAGTGATGATATTGAATTCTTTGACTATAAGTTCTAAGCTTCGTGCTAGACGTACATAAACCCATTGAGGATTCAGATGAAAAAAATGCGCGTATTACACGCAATTGGCCACCTCAGTATGGGGGGGGCGGAGTTTCAGTGCAGTCAACTTGCTAACAATCTCGATTCATCGCGATATGATGTCGTGATCCTATGCTTTGACGAGGGGCCTAATCCTGACCTGGCCTCGCACGTGCGCCCTATTTTTGTCGATCGTGGACCAAAGTGGAATCTTTTAAGCCTGTATGAACGGATTGACTCAATAATTGAGGAAGAAAAGCCAGATGTTGTGCAAGCGTGGTTGCCGGAAGTAATTTCAGTGCCGGCTGCGCTGGCAGCTCGTCGTCGTGGGATCCCAGTGATTAGCGGACATAGGAATACCTTAAGCTACGGTGGCGAGTTGAACAAAGCAATACGTGACCGTTTACGCTTACCTCAATATTTAGTGGCTGACCGGATTATTTCGAATTTTGCCATCGATGAAGAACCATTTCTTTTTCGTTGGGTGTACGGTCGAAAGAACGGGAGTTGTATCTTCAATGGGATTGCGGTTGATACTCTTAGGGCACTCCCAATCAAGGAGTTGCCAGTCCGTGCGGAGTATCGGCTTGTCTTTGCTGGGCGGTTGGCTCCTCAAAAAGGGATCCCCACAGCGATCCATGCCTTGAAGGAGTTGGTAAATCAAGGCTATGATGCACATCTAACTTTGTTTGGAGAAGGGCCTGCTTCTTACGTAGCCAAGCTGCAATCGTTGGTTGATAAACTTAATTTGCAGAAGCATGTCACATTTTTTGGACAATGTCGCGATTGGCAGGCCTACTCCGATGATGCTATCGCTCTAATTTTTCCCACGCATGGGGAGGGCACATCAAATGTGATTTTGGAATCGCTCGCAGTTGGGTTGCCGGTCATTATTTCAGACATAGCAATGGCGCGTCAGCTATTAACAGATTATGAAAATGCCTTGATAGTGGATTCTGATGACCCGTCGCATTGGGTGAAATGCATCAAAGAACTGTTTGACTCAAAGGAGCTTCAGGTTCGACTTAAACATTCCGGAGAACAACTGAGTAGGACCTTTTCAATCGCAAGCATGGTGTGCCAATACGAAGCGATTTATAAGTCAATTTGCCCAGCTAAATTTAAAGATGGCTGATTATTGTTATGAGGAAATTTAGTTGGATATTGCAGCGAGGGATCCTTTGGTCTACTTCCTTGATTAATTTAAGGAGTCCTGGTCGGCTTCTTGTGTCTTTCCCCAAGGCAGGGAGTACATGGGTCCGATACTTCTTATGTGAGATTTTATGCCAGCGCTGTAATTTAGAGAATTCGTCAATGGATATGACGAACCACTTGATGCCAGAGTTTGCCCACAAGAGCCTCTTCTTGCCGTGGGAGTTTGATGAGTGCGCTCGGATTATTAAAACGCATCAGAAGTATAACCTATTCTTTCGAAACAAAACTACTGCACTAATTGTACGTGATCCTAGGGATATTGCAGTAAGCTTTTACCATTATGCGACTGGATCAAAGGAGTATAATTATAATGGAACGGTGTCTGAAATGCTTCGTCATCCATCTATGGGGCTAGAAGCATTTCTCGCTCATTATAAAAGTTGGAGTGAACGGGCGAAACTGATTTTGAAGTATGAAGATGTGAAAAACGCTCCCTTTGAACATTTTTCAATGCTATTGGATTTTTATGGAATTCAACGAAGCGAAGATGAGATTCATACAGCGATTGCGAGGTCTGATTTTTCAGCGATGAAAAAAGCACAAGCTAATAGCAACAATTTGAAGGCAGAGTTTAAAGAAGGACATCAGTTCGTTCGTAGTGGGAAAAGTGCGCAATGGAAGGAGCTCTTCTCTTCTCAGGATGTCGAATTCTATGAAAAACTAAGGAAGCAGTATGACTTCGATCTCTATGGCATGAATGATTCTTAATATTATGAATTTCCGAAAAACAGTACTCTCTGATTATTACCGGGTTACAGGGTCCATTTCGTGGCTTGGAATCGTTAAGCAAGTTTTATTTGGAGGGGGAGCTTATCAATATGTATTTTGGATGCGCTGTTGTCGTTTCACAAAAGGGAAGAACTTTCTTGTTAGGATCATGTTTTATTATCCTTCGAAAGTAATGCTTCGTCGAGCGACATATAAGTTTGGTATCTTTATTCCACCCGAGGCTGAGATTGGGGCAGGTTTTTATATCGGTCATTTCAGTGGAATTTTCGTAAATAGAGAATGTCAGATTGGGCGGAATTGTAATATTTCACAGGGTGTGACACTGGGGAAGTCCAACCGCGGTAAAAATAAAGGTTCCCCAGTTTTAGGTGATAATGTTTACATCGGTCCCGGTGCTAAGATTGTAGGAGGAATTCGTGTCGGGAATAATGTAGCGATTGGTGCAAATTGTGTCGTAGCAAAGGATATTCCAGATAACGCGGTCGTGGTAGGAGTCCCAGGGGAAGTAATTTCCATGTATGGTTCTGTGGGTTACATCAATCTCGTCGACTATGAGCAGTATTTATGAAAAATGAGTTGAATCTTTGCCTGTGTGGGCCTCGATCGAGGAGCGGTGTAACTGGTGTTGCCATGGCATTTGATTTATTGGTGCAGGGATGTGAAGCTCGTTCGTTGTCGATCAGGGTAGTTGATTCGACTCGAGGAGGTGCCGTTGCTAAATCAGGCGCATTTGCTTTTCGAAGAGCATTTGACACTATTTGTGTCATCCTGTCGGTTTGGCGGCATCTCTGCTCGTGCGGTGTTTATTATGCTACGATGTCCACATCTTCACTGGGGTTTATTCGTGACTACTTGACCGTTGGGTTTGCTAAGTTTTTAGGCCGCCGAACAGTATTGCACTTGCACGGTGGTGGCTTTGAGGATTTTTACACGTCGCAGAAGCCCTGGATGCAAAGTTTGATTCGATCGAATCTCGTGCGTACAGATACAGTTATTATTTTGGGTGAGTTGTTGAAGGAACAATTTCACTGCATTGGAGACACCATTAAATCGAAGTTGGTCGTGGTGCCAAATGGCCTGACTCTGGGAGTCGATGAGCCCACACCCAGAGCTAAATCATTGCCAGAAAAGGGTCGTGTGGAGCTGCTGTACCTTTCAAGTTTAATGCCGTCGAAGGGGTTCTTTGATGTACTGCAAGCTATGGCTTTGTTGGAGCGGAAATACCCCAAACACTTTCATTTGAACCTATGTGGTTCGTTTATAGATGCTAAGACTGAGACTGCCGTGGAAGTTTTTGATGAGTCTACATTACTGGCATTTATTAAAGGGCATCAGCTCGATGATTGCGTTACTTTTCATGGTCAAGTTCTTGGAAAAGAAAAAGACCTGCGTTTTGAAGAGTCGCATATATTTTTACTGCCGACTAGTTATCCTTGGGAGGGACAACCCTTAAGTATTATCGAGGCATTGGCATATAGAACACCAGTAATTACTTGCTTCCATAAGGGTATACCCGAGTTGGTTAAAAATGGAAAGACTGGAAGCTTCGTTGATGCGGGATCTCCAGAGTCAATCGCGTCGACTGTGTTTGATATGGTATCGGATGCTACTAGCTACAGCATTATGAGTCAGTCCGCACGTATGCATTATGAGAAAAACTTTAAGCGTGAGGTTCACCTTGAGCGTTTGATTGAAGTGATCCTATTGTGAGAGTTCTATTTATATATATTGGCGTGGCCGGTGGCTTCTCTGGCCAGGCAAAAGCAACAGATCTCATTATCGATGGCTTGAATCCTAAGGGCGTAGTTTGCGTTCGAGGGTTATTGCCTTATCTAGATCGAAGTGGTCGTTTACCAGTCTCGATTAGTGGGGTTTCATTGTTTGCCAAATTACTGCGTGTTTATTGGAGGTTTTTGTGTGAGCGGCTGCCTGAGGGCGGAGCGATTCATTTATCTTTGGGTCTGACTCGTTTTGCATTACTACGTGATTACGTAGCTTTGATTTGCGCATCTCTTTTTGCTAGAGGTCGTGTCCGAAAGGTGGTTGCGCTTCATGGAAGTGTATTTACTGAATGGCCGACAAACTCATTGAATGCCCAGCTATTTCGGTCTGTGATACGTTGCGCGGGTTGTGTTACCTGCGTGGGGTCCTCACATCGACAGGCGTTAATTAATCTAGGTGTTCCTTCAGGGAAGATTGAGATAGTTCCGAATGCTTGTGAGTATGATGGCATTGAGGAATCCGATGTGACTGAGAAGCAGGCATCATCTGATCAACCGTTGGAGTGTCTCTTTCTTAGTAGTTTGACCGATACGAAGGGCTATCCGGAGTATTTAGAAGC
>Ga0209192_10002380_pt1 | contig 13617 bp, 11 predicted proteins | sample ArcticOcean_MG_C_11_FD_187433 | JGI IMG/M metagenome (GOLD analysis project Ga0209192, IMG submission 187433) | Marine microbial communities from western Arctic Ocean - ArcticOcean_MG_CB2_154 (SPAdes) (version 2) | ecosystem: Environmental > Aquatic > Marine > Oceanic | place: Arctic Ocean... | reverse complement strand
CAGTAATTGATGCCCCAATCCCAGCATTCGATTCTATATAAACCATATGCTTTAAAGTAATTAATTTCTTTACGGTCTCTGGTGTTGCGGCGACTCTAAATTCACCTTCTAAAGCTTCTTTTAATACACCTATAATCATTACATTTTCTCTCCACAATTAAGTTGATCAGCTACATGGCATAATTTTATAAATGATAGTTGATCCATAGAGCAGTAGCCGGCCAATCCTCCATCTAAATTTTCCATGCTAAATAATGCTTCATAGTTTTCTGGCGTTAAACTATTTCCGTAAATTAATTTAACTTGTTCAGCATAGTTTAAATTTTTTTCTGCAATTAATGTTCTAATCATCTTGTGCAGCTATAATCAAGTAATTGTTTTAAAGTTATAAGCGCCAACTTTTTTTCCTTTTTTTATTAAGTTCATGAACGAGAGGAGTAAAAATAAATTGCATAGCTAATCCCATTTTTCCTCCAGGCACAACAATAGTATTTGGACGAGTCATCATTGAACCGTGCAACATTCTTAGTAAATATGCAAAATCTACACCGGTAGGGTCATCAAATCTAATAACAACAAAACTCTCGTCAGCACTTGGAATATCCCTAGCAATAAAAGGGTTAGAAGTATCTACCATAGGTACTCTTTGAAAATTTATATGCGTTCTTGAAAACTGTGGTGCAATATAATGCATATAATCTGGCATGCGATTTAAAACAGTATCCATAACTGCTTCTTGCGAATAACCCCTGATTCGATTATCACGATGTAATTTTTGAATCCACTCAAGATTGATAATTGGTACTACACCTACCAACAGATCAACATGTTTAGCTACATCAACGTTAGAACCAACATATCCACCGTGTAAACCTTCGTAAAATAATAGATCTGATTTTGCATCAGACCAAGGCGTCATAGTGCCTGTTTCTTTTTTGTAGATCCTAGATTCTTCATCAGTATGAATGTATCGACGTATTTTGTACTTTCCTGTAGCGCCAAATCTTTTAAACGTATTTGCTAAATCTCCAAGAAGGTTTGCATCTGGACTAAAATGACTAAAATTAACATCACAATTCTTTGAATTTTTTTTAATTAAGTCATCCATTTCTTGACGTTCATATTTGTGGAATGCATCACCATCAATAATGCTAGCATCGATATTATCTCTCGTAAAAATATGCTGGAAACTGTCTCTAACTGTTGAAGTTCCTGCTCCTGAAGATCCTGTGATTGCTATAACTGGAAATTTTTTAGACATAGTATCTCCTTTTAATTCTCTAAATTTTTGTGTTTTAAATTATAATTTTTTACTACGTCAACTTCATTTTTTGCTCCTGCACAAACTGCTACTCTTTGATGAATATCTTTAGGAGTTATCTCTAAAATTCTATTAAAACCATCTGAACATGCTCCATTACATTGTTCGATAATCATTGCCATAGGATTAATCTCGTACATCAACCTTAAGCGTCCACCAGTTTTCGTATTTTTTTTATCTAATGGATACAAATAAATCCCTCCCTTAACTAATATTCTATTAATATCTGCTACTAGTGAAGCAACCCATCTCATATTAAAATTTTTCTTTCTAGGTCCTTTTACTCCATACTGGCAATCATTAATATAAATCCTAGTTGAGTCAGGCCAAAACTGTTTATTACTCATATTTATTGAGAATTCTTCAGCCTCTTCGGGTATTAAAATATTTTTTTGAGTGCATTTAAATTCATTGAGTACTGAATCATAACAGAACTTAAATGTACCTGCACCCAGCGTTAATACTAATATCGTTGATGGTCCAAACACACTATATCCTGCAGCAATCTGATTTTTTCCTTTTTGTAAAAAATCTTTCATCTCAATTGGCTCATGGTGATTAATTTTATAAACTGAGAAAATTGAACCTACTGAAACATTTGACGAGACATTAGAAGATCCGTCTAAAGGATCAAAGAATACTATATGTTGTTCCTTCGTTCTTTTCTTATTAAAATAAATCGGCATTTCTAATTCTTCTGATACTAATCCAATAACACTTTCTGTTTCTTTTAAATTTTTAACAAAAAGCGAATTACTTTCTACATCTAATATTGTTTGTTGTTCGCCTTGAATATTTTCTTGGTCTAGCTTTCCAAGTTTGTTATTAAGAGGGGCTTCTTCAATTAATTTACTTGTTTTTATAATAAGTCCAGCAAAACACTTAATTGTTTCAACCAAGGCATTTGGCGTATTTTGACTTACTAAATATTCATCTAAATTCATTTATTGTCTTCTTTGTTTTTGAAAAATCTGGAATCTTTTATCTATTTACTCTATTTACTCTATTTACTCTATTTACTCTATTTACTCTATTTACTCTATTTACTTTTAATTAAAAATTTACTTTAGCCAATTTTTATATTAAGGTAAACTATCTTTTAATTAATTTAATAATAAGATTTACTTAATGCTTAATATTTCATCGCGACAACTTAGAATCTTTGCTTCAGCTGCAAAACATTTAAATTTTACCCGTGCTGCACAAGAGGTTCATATTTCACCTCCAGCAGTATCTATGCAAATTAAAGAGATTGAGCTACAAGTAGATGCTCCTTTATTTATAAAAGAAGGTAGAAAATTAAAGCTTTCTCCTGCGGGTGAATACTTTTTGAAGCATGCACGGCATATTTTGCAAACATTAAATGAAAGTGAAAAAGTTATTGGTCAACTTAAAGGAAATCGTGTTGAAATAATCAAGGTTGGGATTATAAGTACCGCTCAATATTTTTTACCTCAAGTACTTAAACAATTTAGAAAGAGGCATTCAGAATATAAAATCATATTAGAGATAAGAAATCGAGAACAGCTGATTGAGCTTCTTAGAGAGGGTGACATCGATATTGCTATAATGGGGCTGGTGCCTAAAGAAATTGACACTAAAGTCTATACTATTACTAATCATCCTCACGTTTTTATTGCAGCCTTTGACCATCCTTTAACAGGGCTCAAGAAAGTTCAGCCGGAAGCTTTAAATGATTTTGATTTTATAAGTCGTGAAAAAGGCTCTGGGACAAGGGTACATATGGAAACTTTTATTCAAGATCATGATATACAGCCTAATATTATTATGGAAATGTCGAGCAACGAAAGCATAAAGCAAGCAGTGATAGCAGGTCTAGGAATTTCTTTTGTTTCGCAACATACAATTGCAAGTGAGCTTAAGAATAACCAGCTTCAGGTATTGGAAGTAATGGGCACGCCTATCATTCGAAAATGGCACGTCGTCACTTTAAACCCTTTGTCAATTATTCGCCCGGTTGAATTATTAAAAGACTTTATCTTAAATCAATCTGAAATAATTATCACCAAGATTTTATCTTAGATCGATTATTTAGCACAATCTAGTGATTTTATAACGTCAACAATTTTACTTATTGCTTCTTTTTTTACTGCGCTTTTTCTATATGCTAATGCCACTCTTCGAAAAGGCACAGGCGGTTCAAATGAAATTATTTTAACTTGTGAGTTGTAATGATTATCCGTTGTTGCACTTTTAGGCAAAACAGAAATACCTAAGTTTGAAGCAACCATGCTGCGAATAGTCTCTAAGGAATTACCTAATTGAATCTCACTATTTTTTGACAGGCCGGGGCAAGCCTCAGTTACTTGATTGCTAAAACAATGAGTCCTATCTAATAATAAAACTTTTTCTTGAGCCAAATCTGTGGCTTTGATTTTTTTTTGAACGTCCCAACGATGAACCAAAGGCGCTATTGCTACAAATGCTTCATCATATAATATTTCAATTTCAACACCTGGAATATCAAATGGCAAAGCAATCACAGCGGCATCAATAGCGCCTTTTTTTAATTCAGTTTCTAAATTTTTAGTAATGTTTTCATTGACGCTAAGAGGCATATTGGGGGCACTTTTCCTTAAATTTGGAATGAGCAATGGCAATAAATAAGGTGCGATAGAGTAAATTACCCCTAATTTAAAAGGGAGGTCGAGTTGTTTATCGCCATCAACAGATAGATCTTTTATTTTAGCTACTTCTGCCAACACAATTATTGCTTGCTCTATTATTTTTTGGCCTATTGGGGTAATTTTTACGTCTCCCCCAGCACCAACACTTCTTTCAAATAAAGATAAATTTAATTCTTGTTCTATTTTTTTTATTCCTAAACTTAAGGCGGGTTGGCTTACAAAAGATTTCTCAGCCGCTTTACGAAAATTTTTTTCATGGGCTAAGGCAACAATAAATCTTAATTCGCTCAAGGTCATCTATTGTCTTTTAAATATCTAAATTACTAGCTGCTAGCGCATTACTTTCAATAAACTCTCTTCTAGGCGCTACTTCATCACCCATAAGTCTTGTAAAAGTTTCTTCTACAGCTGTTGTGTCTTCAATTGTTACTTTTAACAACCGCCTGACTTTTGGGTCCATAGTTGTTTCCCAAAGCTGCTCGGGGTTCATCTCTCCTAAACCTTTATAGCGTTGTATATTTAAATTTTTCTTTGCTTCAGCCATTAACCAAGTTAGCGCGTCATGAAAATTATTTATTCTTTTAGATTTTTCTCCTCTATAAATTTCGCCGTCATTACCAATTAGATTTTTTGTTAGCTCCGACGTTTTTATTATTTGCCTATATTCCCCACTGAGTAAAAACTCCTCATCTAATTTGCTTGTGTTTAAATTGCCATGAATAAATTGATTAATTTCAATAAAATATTTCTTTGAATCTTCGTTTTGCTTAACTTCAAAATTAATATTATCTAGCGCCATCAAAGCTTTTAAACTTTCAGCATATTTTTGAGTTTTATCTTTATCCTCTAAGATAACTGGCCCCAATGTATGCATAGCTCTTAACAAAGATTCATCATATCGAGATGCAAGTCGCCTTATAATAGCTTCAGTTAAAACCATCTCTCTGGCAATATTTCCTAAAACATCTTCTGTTAAAATCTCGCCGCCGATGCGAGTCAATAGACTTGCTCCTTTCAGCGCTGAATCAACCAAATATTGATCTAATTCTTGTTCGTCTTTTAAGTATCTTTCGTCTTTCCCTTGTTTAACTTTATATAGGGGTGGTTGTGCTATATATACATGGCCCCTTTCAACCAATTCAAACATTTGTCTAAAGAAAAATGTTAGCAACAATGTTCGAATATGTGCGCCATCTACATCAGCATCTGTCATTATAATTATTCTGTGGTATCTCAGCTTTTCTACATTGAATTCTGGATGAAAGCCTGTTCCAAGTGCTGTGATTAAAGTAACGATTTCTTGTGAAGCCAGAATTTTATCAATTCTGGCTTTTTCAACATTTAAAATTTTTCCCTTAAGGGGTAAAATGGCTTGATTTTTTCTATCTCTTCCTTGCTTTGCAGATCCTCCAGCCGAATCCCCTTCGACCAAATATATTTCACATTGTGCCGGGTCTTTTTCCTGGCAATCTGCTAGCTTCCCTGGCAACCCAAGAGAGTCCATCACCCCTTTTCTTCTGGTCATATCTCTAGCTTTTCTGGCCGCCTCTCTTGCGCGAGCAGCATCTACTATTTTATTACAAATAATTTTTGCGTCTTTTGGGTGTTCTAATAAAAATTCTGTTAGTTTTTTACCAACCACGTCGGAAACAATTGGCTGCACTTCACTTGAAACTAATTTATCTTTTGTTTGAGAAGAAAACTTTGGATCCGGGACTTTAACAGATAAAATACATACTAAACCCTCTCTCATATCGTCGCCGCCTGTTTCAACTTTTGCTTTTTTTGCCAACTCGTTTGACTCGATATAAGTATTAATTGTTCTAGTGAGCGCAGCTCTTAACCCAGTTAAATGGGTACCGCCATCGCGTTGAGGGATATTATTTGTAAAACACTGTACATTTTCACCATAACTATCATTCCACTGCATACTAACCTCAATAGTAATGTCGTCTTTCTCACTGCTTTCTGCATAAAAAATGTTCTCATGTAGAGTAGATTTAGATCTGTTCATATACTCCACAAAGCCCTTTATCCCACCAGAAGAAGCAAAATTTTCTGTTTTTCCAGACCTGTGGTCAACTAATTCTATGTTTACCCCGTTATTTAAAAAGGAAAGCTCTCGAATTCTTTTGGCCAATAAGTCAAAATGAAAATCAACATTAATAAATGTCTCGACTGAGGGCATAAAGGTTACTTCTGTCCCTTTTTTTTGAGTGTCGCCTAGAACTTTTAGAGGAGCTGTAATATTTCCTCTTTTAAACTCGACTTCGTGTATTTTATTTTCCCTGTAAACTCTTAACTTTAACCAATCTGACAAAGCGTTTACAACAGAAACACCAACTCCGTGAAGTCCGCCTGAAACCTTGTAAGAGTTTTGATCAAACTTACCACCGGCGTGCAGCTCTGTCATGACTATTTCTGCTGCAGACCTTTTAAACTCATCATCTTCTTTGATGTCTGTGGGAATACCTCGGCCATTATCTGTAACAGTTATTGAATTATCAGGGTGAATAATTACTTTTATTTCGTCACAATGGCCCGCTAAAGACTCATCTATTGCGTTATCTAAAACCTCAAACACCATGTGATGTAATCCGCTACCGTCGGATGTATCGCCAATATACATGCCCGGCCTTTTTCTTACAGCATCAAGCCCCTTTAAAACCTTAATACTTTCTGAATTATATTCGCCGTTACTTGTTTCTTTTTTCTTGGTCATAGGATTTTCTTTTTTAAAAATTAAATGCGCATTGGCATTACAACGTACTTATACTTTTCGTTATTTGGAACTGTAACTAAACAACTACTACTAGAGTCGCTAAAGGCAATAGATAATTGGTCAGACTGAATATTTGTTAAAACATCAATTAGATAAGTAACATTAAAACCAATATCAATCTTTTCGCCTCTATAGTCAATTTCTAATTCTTCTTCGGCTTGTTCTTGCTCACTATTATTACTTACCAATTTTAAGGTGTTTTCCTCAACAACCATTCTTATTCCTCTATATTTATCGTTCGATAAAATAGATGCCCTTAGCATTGAGTCTAAGAGAAGCGACCTTTCTATGTTAAAAATATTTGTATGGCCTTCTGGAATAACCCGGCTGTAATCAGGAAATTTTCCATCAATTATTTTTGTTATTAGATCAATATCGTTAAACTTAAAATTTACCTGATTATTAGAGAAGCTTATCTCCAAAGGGTCGTCTGTATCATTTAGAAGCTTTACGAGCTCTACAATCGTTTTTCTTGGGACAATAACCTGCGTGGGTTTGACGGGGGATTTTAACTCTAAGGAGGTAAAGCTTAATCTGTGGCCATCTGTGCCAACAATATTAATACTTTGCCCTTTAACCTCTAATAACAATCCATTTAAATAGTACCTGATGTCTTGTTGTGCCATTGCAAAATCAACTTGTTTCAACAGCGCTCTGAACTCTTTCTGTGTTGTTTTTAATTCGTTTGTATCATTTTCTTCTTTTTTCATCACGGGATAATCTTGGGGTGGTAATGTTTGTAGATTAAAGCGGCTTTTTTTTGCCTTAACCATTACCTTATTCTCTTCAATTTGAATATCAATTTTACTGCTTTCAGGAAGTGCTCTTGTGATGTCAAATAGCTTTTTTGCCGATACCGTAATTTGAAAGTCTTCTGATAATTCTGTTTTAATATGTGTAGATATTTGCATCTCAAGATCCGTAGCTGTGAATTTTAACTTGCCTTGCCCACCTTCTAATAACAAATTAGAAAGTATAGGTAATGCGTGCCTTTTTTCAACTATGCCCGAGACGTTTCCAAGTGGGGTAAGTAGTAATTCTCTGTCTATTTTTATATTCATAGTTTTATAGTTTTTTCTTTATATAAATAATAATAATAATAATAACCCGTGTTTTTCTATTTTAACTAACTTTTTCTTTTAGTAATATAGAGTTAGCGGGCTTTAATTCTTGTGGTTTCGTATGCTTTTTTATGTGGATGTACTGTGGATAAACAATTCGTACCTATTTTTCTTACAGTTATCTTCTTTTTTATCCACAAGGAAATCACAAGTTTATATTATCCTCTCAAAACCTGGGTTAAAAAACCTAAATCTTGGCTAATATTTTGATCACTTAGCCTTTGTGTCTCAATTTCATCACAAGCGTGCATTATTGTTGTATGGTGCCTGCCCCCAAAAGCTGCACCAATTTCAGGGAAGCTTAAGTTGGTGAGCTCCCTTGTTAAACACATGGCAATCTGCCTGGGGCGAGAAAAATTTCTTGATCTTTTCTTACTTAAAATATCAACAATCTTAATTTTATAGTATTCTGCAACTGTTTTCTGAATATTTTCAACACTCACCTGTCTTCCCCTAACAGCTATCAAATCACGCAACGACTCTTTTGCTAGAGTTGTATCAATAATTCTGCTTGTGAAGTTAGCCATTGCTACAATTCTATTTAGTGCGCCTTCTAATTCCCTTACATTTGAACGTATTTGTTTTGCAATAAAAAAAGCAACATCCTCGGGTAAGTTAATCTTATTTTCCTCTGCTTTTTTTAATAGAATAGCTACGCGCATTTCAAGTTCTGGCGGATCTATTGCGACAGTCAGCCCCCAACTAAATCTAGTTCTTAGGCGCTCATCAACACCAGGGATTTCTTTTGGGTAGCTGTCGCAAGTGATAATAATTTGTTTTTTATTTTCAATAAGTGTATTAAATGCGTAAAAAAATTCTTCTTGAGTTCTATTTTTTTTACCAATAAATTGTATGTCATCAATTAATAATAAATCTAGAGAGTGATAAACCTTCTTGAAACTATCAAAAGCTTTATTTTCATAAGCCTTTACAACGTCATGTACATATCTTTCAGCATGAAGGTATTTTACTTTTGCTTCTGGTTGTAAGTTTTTAAGGTGGTTGCCTATGGCGTGCATTAAGTGGGTTTTTCCTAAACCTACACCGCCGTATATAAATAAAGGATTATAAGCGGTACCTGGATTTTCTGCGATTTGTTTTGCAGCAGCAGTGGCTAATTGGTTGGCTTTACCAGTAACAAAGTTATCAAAATTAAAAGCAGCATTTAAGCCGGTAGATTTAGTCCCGGGTATTTTTAAAGCAATATTATTTAGTTTGGATTTAAGTTCTGACGAAGTATTGATTTTTTCTTTATTTTTGATATTAACAATGTATTCAACTGTAACATTATGTAAATGCTCTTTAAGTAAGGTTTGAATTTGGCTTGAAAATTTTTCTTTTACCCACTGCAAAATAAATTGATTAGGCGCAATAATTTGAGCTTTCGCGCCTTGAATTTTAAATTCTAAGGGCTTAATCCATGTGTTTAATTGTTGTTTGGTTAGCTCCTTAGAAAATTTTTCTAAACAGAGTGGCCAAAAATTTTCTGCGGTTTTTTTCAAAGTGGCGTATAAAGCTTTTTCTTTTGATTAGGGATTTATATTAGCCTAATTCTTTAAAGTTATCCACAGGCTTTTAAAAATAAATAATAGTCCATATTATTGACATAATTTGGCTAGAAGAGTATTCTTCGGCTTCAATTAAGGACTGGAATAGTGATATGAAAAGAACCTATCAACCATCAAAAATTAAGCGCGCAAGAACTCATGGTTTTTTAGTTAGAATGAAAACCCGCGGAGGCCGTAATGTTATTGCTTCTAGAAGGGCCAAAGGAAGAGTTCGTTTAGGAATTTAATTTATTCTGTCAAAGTATAAATTATTAAAGCTCCGTAATGCAGAAGATTTTTCTGCTGTTTTTAATTTTAGAAAAAGACTGTCTTCCTCTCATATATATTTTCATTACAGCCCTAATACTTTATCGCATGTTCGAGTGGGTTATGTGATAAGTACCAAAATTGAAAAATTATCAGTAAAAAGAAATTATATGCGACGTTTGTTAAGAGAATTATTAAAACAACAGCTTTCTTCTAGCCTCGCATTTGATATAGTTGTAAGGGTCCACAAAACATTTTCTAAAGAAAGTTTTATACAAGTCGAGGGAGAGATTAAAAACTTAATCAAAGGCCTTCCAGCATGAAAAAATGTTTAATTTTATTAGTAAAATTTTATCAGATATGCCTAAGTCCTTTTTTCGTTTCAACATGTAGGTATACACCTACCTGTTCGATGTATACAATTGAATGTTTAGCAAAGTATGGGGCATTAAAAGGGCTTTGGTTGGGCATTAAAAGGATCGTAAGATGTCGCCCAGGATCAAATAGTGGCTTCGATCCAATACCGTAATTATAAATTCTAGGGACAGTATGGACACAAAACGTTTAATTTTATTTGTTATTTTTTCTTTTTCTCTAATGCTACTTTGGGATTCCTTTCAAAAACAAAACATTAAGGTAGAGCAAGCCTTAGAGCAAACCGCAAGCGCTGATGGAGGCCTGCCTCGACCATCAGCTAACTTTATTGCTCAAAACGATTTGCCAAAGACAACATCAAAATTTTCACTAAGCAGCGGAGGCTTAATAAATGTTGATACTGACTTATTAACGCTTACTATTAACACTGTTGGCGGCGACATTCGCGAATTAAAATTCAACGAACACCAGGCGGAAGACTCGAAAGGTAAATATTTATTTATGACAGATGTCGGCAATCCTCTATTTTATGTTGCTCAATCTGGTTTGCTTGCTGAAGGATTACCAACCCATAAATCAAATTTTATTTCTGATAAAAAATCATACCAAATGGATTCTGACAAATTAATTGTGCCATTAATGTACGAAACTCCAGCAGTCTCTGTAAAAAAAATATATGAGTTTAGTCGTGGTAGTTATTTAATCAACACAAAATTTACTATTACAAATAAATCTAAAAACACTATAAATCCTTCAGCATATTATCAATTTGTACATGATGGTATCTCAAGCCAAGGTTCGGCAATGATGCCAACCTTTACAGGACCTGCTTTTTTTACTGAAACAGAAAAATTTGATAAATTAGATTTTTCTGATGTCGATAAAAAATCTTTTTCTAAAGTTACTAATAATGGTTGGATAGGAATTATTCAGCGTTATTTTGCCGCTTCTTGGATTTTGCCGGGGGAGTTAAGCCGTGAATTCTACACGAAAAAAATCGCTGACAATATGTATTCCGTTGGAGTCATTTCAAAATTACCCACAATTTTAGAAGGCCAAACTGTTACCTTTTCAAGTTCTTTGTTTGCTGGACCACAAGCCAAAGAGGCTCTTGATATGGCGGCGCCTGGAATGAATTATGTTGTTGATTATGGAATACTTCATTTTATTGCTTCACCATTATTTTCTGTGTTGACAGGAATTCATAAAATGGTTGGCAATTGGGGCATTTCAATAATTTTGCTAACAGTTTTAATTAAGTTAATGTTTTATCCTTTATCTGCTGCAAGTTATCGATCTATGGGTCAGATGAGAGAATTAGCCCCTAGGTTGCAAAGTATGAAAGAAAAATTCGGGGACGATAAACAGAAAATGCAGCAAGCTATGATGGAGCTTTATAAAACAGAAAAAATTAATCCTTTAGGAGGGTGTTTGCCAATTTTGGTTCAAATACCTGTCTTTATTGCTTTATATTGGGTTTTGCTTGGTTCAGTAGAATTAAGGGGAGCTTCTTTCATGTGGTTACCTGATTTATCTAAGCCTGATACTTTGTTTGGAAATTTATGGTTTTTACCATTAGGGCCACTTCCAATTTTAATGGCAGCCTCAATGTTTTTACAAACTAAATTAAATCCTAAGCCAACTGACCCGATGCAAGCAAGGCTGATGACGATGATGCCCATTATATTTAGCTTCTTCTTCTTCTTCTTTCCAGCTGGCTTAGTTTTGTATTGGTTGGTGAATAATATTTTATCTATTGCTCAACAGTGGCATGTTAATAAGAAAATCCATGCAGCAGCTTTGAAAAAGAAAGGTAATGCTTAACGGTTCAAATACAATTGCTGCAATATCAACAGCCCCTGGGGCTGGAGGAATTGGAGTTGTTCGTATTTCGGGGCCACTGGCTTTATTAATAGGAGAAAAAATTTCTGGAGCCACCTTGCTTCCTCGGGTCGCTAATTTTCATAGTTTTAAAAATTCAAACGGCGCCTTAATTGATCAGGGACTTATTTTATTTTTTTCTGCGCCTAATTCTTTTACAGGTGAGGATATTATTGAATTGCAATGTCATGGCGGCACAGTGGTTACGCAATCTATCTTAAATTTTTGTCTTAAAAACGGAGCTAATTTAGCTGAGCCTGGAGATTTTACAAAGAGAGCATATTTAAATAATAAGATTGATTTAGCTCAAGCAGAATCAGTAGCGGATTTGATTAATGCTTCAACTGAAGAGGCAGCCTTAGGCGCAGTAAATTCTTTATCTGGAAAATTCTCCATAGAAATCAATAACTTATTAAAAAATTTAATAGAATTAAGAATGTATGTTGAAGCTTGTTTAGATTTCCCTGAAGAGGATATTGATTTTATCAGCGAAGGCAATGTCAAAGATAAATTACAAAATTTATCTTTGACTATGAAGCATATTATGCAAGCAGCTTCGCATGGCCAGTTATTAAGAGACGGGATAAGCCTAGTGTTGGTTGGACAGCCAAATGTTGGTAAGTCAAGCTTGTTGAATCAACTATCCGGTGAAGATAAGGCAATTGTGACAGACATTCCTGGAACAACTCGTGATGCTATTACTAGCGACATTAATTTAAATGGGATACCTCTTAATATAATAGATACAGCTGGATTGAGAGAAACAGACGACCCTATTGAAAAATTTGGAATAGAAAAAACTTGGTCGTTTCTAGAAAAGAGTCACGTTGCTTTATTTTTAGTGGAAGCAAATAAAGGCATTACAGACTACGAACAATCGATTCTTGGCCGTTTACCCACAGGCATTAAACGCATTTTTATTTTTAATAAAATTGATTTATTCAATAGCAAGGCTAAATTAAAGCAATTAAACAATGATCAAATAGTTTATATGTCTGCCAAAACAGGAGAGGGATTAGATTTATTAAAACAAGCAATTCTTAATGAAGTGGGGTTTAAGCAAAAATTAGAAGGAAGCGAAAATAAATTTATTGCACGAAAAAGACATTTAGAAGCTTTAGAAAGTGTTCATCATTCTTTGCAAAATGCTCAACTCAAAATCGAATCAGCAGAGTTGGTTGCAGAAGAGTTAGCTATTGCGCAAAAGTATTTATCATCTATAACAGGTGAATTTTCTTCTGATGATTTATTAGGAGAAATATTTAGCCAATTTTGTATAGGAAAATAATTGTTTCACGTGAAACAATTTAGTTAATCAATAAATTTGATATGTTTCACGTGAAACATATCAATATCAAGACAAATAAAGTAAAATTTCAATTTTAAATATAATTTAATTAATATGGAATTTCCAAATAAGTTTGATGTAATTGTAGTTGGCGGCGGGCATGCAGGCACAGAAGCAGCCCTGGCTTCTGCTCGTATGGGCCAAAAAACATTATTATTGACGCATAACATTGAGACATTAGGGCAAATGTCATGTAATCCGTCAATTGGCGGCATTGGCAAGGGCCATTTAGTTAAAGAAATTGACGCTATGGGCGGCATTATGGCCAGAGCAACAGATGAAGCTGGCATACAATTTAGAATTCTTAATCAAAGCAAAGGTCCTGCA
>Ga0209192_10002375_pt1 | contig 13636 bp, 11 predicted proteins | sample ArcticOcean_MG_C_11_FD_187433 | JGI IMG/M metagenome (GOLD analysis project Ga0209192, IMG submission 187433) | Marine microbial communities from western Arctic Ocean - ArcticOcean_MG_CB2_154 (SPAdes) (version 2) | ecosystem: Environmental > Aquatic > Marine > Oceanic | place: Arctic Ocean... | reverse complement strand
TGCTTGGCGGACATAGCGAGTTGGACCCACTCCTTCCCATCCCGAACAGGACAGTGAAACGATTCTGCGCCGATAATAGTGTGGTTTTTTCCATGCGAACGTAGGACACTGCCAAGCTTCTAATTAAAAAACCTCATCAAACGATGGGGTTTTTTTTTAACTAAAACGTAAGAAAATCATTAAGTTATCATTTATAATAAAAACTAAATTTAATAAATAAACAAAAAAAAATGTATCTTCAAATCCCTATATTTAATAAATTAGACATTAATAAAGCGATAATTTTGTCGATAATCATTCATGCATTTTTATTGATCAATTTCCAATGGAATCCAGTTAAATTTTTATCTGAACCTGTGATTGAGATTAATCTTCAGCAACAAAAGCTAAAAAGAGAAGCACCACAACTAAAGCCCCTTCCTATTGAAAAGAAAAAACTAATTGAAAAACCTATCCCAATTCAAAAACCTATCCCAATTGAGAATGCAGTTCCAATTAAAGAGATGCCTTTACCATTGTTAGTACCTTTAGTTAAGCCAATTCAAGAGCAAAATCTTTTTGAAGATTTAATGGAACAAAAGGCTGCTAATCAAAATCCAAAAGCCATTAGTGACTACACTTCCAAATTAAGAGCGCACATCGAAAGTTTTAAGCGTTATCCTAGGATGGCACAAATCCGTGGGTGGGAGGGAGAAGTTCTGATTCAGGCTGAAATTGATCGGAATGGTTTATTAGTAAATTCAAAGGTTGTACGTTCGAGTGGGCGTTCAATACTCGACAAGGAAGCACTTAAAATGATGCAACGTAGTATCCCGTTCCCAGTCCCTCCAAAAAATTTAAATATTAATTTTTTTACCATCACAATACCAATTTCATTTTCTTTAATATAAATCTCTACTTCCAGGTATCCCGAAGGGTAGTTGTCTTGTTAAATGTAATAATTGAATTTTGGTTTGAGTCACAAATAAAGTATCCATGACGTTCAAATTGAAACTGGTCACCTGTAGTAACTGACAAACAGCTTTTTTCTAATCTTATTTGGAATGTTGTCAGGGAATTTAGGTTTAGATCATCCAGATAGTTACCTGTTTTATTTCCTGGGTACTCCTCTTTAAACAGCCTATCGTATTCATTTACTGTGGCATCAATAGAATGCTTAGTAGATAACCAATGAATATTACCTTTTACTTTAATACTATTAGCTCCAGGCGTCCCTGATTTAGTGTCTGGTAGGTAGTCACAATATACATTTATGACATTACCTTGATCGTCTTTATCAAAGCCTGTACATGTCACAATATAGCCGTAACGTAATCTAACTTGGTTCCCAGGGTAAAGGCGAAAATACCTTTCAATTGGTTCGCTCATAAAGTCTTCTCGCTCAATCCACAACTCTTTTGTTAATTTAAGCGTTCTTTTCCCTAAGGCTTCATTAAGTGGGTGATTTGGTGCGAAACAGTCTTCTTCTTGACCCTCAGGATAATTATTAATGATAAGCTTAATGGGATCCAATACGGCAACCCGCCTTAAGGTTGAAACGTTTAGGACTTCCCTCATTGAATCTTCAAGTGTAGCGTAATTAATCCAGGAGTCAGCTTTAGAAACACCAATTCTTTCAGCAAATAATTTAAATCCTTCCGGAGTAAATCCTCGACGACGAGTCCCAACAAGGGTAGGCATTCTTGGGTCATCCCATCCTGTTACATGATTACCTTCTACTAATTCTATTAATTTTCTCTTTGAAAGGACGGTATAGGTTAAGTTAAGCCTGGCAAACTCATGCTGTTTTGGTAAAGGGTCACTAAACACCCCACTCTCCTTAAGCCGTTTTAAAAGCCAGTCATAGAAAGGGCGCTGATCTTCAAACTCTAAAGTACAAATTGAATGTGTAATACCTTCCAGGGCATCTTCAATAGGGTGAGCAAAAGTATACATTGGGTAAATGCACCAGGCATCTCCGGTCCGGTGATGATGTGAGCGCTTAATCCGGTATATAGCTGGATCTCTCAAATTAATGTTAGGTGAAGCCATATTAATCTTTGAACGCAAGACCATTGAACCATCAGGGTGCTGTCCTTCTTTCATCTCTTTAAACCATTGAAGGTGATTTGAAATTGGATGGTCTCGCCATGGAGAGTCTATCCCCGGGGAAGTAAGAGAACCTCGATTTTCACGAATTTCGTCGGGGGTTTGTTTGTCAACGTATGCAAACCCTAATCCGATTAGGGAAATGGCCGCTTTATACATGGATTCAAAATAATCACTCGCATAAAAAAGATTAGTTTGATCCTTGAACGTCCAATCAAAGCCTAGCCATTTAACGCTATCAAGAATGCTATCAACATATTCTTTATTTTCTTTCTCAGGATTTGTATCATCAAAGCGTAAATGACATGCGCCATTATAGTCTTTAGCTAACCCGAAATTTAAAAAAATACTCTTTGCATGACCGATATGAAGGTAGCCATTTGGCTCAGGTGGGAATCTAGTTCGAATCTTTGCAGGGTCAATTTCTGCCGCTTCATGATGCATGGCGTTTCCAGGCGTACCCGCCCATTTTTTATCTTTGTAGAGCCCTTGAGCTAAATTTTTCTCGATAACTGCACGAATAAAATTTGACTGAGGGGGGTTATTTTTGTTTGGATTTTTCATAATTTAATGTCTATTTTACACGGATAAAGTGCAAATTATTGATGAATAATACCGTGGTATGATTCATATTATTTACGGTATTTAATCACGTTGACGCCACTTACTTTTCAAGTACTTTCTATTTTATCAGATGGCAAATTTCATTCCGGTGAAATATTGGCTAAAAGTTTTAATGTCTCGAGGGTAACTATCTGGCATGCTATTTCAGGAGCGGAAAAATTGGGGGTTGAAGTTTTTTCTGTGAGAGGCAAGGGTTATCGCCTCACACAATCTTTGGATTTAATAGAAGAGAAAAGAGTTAAGCAAGCGATTGGTGAAATGGCCAATTTATTTAATATAACTGTACTTGATGTTATCGACTCTACTAATAATTATTTAAAAAAAGCAGCGGCGAATGGACACCCTCATGCGTCCTGTGTTGCAGCAAATATTCAAACACACGGGAAAGGGAGAAGGGGACGCCAATGGCAATCAGCTTTAGGTGAGAATCTTACCTTTTCATTTTTGTGGAGATTCACCAAGGGCGCTGCTGCATTATCTGGACTAAGTTTAGTGGTAGGTATTGCCCTGATTAGAAGCTTAAAAAAGTTAAATGTTCATCAGGCGTTATTAAAATGGCCTAATGACATACTGATCCATGATGACGGCATATACAAAAAGATGGCTGGCATATTAATTGAATTGCAAGGTGATATGGATGGACAAAGTGCTGCCATCATTGGTGTTGGTATTAATTTAAATCTTTCAAAGAAACAGGCTGCAAAAATTGATCAGCCTGCAGTAAGCATCAATGAGTGTATTGATGAATCAATTGACCCTAATATTTTTTTAGCAATCATTATTAAAGACTTGGCAGAGGTGTTAGCTACTTTTGAGGGTTCGGGCTTTGTTTCTTTAAAAGATGAATGGCTTAGTTATGATGCCTTTCAAGATAAAGCCATTAATATAACATCGGGTGATGGCAACATAACTCAAGGCAGGTCACAAGGAGTTAATGATGCTGGTTCTTTGGAGGTTATTACTGATGAAGGAGTTAAGGTTTATGCTTCAGGTGAAATTAGCATTAGGAGCGTACTGTAATGTATCTTTTGGTTGATATAGGAAATACCCGGATTAAGTGGCAGTATCGCGACGATAAGACTATATTAAATTCAGGCGGTATGATGGTTGAAGATTTTATGGATATCGATCTATCTTATTTACAATCAGTTAAGAAGGTTTTAATTTCTAACGTCAATCATGTAGTGGTTCTCGATAAAATCAAAGAAAGTGTGGCCATATTTGACTGTCCAATTATTGAAGCGAAATCAAAATCTAATCATGTACTTATTAATGACTATGAGGACGCCCTAACTTTAGGAGTTGATCGGTGGCTCACTGCTCTTGGAGCCTGGAAAAAACATCAAAAACCATTATTAGTTATCAATGCTGGAACAGCAATCACTATAGATTTAATTGAATTGGATGGGGAAAAGATACCGCATTTTAAGGGTGGCATGATTCTTCCTGGTGTTGCCATCAGTCTAGCTATCCTTAATAATAGTGCTAGCTTAATCGATGTTGAGATTGGGATTGCTAAATACCCTAGCGTTAATACAACCGATGCTGTGACTACCGGTATTTTTACTTCAATTCAAGGTGCAGTGAATCTAGTATGCAAACGCCTGCCTTCTTCATTACCTATACTTCTTACAGGCGGAGACGCTCAAGTTATATATAATCAGGCGGATAAAGAATGGAAGGAAAAAATTATCATGGAGGAAAATTTAATTTTTGACGGCTTAGCGCTTCTTAATATATAAGTCGGTAATGGTCCCTTCTTTAATTTCTGCAGCCATCGCAACTGATTCTGAAAGAGTTGGGTGAGCGTGTATTGATAATCCAATGTCGTGAGCATCTGCTCCCATCTCAATAGACAAGACAGTTTCAGCGATCAATTCACCAGCATTCGTACCAACTATAGCTGCACCAATAATTCGATCAGTTTTTTTATCGAAGATTAATTTAGTTACCCCTTCAGTACGATTTGTAGATATAGCTCTGCCACTTGCTGCCCATGGAAACACTGCCTTTTCTATTTCAATGTTTTTATCACGAGCCTCTTCTTCAGTAACACCTGCCCAAGCTATTTCCGGATCAGTATAGGCTACTGAAGGAATAGTCATAGCCTGAAATTCGACTTTTTCTCCGGCAATTACCTCTGCGGCAATTTTCCCTTCATGTGATGCTTTGTGAGCTAGCATAGGCTGCCCAATAATGTCACCAATTGCATAGATGTGGTCTACATTAGTTTTCATTTGTTTATTGGCTGCAATGAAACCACTTTCATCAACATTAACGCCTGCTTTCTCTGCACTAATATTATTACCATTAGGCTTTCTTCCAACAGCAACTAAAACTCGGTCAAATAATAATTCTTTTGGGGTATCTGAGCCTTCAAAGTGCACTAGAATACCTTCCTTATTTGCTTCTAATTTTGTCACCTTCGTTCCAAGCCATATATTTTCAAAGCGTTTTTCCATTCTCTTATGAAGTGGCCTGACTATGTCTCGATCACAACCTTGAATTAAACCATCTGTCAGTTCCACAACTGAAACATCACTACCCATAGCATCGTAAACGGTACCCATTTCAAGGCCAATAATGCCGCCACCTATAATGAGTAATTTTTTTGGAATATCCTTTAATTCTAAAGCGCCAGTTGAATCCATGATTCGCTCGTCTTCGGGGGTACCTGGAATTTTAGTTGGCTGCGAACCGGCAGCAATAATTGCCGATTTAAATCCTATGATTTTTTCTGAGCCATCAATTAATTTGACTGTTATTTGATTTGGTGAGATAAATTCTCCGTGACCTTCTAAAATCTGAACGCCACGTTGCTTTGCCATTTGTGATAAACCTGTAGTTAACTTTTTAACCACTTTATTGGACTTCCAGTTCCGTAATTTTTCAAGATCAATTTCTGGCTTACTAAACGTCACCCCATGACTACCAGTATCTTCGGCATCAGTAATAACTTTTGCGGTATGAAGTAGAGCTTTTGATGGAATGCAGCCAACATTTAGGCAGACTCCACCGATAGTAGAGTATCGCTCTATTAATATAACGGACTGCCCTAAGTCAGCAGCTCTGAATGCAGCAGTATATCCACCTGGGCCTGAACCAAGAATTGCTACATCACAGTCAAGATCAGATTTAGCGATATCTTTTATTTTAGCTGATTCAGTAACTTTTTTAGGCTCTTCTTGTTTTATAGAAACTGTTTCTTCTTTTGGCATTTTTTCTTTGTTTGCTTCAGGACTACTTACTTCAATAATCGATGAGCCTTGTTTGACAGTATCACCAACTTTAGTGAAAATTTTTGTCACTATGCCATCGATTGGTGAAGGTATATCCATTGAGGCTTTATCTGATTCCACAGTGATAAGCGGATCTTCTTTCTTTATTTCGTCACCTTCGTTAATAAGAATCTCAATAACATCAACGCTATCAAAGCTGCCAATATCTGGTATTTCGACTGTAGTAGAGTTTCCCATAATTTACAGTAGCAACCTTCTAACATCAGAAAGCATAGCTCTTAAATGCGTAGTAAATCTTGCGCCATCTGCGCCATCCACTACGCGATGATCGTAGGATAGTGATAAAGGAAGGATAAGGCGAGGTTCAAATTCTTTAGTCTCCTTATTGTAAATTGGCTGCATCGATGACCTTGAGACACCTAAAATAGAAACTTCTGGGCAGTTAATAATTGGGGTAAATTTTGTTCCCCCTATCCCTCCAAGACTCGATATTGTAAAGCACCCACCCTGCATATCATCCATCTTTAATTTTCGTTCCCTTGCTTTATTTGATAGGTCACCTAAGTCTTGTGCTATCTCTAATACATCTTTTGTGAATACATCTTTAACTACAGGTACTACCAGACCATCTGGGGTATCGCAAGCAAAGCCTACATTGTAATAATTTTTCATAATAATGCTCTCACCATCCGGAGATATGGAGCTGTTAAATACAGGATAAGCTCTCAATGCATTTACACAGGCTTTCATCATGAATGCAAGCAGTGTTAATTTCACACTTTTCTTCTCTGCTTCTTTTTGCATCGACTTTCTAAAGGCCTCAAGGTCAGTAATATCTGCATCATCAAATTGAGTGACATGCGGAGCCGTTACCCAATTACGGTGTAGGTTAGCACCTGATATTTTCTTTATCTTTGATAAAGGTTTTGTTTCTATACTACCAAATATAGAAAAATCAATATCTGGCATGGCGATAGGCGCAAAATGAGTACCCATATCATCCGCTCTTGGCTTATTAAGCTCAGCTTTAACATATACCTCAATGTCCTCTGTTACTATTCTATTTTTGGGTGCTGACCCTTTTATAAAGTTAAGATTAACTCCTAGATTCCGAGCAAACTTTCTTACCGAGGGGGATGCATGACTAGTTTTTCCGTTTGCAACAAGAGCACTTTCAGAAATAGGAAGTGGCTTTTCAATTGGTTGGATAGTCTCAGGTGGTTCAGGTACAGGGCTTGTTGGTTCGAGAGCAACCTTATTTTCAATATCTTCTATTTCTTTTCTTACGTTAGATTTTTTTTTAGAAATTTCAGTAGAGTCTTTAGTTTTTTCAACTAGTGCAACTAGACTTCCTTGTTTAACATTGTCCCCGACCTTTACCTTAATTTCCTTAATAACTCCAGAAAGCGGGGCAGGAATATCCATTGAGGCTTTATCTGATTCCACAGTGATAAGCGGATCTTCTTTCTTTATTTCGTCACCTTCGTTAATAAGAATCTCAATAACATCAACGCTATCAAAGCTGCCAATATCTGGAATTAAAATTTCTTCAGTAGCCATAGATATCTCTTATACTCTCATAGGGTTTGGTTTGTCGCCGTCAAGTTTGTAGTCTTTAACAGCTTTCAAAAGGATAGTCGAGTCTATTTTTTTTGCGTCAACTAATGCATTTAATGCAGCAATTACAATATAGAAACGATCAACCTCAAAAAAATCTCTTAACGCTTCACGGCTATCTGACCTACCATAGCCATCGGTTCCCAAGGGGATGAAGTGGTTAGGGAGGAATCGTGCAATTTGCTCAGGAAAAGATTTCATGTAGTCCGTCGAAGCAATAATTGGACTTTCCTTATCACTGATAGCATTTTCAATATTCGATAATTTTTTATCTTTACCTGGGTTTAATCTATTCCATCGCTCAATATCTAGAGCATTTTTTCTTAGCTCGTTAAAGCTAGTGACACTAAATATATCAGCTGCCACTTTGAAGTCAGCTTCTAATATTCTTGCAGCTTCAATTACCTCTCTTAATATAACACCACTTCCCATTAGCTGAACTTTTGGACCTTTAATTTTAGATTTTTTGAGCGGGTAAATACCTTCAATAATTCCTTGTTCAACTCCTTTAGGTATTTCAGGGTGAGTATAATTTTCATTCATAACGGTAATATAATAATAAACGTCTTCTTGATTTTGGATCATTCTCTCCAATCCATTTTGGATAATGACTGCTAACTCATAAGCAAAACAAGGGTCATAAGAAACGCAGTTTGGAATCGTTGCAGCTAAAAGATGACTGTGCCCATCTTCGTGCTGAAGACCTTCGCCATTGAGGGTTGTTCTTCCTGCTGTAGCACCTAAAAGAAATCCTCTGCAACGCGAGTCACCGGCTGCCCATGCTAAATCACCAATTCTTTGAAAGCCAAACATTGAGTAAAAGATATAAAAGGGGATCGTTTGAATGTCAGTGTGACTATAGGACGTAGCTGCAGCAATCCATGAAGAGAATGATCCAGCCTCATTGATTCCTTCTTCAAGTATCTGCCCATCTTTTTGTTCTTTATAAAACATAACTTGATCAGAATCTTGTGGTTCGTAAAGCTGCCCGACAGATGAATAAATACCAAGCTGTCTGAACATACCTTCCATACCAAAAGTTCTGGCTTCGTCAGGGACTATCGGAATGATATATTTCCCTAGCTCTTTGTCACGAACAAGCGTACTTAATATACGTACGAATGCCATAGTAGTTGATATTTCCCTTTCACCTGAACTATTCGTTACATTAGAAAAAGCGCTTAAATCAGGAATTTTAAGTGCTTTAGTTTTTTTACGGCGCACGGGTAAGAATCCACCAAGCTCCTTCCTTCTTTCCATCATGTATTGAATTTCTGGCGAGTCACTGGCTGGTTTATAAAAAGACAGGCTCTCAACTTCTTTATCGCTAACTGGTAGGTCAAATCGCGTTCTAAAAGCTTTTAATGAGTCAATATCCATACTCTTCTGTTGGTGTGTTATGTTCTGTCCTTCGCCAGCGTCACCCATACCATAACCCTTTACAGTTTTGGCTAGCACAATTGACGGCTGCCCCTTATGAGATGTAGCTGCAGCATATGCCGCATAGACTTTATGGGGATCATGGCCCCCACGATTTAGGCGCCATATATCATCATCTGACATTGCGGAAACCATTTCTCGAAGTTCTGGATACTTACCAAAAAAATATTCACGCGTATAAGCTCCACCTTTTGCTTTGAAGTTTTGGTATTCACCATCTACGCATTCTTCCATACGTTTTTTTAGAATACCGTCTTTGTCCATCGCAAGAAGTGGGTCCCAATAAGACCCCCAAATTACTTTGAGCACATTCCAGCCGGAGCCACGGAAGTTAGATTCGAGCTCTTGAATAATTTTCCCATTACCTCGAACTGGACCATCTAACCTCTGAAGGTTACAATTAATTACAAAAATTAAATTGTCAAGATTTTCTCTTGCCGCAAGCGATATAGCTCCCTGTGATTCTGGTTCGTCCATTTCACCATCACCACAGAACACCCATACTTTTCTGTTTGAGGTGTCTACAATACCCCTGTCGTGCAGATATTTAAGGTAGCGTGCCTGATAGATACCCATGATTGGCCCAAGACCCATAGAAACAGTAGGGAACTGCCAAAAATCTGGCATTAGCCAAGGATGAGGGTAGCTAGAAAGACCTTGTCCACCAGCCTCCATTCGGAAGTTATTTAGTTGGTCTTCGCTCATCCTTCCTTCAAGGAAAGCTCTTGCATAGATGCCTGGTGATGAGTGCCCTTGAAAGTAAACTAAATCACCAGCAAAATTCTCATTGGCTCCTCTAAAGAAATGATTAAATCCTACGTCGTATAGAGTTGCAGCAGATTGGAAGCTAGCTATATGGCCACCAATACCAGGAGATTTTTCATTAGCTCTAAGGACAGTCATTACTGAATTCCATCTAATAAGCGCTCGAATTCTCCGCTCCATATCAGGATTACCTGGGTGCCTTTGTTGTAAGTGAGTAGGAATGGTATTTACATAGGATGTTGTAGCATTATAGGGTAGGTTTGTCCCTGAGCGGCGAGCCTGGTCAATCATTTTTTCAATTAAGAAGTGAGCTCTTTCTGGGCCATCAGTGTTAATAACTGAATCTAATGAATCAAGCCATTCTTGTGTTTCTTGATTGTCTGTATCTGGAAATAGAGCCATTAAAAACTTACCTCTTTTAATTTTTTAATAAGTATTTTTATTTAAAATAAAATGTTTATGAAATTATTGCCGGGACCCAATGTCAATAAGGTTATTATAGTAGATATCTAATCATTTATACTGCAAAAATATAAAAAACTGTCAAAATATTTCTTGCAAAAGTATAAAAAAATAATTAAAAATAGGATGAAATTATGAATACTAAAATAGAATTTATTAAGAATATACCTAATGAACAAGGACTTAAGAGAAGCTTGCACCATATAATTGTTGTTGACCCGGCATCAGAAAAATACCCATATGCGACATTGTTAAAAAATAAGCTTAAGCGTGCTGGAAAGAAGCTGAAGGACTTAAGCAAAACACCAGTAACTACTGAGCTTGATAATGGAGCAATTATTAGTTGGATTGGGTATTCGGTTGATTTAAATCCATTTAAAATTCACACACTCATAAGAAAGGGGCTTAGTATTTTCTCCCAAGAGAAACCTACCGAAATATCAATAACATTTTTACCGAAAAATATTAGTGAATCCTGGGTGAATGCATGTGTTTATGTCTCGCTAGTTAATTCACAATCTCTGCCTAATTTAAAAAAAGGCGCTAAAAATATCGTACTGAAGAAGCTAGTCTTAGCCGGGATTAACAAGTGCGATCTATCTAAAACTCTAGCTTTGGTAAATGGTAATACGCTGACCAGAAATTTAACTATTACTCCGCCCAACGATCTAACACCAACAATTTATAAGGCAAAGATTAAACAGTTAGCAAAGCAACATAAATGGATTTATAAAGATTATAGTATGTCGCAGCTTAAGAAGATGGGTGCTGGCGCATTTGTTGCTGTAGGACAGGGCTCAGAACCAGAAGACGCTGTAATTATCCACTTAAAATATAACGCTAAAAACTCTAAAAAAACAGTCGCACTAGTAGGTAAGGGCATTTGTTTTGATACAGGCGGCCACAACCTAAAGCCGGCCAAATATATGAGTGGAATGCATGAAGATATGAATGGATCAGCTGTAGTGCTGGGTATATTACAAGCGGCAACTGAGGCTAAACTTCCACTTAATTTAGATTGTTGGTTAGCTATAGCGCAGAATCATATTGGCCCAAAAGCATATAAACAAAATGATGTAGTGACTGCGCTCAATGGTCTAACTATTGAGATAGTTCACACAGATGCCGAAGGCAGAATGGTATTGGCAGATACTTTAACCATGGCATCAAGAAAAAAGCCGCAAGCTATAATTGATTTCGCAACACTAACTGGTTGTATGCACGTTGCAATGGGGGATCGTTATAGTGGGGTAATAAGTAATAAGTCTGACCTTGCATGTATGGCAGTTGGGGCGGGAGTAGAATCCGGCGAAAGAATTGCTGCTTTTCCTTATGACGAAGATTATGAGGATGACCTAGAAAGTCAAATTGCTGATATTAAACAATGCAATTTAGAAGGGGGGCCGGATCATATTCATGCTGCTCGGTTCTTGGGACGTTTTGTCGAAAATAATACTCCTTGGTTACACGTTGATTTATCCTCAAGTAATCGTAAGGGTGGTTTGGGCGCAATTAGCAGTGACGTTAATGGTTTTGGAGTGGGTTTTGGTATAAAAATACTAGAAAGTATCATTAAAAAATAATTAATTTCTACCTTGAAGGGTCCTTAGGTCGTCAATAATCTGAATTGAATGAGTTGCTGGGTTAACAGATCTATACTCTTTTCTTATTAAGCCTTGTGGATCAATAATAAAGCTATGTCGCCTAGAGAATTTGATAAACATAAATTTAAAGAGTGCCCCATACTTTTTTGCGACTTCACCTTGAGGGTCAGATAAAAGCTTGAAAGGTAATTGATATTTTTTTTTAAATTTTTGGTGTGAGGTAGTTTTATCTAAGCTAATTCCAATAACATGAGCCCCTAATGATTTAATTGCGCTAAAGTCGTCACGAAAGTTACAAACTTCTTTAGTGCACCCTGGTGTGTCATCTTTTGGGTAAAAAAATATCACTAACCATTTTCCTTTAAAATAACTCAAAGAAATTATGTTACCGCCTTCGTCTTTAAGATTAAAGTCTGAGGCCTTAGAGTTTTTAGAGGAGTTCATATAAGGAAATTTTAAACCAAGTAAGTGTTGTCTAATTAAGCTTAATCATAAGTTCATTTCTACGAAAAAAAGGGAGGGTCCAAGGTGGGTTGTACCTGGCAATTTGGACTGAGCCTGAAGTTTTTAATTTTTGTTTTTCGATAAAATTACGTAACAATTTAACTTTTTCATCGTAGCTAGACTCTCTCACTAAACCAGAAAATACGATCACAGCAAATTTTTCTTTAGGGAGAGTAGTCAACATAATCTCAGGATTTTTTGGCCTAGGTAAGGTTTTAAGTGTGTATTGTTTTGGCATTACAAAAGAGATAAGCCACTGATTATTTTCCTCTTCAGCTAAAACTGGAGTTGTCATAGGTATTTTTTCTGAAGTTGGTTCTGTAATAACTGGGGCTGTCATACTTATTTTTTCTGATTCGTTGTCAATTGTATTATTGCCAAAAATAAAATCAGCGAGACTTCTAAAGCCTGTACCTGATGCCTCACTAAAATCCCCAGTTTTTTTGACTTGAGCAATAATTCTTGGGGCGTATTCTCTTATTTCAAAGTTATTCTCTTTATATATAAGTGAGAATTCTGGTTCTTCAGTGGCCATAAGCTGTAGCGTAAAAAATGTTAAAAAAAAGAAAGAAAATTTTAAAATCGACATAATTTCAGTCTATCATTTTTTTTAGGATACTCATCCACTAAAACCACTTTAAAACAGTTAAAATACCGACTTTGAAATTTTAAATACTTGATGGAAGTAGGGTTATCAGTTTTGCCTTCGTAGCTCAGTGGATAGAGCATCCCCCTCCTAAGGGGAGGGTCGCAGGTTCGATTCTTGCCGAGGGCACCATTTATCAATAGTAATTTACGCAAATGCTAAATGAATCTGATGCCACTTAGATTTTCTTTTTCATTGTCTCTTTTTCAATCATCTTTGCAGTCTCTTCCTTTTCTTTATCATTCATTAAGATAAAGTGTTTTATATGATCAGCCGTAAAAACTAACTTATCGATCTTCCTACTTAACTGCCCAATTAAACTACAGACCCTGTTATTAAGGTCTTTATAGATCGCAAATAAAAATACGATGATTATAATGAGAAGTATATTTGTTAAAACAAGTAAATCCATATTATTCCTTTTTAGGCACTTAAAAAAAGTGGGGCGGCAGGAGTGATCTTCATATCTCTTTCTCTTTCCAACTATTATTCATTTAAAATTATTTTTTTTGCCCACAAGATATTTTAAAATAATAATTTAGCATTTTTTTTTAAATCAGATCCTGTAGGTGCTTAAGTGTATCTATTATAAACGCTTTTGATTCTGGCCCCTTAAATGTAACTATCGGAATTTTTTTCATTCGTAG
>Ga0209192_10002374_pt1 | contig 13636 bp, 14 predicted proteins | sample ArcticOcean_MG_C_11_FD_187433 | JGI IMG/M metagenome (GOLD analysis project Ga0209192, IMG submission 187433) | Marine microbial communities from western Arctic Ocean - ArcticOcean_MG_CB2_154 (SPAdes) (version 2) | ecosystem: Environmental > Aquatic > Marine > Oceanic | place: Arctic Ocean... | reverse complement strand
CAAAGCACTGGCCGAAACACTAAAAGACACGCCAACTATGCCCCAAAGTGCAGGATCTCCACTCAAAAGTTGGCCGATAGCTGCACTGAATGTAGTCCAAAGATCATTCATAATGTGTGTTATTTAGCCGAAGGCACAAATAATACCTCGCCATTAATACGAAATTTTCCAATTGCTTTTTGGCCGCCTGAACTGATCAGCCATTGTGCAAACTTACGTGCTGAGTTGACATTAACGTGAGGGTGACGCTCGGGGTTAACCAATATCACTTGATATGGATTAAGTAACCGAGGATCACTTTCAAGCACTAAGCGGAGTGCAAGCTTATCTTGCAAGGCCAACCAAGTACCCCTATCGGTCATGGTATAAGCACCCATTTCAGAAGCCATTTGCAAACTGTGGCCCATACCTCGGCCAGATTCAAGATAGCCCTTAAAGGTGGGTAATGCACCTAAGTGCAGCCACAACTGCAATTCTTTTTTATGGGTGCCAGAATCATCACCACGGGAAATAAAGCGCTTATTAGATGACGCTATAAGTGATAATCCGTCGGTCACCGTGTGAGCGCCACTTATTTTTGCTGAATCTTCTTTAGGCCCTACTATTACAAAATCGTTGTACATCACACCATGCGCTTCAATGCCAAAACCTTGATCAAGAAAGCGAGCTTCTGCAGCGGGCGCATGAGTCATTACTAAATCTACATCACCGTTTTCAGCCATTTTTAAAGCTTTACCAGTGCCTACAGCAATAACTAAAACCTCGGTATCGCTAACTTGTGCATAATGGCTTAATAAATCGTCTAATAAGCCAGAATTATAGGTGCTTGTGGTGGTGGCCAACCGAATACTGTCGGCTAATGATATACTGCTCACAAAGGTTAATACACTTATTAACGAAGCTCGCATAAGCAGTAATTGCAAACATTTCATGGCGTTTAATCTACTTAATAGTCGGCAGGTTATAATGAGGCGTGCCGTTTTGTCCGCGTTGACGTAGAAAGTGATCCATTATCGTTAACGCCATCATTGCTTCAGCTATAGGTGTGGCACGAATACCGACACAAGGGTCATGTCGGCCTTTGGTAATCACTTCTACTAAATTACCGTGCAAATCGATAGACTGACCCGGTATATGTAAACTTGAAGTAGGTTTAAGGGCAATTCTGGCAATAATATCTTGGCCACTGCTTATACCACCTAAAATTCCGCCAGCATGGTTAGATAAGAAGCCCTCTGGTGTCATTTCATCACGGTGTTCTGTGCCACGCTGCGCAACTACTGCAAAGCCATCCCCTATTTCCACGCCTTTTACAGCATTAATGCTCATTAAGCCGTGGGCTAATTCAGCATCTAAACGATCAAATACAGGTTCACCAATACCTGCCTCTACGCCTGTAGCAATAACAGTAATTTGCGCACCAATAGAATCACCTGATTTACGCAGGGCATCCATAAACTGTTCCAGCTCTTCAATTTTGTCGGCTTGACCACAAAAAAACGGATTATCATTCACAATAGATGGATCTGGACAGGCCAGCTTTATAGGGCCTAATTGTGAAAGATAGCCATTAATAGCAATGCCATGGCCTGCCAAAAATTTCTTCGCTACGGCACCAGCCGCAACTCTCATGGCAGTCTCGCGTGCTGATGAACGGCCACCACCTCGGTAATCTCGTAGACCATACTTATGCATGTAGGTGTAATCCGCATGTGCAGGACGAAACTGGTCTTTTATATTACCGTAGTCCTTAGACCGTTGGTCGGTATTTTCAATCAGTAAGCCAATAGGAGTACCTGTGGTTCGGCCTTCAAACACACCTGACAATATACGCACTTGGTCGGCTTCACGGCGCTGTGTAGTATGCCTGGACTTGCCTGGCTTACGACGATCTAAATCCACCTGTAATTCGGCTTCAGTGAGCTCAATGCCCGCTGGACAACCATCTATTGTGGCACCTAACGCTGGACCGTGGCTTTCGCCAAAGGTGGTGACCGTAAATAACTTACCAAAGGTATTACCAGACATGGACTTTTTACTCTAATTTTTTGCAGGTTAAATTATAGCTGGTTAGCGGCCTAAGCCGCAAATGTGGGCTTATAAACGCGATTGATTCCATTCTGTAAATCTGGCTTGGTACTGCCTACATTGCATTCCTGTGAGGCAAAAAATACCATTACCCCCCTCACTTAAATCTAGCCACATAAACGGTATATCGGGTAAGGCTTGTTGCAATGCAACTTCGCTATTGCCTACTTCAATCACAATCAGGCCTTGCACTGAGATCCAGTCTGCAGCTTGTGACAACATCAGCGCAGTAAGGTCTAAACCATCATCACCTGAGACTAGAGCCATTTTGGGCTCATGGGAAAATTCAGCAGGCATATCATCGTAATCATTTGCATCCACATACGGCGGGTTACTAACGATCAAATCATAGTGTTTGGCTGGCAGGCCGGCAAACAAATTTGAATCAAACACCTTCACTCTATCCCCTACGCCTAGGTCATCAACATTTTGCTGGCTTAGTAAAAGTGCTGCTGGTGCTATGTCCACCATATCCACATGAGGAATATCCATATGCAATGCCATGGCAACACCAATACAACCACCGCCACAACAGAGGTCTAAGGCAGTTTGAGGAGAATTTTTAATAAAAGGAGAAAAATGCCTAGCAATCAGTTCTGCCATGGGTGAACGAGGAATAATGACATCCTTACTCACTCTAAAAGGTATTTCTGCAAACCAAGTTTTACCCAATAGATAAGGTAACGGCACACGTTGCTGTGTACGTTTAGTTAACCAATCTTGCACTCGTAATAGCTGCTCATTAGTAAGTACGGTTTCTAATTGATCTTTTTGTGTTTCCAACGGCATGCCGCAGGCTCCCAATACCAAATATACCGCCTCATCCCAAGCATTGTCGGTACCATGACCAAAGTAAACTTGCGCTTCAACGAGTGCCGCTTCCGTCGCTTCTATAGCCTGTGATAGTCTAGTGGTCATTGGTTCTTTAACGATAATAATTTAATGGCGCCATTGTAAGCTAAGCCTTCTCTGGATACCATATTGCCATGAATACAAACTGCGTTAATCAAGTATGAAGCACTCTTCCACCCAAGACCCGCTGGCCTCCAACCAAGATCCTCATAATGCATCCACAGGGTTAAACCTTAATGATGAATTGGGTAGTAAACTTAGTTCTTCTTTTGGTGCTGCCTTTGGTGCTGCGGTGCCGTTGAAAAAAACTGGCCGTCAAACCACTCCTGCTCTTAAGGGCGCAGATGCCCTAAGCACAGCCGCCCGTAGAGCTTCGGCAATTGAGCTTGTGCAAGAAAAAGCAGCGCTTGGCGAACAAGGGTTTGAAATGGTTGAGTCAGAAGAAAGTATTGCCTATTCACGTGTAGGGCTAGACGGGAGCAGCCTGCGCCGCCTCAGTAATGGACATATGCGCCCAACCCTCACTCTTGATTTACATGGCTATCGAGTAGAAACAGCACGTGATTCTGTATGGAACGCAGTTAGGCACGGCCAGGCCGAAGGAGACCGCTGTTTACTCATTGTTCACGGCAAAGCGGGTGCAGGTTATCGCGACGAAAATGGTGCTATACAAGGCGCTGGGCAAGCCATAATCAAGTCTCATGTAAACCATTGGTTACAACAACTTGATGCCGTGTTGGCGTTTACTTCTGCCTTACCGAAAGATGGTGGCACTGGCGCACTGTATGTATTACTTAAAAAGAGCGCAAAAAAAGGGTAATATAGCTGCAATATACTTGCAAGCCTTTACCTTAGCCACCGCTTGAAGTATTGTCGCGTAAAATTTTGATGTCTACTTTATTATTACATTAATAATGAGACCAACAACACCATAAGCAACGAAATCAGCAACGAGAAGGTTCATGGAAAAAGCATACGAAAACATTCTTACCAGCATTGGCGAAGACTTAAATCGCCCAGGCTTAAAGGACACCCCTAAGCGCGCCGCCAAAGCCTTTAAGTTCCTGAATAACGGCTACGATAAAAACATCGATGAGGTTATTAACGGTGCACTATTTCCGTCCGATAACGAAGAGATGGTTGTGGTCAAAGACATAGAACTCTACTCTTTGTGTGAACATCACCTATTACCATTTATCGGAAAATGCCATGTGGCTTATTTGCCTTCTGGTAAAGTACTTGGTTTATCGAAAGTGGCTCGTATTGTGGATATGTTTGCTCGTCGCTTACAAATTCAAGAAAACATGACCAAACAAATTGCCGATGCTATTATGGAAGTTACTAATGCAAAGGGTGTTGGTGTAGTTATTGAAGCACAACACATGTGCATGATGATGCGTGGTGTACAAAAGCAAAATGCTAGCATGAAAACTTCTGTATTACTTGGTAAGTTGCGCGAAGATGCACGTACACGTGCAGAATTTTTGATGTTAATTAAATAGTAGTCAGATGTAGTTTTTAACCTGCAGTGCCTCTAGTGCTGCATTCCTACCAATTTCTATCATTTCTTTAGCTCGATAAAGCTCAAAGAAACTGCAGGTGTTGCGGTCTATTTTCACCTCAACGTCTGGAGCATAACCTGCCATTTTGTATTTTGCCATGGTCGCTTGCATGGTTTCAAAACACTGACTCATCATTTCCATCTTATTCCATTGCAAATGACTACGCTGACTCTTAGTGGCACTTGCATTAGGTGCTTTCAAGTCATCATTAAGATCTGTAATATTAAATAGCGAGTCCTGAATAGAACCAGAGCCTCCTATATTTGTATTTAAATTAACTGCAATAATTAAATCGGCCTGATCGGCTACTGTAGGCATAATAGGTACTGGGTTAAGTAGCCCACCATCTACTAAGAAACGATCTTTCTCTGCCACAGGCATAATCAAACCAGGCACTGCAACACTAGCTCGTATTGCATCCATTATCTTGCCAGACTGAAACCACACTTCTTGTTGTTTCACCAAGTCTGTAGCTACCGCTGTGTAAGGTATTGGTAGGCCTTCAATCAGTTGATCACCCAGTAAACCCTCAAGTATCGCGTATACTTTTTCGCCACGAATAGCACCCATCGACAGCAACGACATATCCACTAAACGAAATACATCAAAACGTGACAAGCCTGAAACCCACTCTGTAAATGAAGGCAATTTACCGGCAGCGTACATGCCACCCACCACAGATCCCATAGAGCATCCAGACACACTGACTATGTCAAAGCCTTGCTCTTCTAATACTTGAATCACACCAATATGTGCGTTACCTCTGGCGCCACCACTACCCAATACTAATGCGATGGTAGTCATGTTTATTGTCCTATATTGCTTTTCATTCCCTGGATCATTTCCAGGTGTAAATACACCTTTTTGTTGCCCCGCTCGGTGCTATAAAGGGCGTAGTAATTTGGCTCCTTCGCGGTGTCTTGCCTTAGAGCGGCGTAAGATTGTTTGGCGACTAAACCGTATAAACGCGCTTGATGAAAGACCTCATTTGCCCATTGATGACTAGACCCACAGGACCTGCCTTGGCATTGATAGATCACTATCGCATCAGCCATCTTGAGTTGTGCTAAGGCTTTATCGTAGGACTCTTGAGCTCTTATACCAGGCCTCATCTCCCAGGTATAACGGGTGAGCTGGCCCTCCAAATACAAACTATATTCAGCGTTAACTACACCATTAACCTTACGCATAGCCCCAGTAGCCAAGGTATAGTACGGAGCATATTGTTGCGTCTGCTCAACCAATCTGCCGTTTTCAACCACACCTAAAGTAACCTGAGCTTGAGCAGCTAAAGACACACACGCACAACTGATAAGAACGCAGAGACCACCTGCTAAACGAGAAAAAATAGCCATATTAATTAACCTTGTGGATGAAATAAATGTGTCAATCTTAGGCACCCTGCCGCGGCCACCTCACCTTCCAACAAAGCCATAGAAGCGGGCCTCATAGGCTCCCCCATATACTCATCGGCGTGACAAAAATGGCCAATCAAACCACTGATTAAAGGTTGATGAGTAATCAAAACCACGTTTTCATGGTGTTGCTGAAGCAAGAATTTTTGCACTTGCTCGATTTCACCGTGTGGGGTAATACAATCTAGGGATCGCAAAGTTAAGCCGTGGTTTTTATCAGTGTAGTTGCTCAGTAACAAAGATGCCGTTTGTTGGGCCCTAACATAAGGGCTAGCCCAAAGGTCGGTGAACTCATGCCAAGGCACCGTTGGATTTTGGCATTGTTGTAGTACTGATATACTACCGCCCTGAGTAAGTGGGCGTTGAGCATCGGTGGGGGCATTAAAACTTGCCTCACCATGACGCATTAGCAGCAATTTCATTAGCCTTCAGTCTTAGGCAAATCTTCTGCCTCTGGCCAATCACTAAATGGAAACGGTTTACTTTCAGTTTGGTAAGACAAAAAACGATAACTGTGTAGGATAAAGCGCCCTAAACTATTACTGAACTGAAGTATTGCCTGGTGGCTTGATTCATTAAATAGCCGATAAAGAAATTGTCCAACCACTAACAGTACTAATATCGACGCTGCAATTTCTACCAACAACAAACTCAGCAACATAAATACCAAGCGTAGCCAAAACGCTTCTGAGGTCAGGTTATTTTTAAATGCTTGCATAAAATCCTCTCCGTTAACTCCGATGCCTTTAACATAGGGCCTATGCCCTCATATTTCAAGTCATTAACTACGTTTTAGTACAAATTCAACGTCTGAGTTTTGATCTCGCGCCATGAGCGATTGAGCAACAGTAGACACCTCTGCGCCTTGGTAAACCAATGCGTAAAGAGCATCCACTAAAGGCATATGCACCTGTAGCTCATCAGCTTTCTTCTTCACTAAAGCCAGAGTATTTACACCTTCGGCAACCTCCCCCAACTCGGCTACAGCCTCAACTAGAGGCTTACCTTGACCTAAGGCATAACCAACTCGGTAATTTCGGCTCAAAGGAGACATACAGGTCACGATAAGGTCTCCAACGCCTGATAACCCCAAGAAGGTCATTGGATTAGCCCCCATATGCACTGCTAGGCGGCTCATTTCGGCTAAACTACGCGTTAATAGCATGCTACGAGTATTTTCTCCCATACCCATAGCTGCACTCAATCCCGCAGCAATGGCATAGATATTTTTGAGTGCACCACCTAACTCCGTGCCGTATCGATCATTACTGGCATACACACGAAAGAAATGACACTGCAAAATGTCCTGCACTTGCTGGCGTAAGCCTTCATTATCGCTAGCGATAACAGTACCAGTTAGCTGTTTTTCTGCTACCTCTTTAGCCAGATTTGGGCCACTGATCACCCCTACAGGGTTATCTGGAAAGTAAACTTCCAGCACCTGACTCATCAATAAGAAGTTATCAGGCTCAATACCTTTTGCCGTGGTAACTAGGTATTTTTGTGGATTGATATAGGCTTTAGCTTGGTCTAACAAGTCTCTAAAAGCTTTACTCGGTACTGAAAATATCACTGTATCTGCATCACCAATACAGACACTCAGATCTGTCACTATCTCAAGATTTTCATGCAGAACCAGCCCTGGCAAATAGCGAGAGTTAACACGCGTTTCACGCATTTCTTGCGCTAACGTTTCATCACGTAACCACAAACGTACAGGAAATCCATTATGGGCGACAATATTAGCCAATACAGTACCAAAGCTACCGCCACCAATCACTGCAACTCTATGTTGTAAGTTCATTGTGCTTCCTATTACACCAATAATTCGTTAGGTGTCGGTTCACATTCCAAACGTTTTCCTAACATTACTTCTAAGTCAGGAATGATAAAAGCATCATCTTCAGAGGCAAAGCTAATGGCAATACCAGAAGCTCCTGCTCGGCCTGTACGCCCGATACGATGCACGTAATCTTCTAGTTCTTCTGGTAGATCGTAGTTAAACACATGGCTTACTCCATCCACATGAATGCCTCGGCCTGCTACGTCTGTCGCTACTAATATGGGCGTCTTACCACTGCGGAATTGCTCTAAGGTTTTAACCCGTTTCGCTTGTGCAACTTCGCCCGACAAAAGAGCACTTTTTATACCGTCTTTTTGCAGCTTCTCAGCCAAATCCCGTGTAATGTGGCGTCGGTTAGCAAATACAATAGCACGCTCTACCCCCATTGTTTTTAGGCAATTGAGTAATAGTTTATATTTATCAGCGCGAGCTACAGAATAGAAACGCTGCTCTACATTAGCCGAGGCCAGGTCATCAGACTCAATTTCCACATGTACAGGTTCAAAAGTCCACTGTTCTGCTAAGCGTAATATCTGTTCACTGAAAGTGGCGCTGAATAACAATGTTTGACGATCTTCTTTCTTAGGAGTTTGACGAATAATTGCTCGCACATCGGGAATAAAGCCCATGCTCAACATCCGGTCTGCTTCATCCAGCACAACTACTTCTACTTCGCGCAGGTTTACATAGCCTCGGCGACAGAAGTCTAACAATCGACCAGGTGTAGCTACCATAATGTCGGTATGCTGCCGTTGTAATTGCTTTTGTTGGGCTTCAAAGTCCATGCCGCCAACAAGTTGCTGCACGTTAACATCACAAAAACGAGTAAGGTCTTCCGCATCACTGGCAATTTGCATCACCAACTCACGGGTTGGTGCAATAATAAGTGCTCTTGGAGCACCTAATCTACGCGGACCTTCTATAGGAAAATCTAAGAAGTCGGTAATAATACTAAGTAAAAACGCAGCTGTCTTACCAGAGCCTGTCTGTGCTTTACCAGTAATGTCTTTTCCGGCTAAAGATTCAGGCAAAGTTAGTGCTTGTATAGGACTACAATATTCATATCCCAACGCTGCAACGCCTTGCATTACTTCGTCAGGTAAATCTAAATCGTGAAAGCGTGTTTTGCCTTCCTCTTGTGGGACGACAAAATCGTCCAGCGACCATTTTTGGTCAGTAGATTTTGAATCATTTGATTTCAAGGTGATTTTCCATTGAGAGACGCGCACGCCTCAGTAAGATAAACTACAACGAGGCAGTATAGAGAGTTTAAGGCCATTATACAAAGTGGTTTATGCTAGCACTTTCGTAGCATTTTGTTAGTATTTTTCCTGGTTTTACCCACTAACCAAACTGTCTTTCATATGGTGGTAATGCCTGTAAAAGCTGTTGCCCATAACGCTTACTAACGATACGCTTATCTAAAATAGTAATACGGCCTTTGTCATCCTCTTTACGCAATAACCGACCCGTAGCCTGTACCAACCTAACGCTTGCTTCTGGTACCGACAGTTCAGCAAAACTATTACCTCCAGATTTTTCAATCCACTCGGCAAGGGCCGATGGCACAGGGCGATCCGGTACCGTAAATGGCAGTCGAGTTATCACCACATGAGTTAAATAAACACCTGGCAAATCGATGCCCTCTGCAAAACTTGCCAATCCAAACAAAACACTGCCCTCACCTTCATCAATCCGCTGCTTGTGCTGATCTAATAAGCGTTGTTTAGAAGACTCGCCCTGCTGCAAGATCAGGTCTTGCCATTCATCTCCCATGCCTTCAAATACCAGCTGCATTACTCTCTTTGAGGTAAACAATACCAAACTAGCTTCAGCCTGATTTAGCTGAGCTTTGAGACCAATAATAAGATGATCTACAAATACTGCCTCAGGCCCTGGTTCAACAGCTTCTTTTGGCACACATATCTGCGATTTTGCAAAATCAAAGGGACTAGCCACTGCAAGCATGGTGCTGCGAGGATTTAAACCAGCATGGGTAACTAAACGGTCGAAGCGCCCTAAAGCAGTAAGCGTAGCCGAAGTTAGTAAGGCACCATAACACCGTTGCCATAAATTCTTCTGTAAGAGTTCGCCAGCCATTATGGGGCTTGCAGAAACCTCTAAATCTACTCTCTCTGGTGTTTGCCAATACTGCAACCACCGTGCCATGGGCACTGCACCTGGCTGGTCTACCTTAGCGTAAGCTTGCCATAACCCTAGCTGTTGCTCAGAGTTTTGTTGCAACACCCCAAACGCGGCTAAATAATTTTCAGCTTGATCTTTAGGTAGGCCGTTTTGTTCGCCTTTAACAACGTCGTCCATCAACCCATGCAAGGCACCTAAGTCTCTAGCCAAGCGGGCACTCGTCAAGCCCATATCATGAGTTATCTGAACTAATTCTGCCGGGATTATACCCTGAGAAAAGCGGTAGTTTTCTTGTTGCTGATAACCATCCTGAGGCCTAAACGCAGACTGATCCAAAAACTGTTCTAAACCAACTAGCTGCTCTTCAAGCATTTGCACATGCTCTTGTACCTGAACACTTAGTTGTGCGCCCTTACCACCACCCTGCCATTCCTTTAAAAATTTCTTTACGCCAGAACGTGTTTGTCCGTACCAACGGCTAAGTTGGCGGATACCTTGTTGGTGAGTGAACTGTTTCAGTGTTTTATCGGCCAAATGGTGACCTTCATCAAAGATGTAAATAGCATCTTCTGGCGCTGGTAAAATGGCTCCACCACCTATTGCCAGGTCTGCCAAAACCAAATCGTGATTAGTGACAATGCAATCGGCCTGCTCTAAACCATCTCTAGCCTTAAAGAATGGACACTGACTAAAATGGCTGCAACGGCGATTAGTACAACCTTTGTGATCCGTAGTAATGGGTCGCCAGTAATCTTCTGCCAACGTGTCTTTCCATGCATCACGATCACCGTCCCATTGGTTGCTACCAAACTGCACCACCATATCTTTATACAAAGCTTGCTGTTTAACATCAAGTTTAAGTGCTAGTTCATCCTCAAATAAGGCTTGAGTGGGGTCTATAGATGCATTTTGAGAGAGCGCTTGATCTAGCCTAGATACACATAAATATCGTCGGCGACCTTTAGCCAGTTGAAAATCAAAGTCATAACCACCATGCTTCTTAAGGGCTGGCAGATCTTTTTGAATAATTTGTTCTTGTAATGCAATGGTGGCAGTTGAAATTATTAACTTTTTATCGAGCGCTTTAGCAATAGGCAAACACGCTACCATATAGGCTAAGGTCTTACCCGTACCAGTACCCGCCTCGACTAAGCACACTGGATTATCATCATTACGATGACCATCCCCATCCATCTTTATACCCAAAAAATGGTTAGCCACAGTGGCTATCATCTGTTTTTGACCCCAGCGAGGCTTAAGATCTAGCTGCTTAACCAGCTGACGATAAAGTTGTTGGATATCTTGTTTCACAGCAGCAGAATCAGACACGTAGGAAGCTCTTAGTTAGCATCAAATAATCGGCCATTAGGGTACACCATTTTAGCCACAAAAGCTGACAGTAAGCATGCGAATAAAAATAAAACTTGCCACCAACCATTTTACTGGTATTATATACAGTAACTGTACAAACAACCAGCATATCCGCAATGCGTTAGGAGGAAGTAAAATGATTAAGTTGACCCCACGCCAAGATCAGGTGCTCGACTGCATCCGTAGCTACATTACCGACACCGGCTATCCACCAACTCGCGCAGAAATTGCTAAAGAACTCGGATTCAAGTCACCAAACGCTGCAGAAGAACATGTAAAAGCACTCGCTCGTAAAGGTGCGATTGAAATCATTGCAGGTGCTTCTCGTGGCATACGAGTGCCAGATATGCACGAGGTCGACTTAGGTTTACCGATTATCGGCATGGTGGCTGCTGGTAGCCCATTGTTAGCACAAGAACACATAAGCGATTATTGCGCCATTCCAGAAAACTTATTCTACCCAAAGGCAGACTATTTACTTAAAGTTAGCGGCATGTCAATGAAAGACATAGGCATTTACGATGGCGATTTATTAGCAGTACACAAAACAGATCAAGCCAGAAATGGACAAGTTGTGGTAGCGCGCATTAACGATGAAGTTACTGTCAAACGTTTCCAACGTAATGGTAACCAGGTCCAACTCATCGCAGAAAATTCAGATTTTTTGCCTATTGAAGTCGACCTTACAAAAGAACACTTAAGTATTGAAGGCCTGAGCGTTGGTGTTATACGTCGCGGCAACTAGACCTAAAAAAGGAACAACATTATGTGGCAGCAAAAGCAACAAAAAGACACTAGCATGGATGGCATTTTAGCTGAGCATCAACTAGACCTTTGGGCTCAAGAAGAACAAACAACTGTACAAGACCTAAGCCACATCACAGAAATTATTGTGCGAGGCGAAGCTTGGAACAATATACAAATATTGCTGCCATTACTTGCTCAACTTAGCCATGATCAACGCTGGCTAGCCTGGGTTGCTCCCCCCCAGTTATTACCTAAAGCTCAACTACAGGCTGCAGGATTTGACTTAAATAAAATTATTTTACTTAAACCTGATGCTCAGCACGACACCATGAGCTTAGCCCATCAAGCTCTCAAAAGTGGCACGTGCCATGCTGTTATTAGCTGGTTTGGCGTTCTTGGTGATAATCAGCTTAACGAGTTAGCTCAGGCTGCAGAGCTGGGAAATAGCCGTGCTTTTTTGATCAGACACCAATAATTTGCTTTCTAAACAACCATTTCCGTTTCAAAAAAATTTTGTAGTAAATTGTGTGTGATCTGTGCGTCGGCACTGCCTGCTAACTCACGGATAGAGTGCATTGCAAAAGTAGGTACACCCAAGTCTAATGTACGCACACCTAGCGCAGCTGCTGTAATAGGCCCAATAGTACTACCACAAGCCATATCACTACGCACCACAAAAGTTTGAATTGGCAAATCCATTTGTGCAGCCAGTTCTTTTATCATTGCGCTGGTGATTGCATTGGTAGCATAACGTTGATTAGCATTAACCTTAATTACCGGGCCCTGATTTAACTTAGGACCATGTTGATCATCATGCTTATTGGTAAAGTTAGGATGGACACCATGAGCATTGTCAGCCGAAATGAAAGTGGACGCATCTAGCACTTGGTGCAACAGTTCTGCAGTTGGGAAAATACGCTGCAATACCGACATTAAAAAGCTACCTTGAGCTCCTTCCGCCGACTGACTTCCTACTTCTTCGTGGTCATGACAAATCAACAACATGCCCTGATCAGTTTGCGAGGCAAGCAGGGCTGTTAGCCCTATATAACAACTTAACAAGTTATCTAACCTTGCAGCTGCCAAAAATTCTTCTTTAAGCCCCACCAAAGCAGGTGCCTGAGTGTCATAAAAGCTCAGTTCATAATCGATGACCTGATCGAGTTGATGACCATTGGCCTTTAACTCATCGGCAAGTACGCTACGCAAACTAAAGTCGTCCCCCAATGCCTGACCCAAAAGTACTGGCAAATCTGTTTGTGGGTTTACACTATGTTCTTTGTTAGCTTCACGGTCTAAATGTATCGCTAAGCTTGGAATACAGGCTATAGGGCGTTTGAAATCTATTAAGTGACTCACTAATTGGTTGCTAGCATCACGGCAAACAACCCTACCCGCTAAAGACAAGTCACGGTCAAACCATGGATGCAACAGAGCACCACCATAAACCTCCACACCTAACTGCTGATAGCCTTGGCATTGAATTTCTGGGTTAGGCTTAACCTTTAAACACGGACTGTCTGTATGGGCACCCACCATATGCATGCGCTGTATGGCATTTTCTTGAGGCAACTGAAAGGCGACTATGGTTGAATCATTGCGGGTAATGTAAT
>Ga0209192_10002371_pt1 | contig 13646 bp, 37 predicted proteins | sample ArcticOcean_MG_C_11_FD_187433 | JGI IMG/M metagenome (GOLD analysis project Ga0209192, IMG submission 187433) | Marine microbial communities from western Arctic Ocean - ArcticOcean_MG_CB2_154 (SPAdes) (version 2) | ecosystem: Environmental > Aquatic > Marine > Oceanic | place: Arctic Ocean... | reverse complement strand
TGAACGCTCTACTATACTATACTATACTACAGAACCTCTTAACTCTGCTCTAGACTAGATCAACGGTGTTGCTCATAAGAAATATCAGCTAGGAGATTCTATCTAGATACTAACAGCGGGGCCTATAGGTATAGCCAATCCAAGCAGGTATGGTCATTTGACCTTGTGCCTTTGCCACTGTGACTCTATGGTAACCATCTATGATCACACCATCTGCGACTACAATAGGAGGAACTGTTGATTCATCTAGTAGACTATATAGGCTTACTTTATTTGTATTGATGTTGACTAGGTCACTGTTGACATCATCTACTAGTATCCAACTCAGTTCGAAGCTGTCATATGAACGAATGTGATCGAGATAGTCTTGATGTAGGTCTTTGTTATGAGTACTTCGAAGATAGTTGATCATTTGTTCTGTGTTCATTGTGACTCTTTGTTTTGGTGCTCGCGGAGGGACTCGAACCCACACACCATAATTGATAACGGATTTTAAGTCCGTTGCGTCTACCTATTCCGCCACGCGAGCTAACTCTAGTTCTACTGTTGATTTTCTAGCGAAAATACGCTTCGCGCCTTCGAGGATTTTCTGCGTACCGTTTCACGGCTTGAGAGGATCTTTGGGCTTGAGGGTGTAGAGGTTACCATCAGTCTTGTTACCTTCTATTAGTGTGAGTTTGGGCTTATTGTCCTGTTCAAGCTCTAGTCGTATATTAACGTCTACTGAGCCATCTTCACGAGCAGTTTCTGTTGTGACCACTCTAGTTCTTGTGATGTTGAAACGTTCTGCTAGTTCTTCTAGTTCGAATTGCATAGCATCAGCAGTTTCGTCATCCTGTTGAAGATCGATGATCTGTTGAGCAAGATTCATTGTGGTCTCTAACAGTTCTTGGGTATCATCGTCTATGGCGTATGTAGGGTAGTCTGACACTTCATGGTTCTCCTCTGTGTCTATACTAGTATTTAATCACCATCGCCTTCACGTAGGTGTTCATGTGAGTCTTCTTCGGGTAGGTAAGCTGACAGCACCTCTGGAGGAACACTCTGAAGCATAGCATAGATAGCAGTTTCATCCTTACTATCAAAATCCTCTTTGATCTGCTCTATAACCCGTTCCCATATGTCTAGACTGTTCACAGCCTCATATGATGGATAACCTTTTTCAAATACTGGCGCTGTCATTATGCTATCCCCTCTTCGTCGTAGAATTCTTCAATTGCATAATCCTCTACCAAACGTGCAAAACATTCATCGTCCTTCATAGCATCGCCTTTGATTAGTTCGTCAAGTCCTTCGTAATAGTTGTCGTCACCGTCTACATATTCACCACAGAAGTCCATGCCAGGCTCGTGATAGTCTGCTACCAACGAACATCCGTCCATGTCATCTAAGAACGTGTTATAGGCTTCAATTGGAGGTGCCCATGCACTTTGAAAGCCACCTGAGATACTTGCAGTACCGTCACCGTTATCTGTAAACTCTAGACCTGCTTCTTCAACATCAATGTCCCATTTAGTACCCCAGTTAGCCAATGCCCAACTGTACCAGTTGTCGTGTCCGTCTACAATTGGCTGTGGCTTGTCTGCTGATGATGATGGGCTTGTGGTATCTTCTAGTGCCTTGGGCATAGGTTTGATTGCATTCAACAGTCCCGAACCCTCTCGGTTTGCTTCTTCCCATAGTGGCTTGAGTGTTTCTGTTGGCCCTTGAATAGTAATTGAATTTGAACACCAATTTGGCATATTACCCTCTTTCTGTTGTTTCCTTATTGTCTATACAGTATACGATCTTTCTACGAAGAAGTCAAGCTCTTTCGGTAAACTATTAACTCTCCGTTGGTACAGTGAAAGCCAAATCTATAGTAGTCGCTGGGCATTATCATCACTTGAACATTGTTCTTTTCAGCTTGGATAGTCATATGAGGATATCTACTTGTGACATCATCTACCAACTGAACACAGGGTGCGAAAGCCATTGCCTTAACCATAAAGATTGTGCCTACTAGTATTTCGTTCATCAGTGTTTGGTGGGTTCAACCCCAGTGATTAGATACATCTTCTTGATGATAGCAAGAACCTCTTGCTCTGTTAGGAAACCCTTTACAGTATCTCCTTCTTCAGTTATACCGGGCATCTCAATTTGATTATTGTGGGTTTCACTGTATACCGCAATCTCATATAGACCCGACTTGCCACCATAAGACATTTCATTCTTTATAATTGACAGTTCAAAGTCTGCAAATTTCATCAATGCCTGTACGCCCTTGGGCATGGTTGTTTCATTGAATAGTATATCTTCGAATTTCATTTAGGTTCCTCCTTGTTCCACATTATCATCATACCCACAGGTATCGCTAAGATTATTATACTGATTAAAAGTCCAGCCCACATTACAGACCGTCTTTATCTAGCATTGCAAAGCCAATTCGACTCATCAGCAATTCTGCTAGGGTTGGATAACTATCAACCAATCTATCAACTACCTTGTCTAGTTCTTTGTTATTCATTCTAGCTAGATCCTCGGCAGTATCACCATCTGTAATAGTAGAGTTGATAGGTAACTTAATACTCTTAGACCCTTGGATTACTTCAGGTGTCCATCCGTTGAATGATGTAGTCTTAGACGCCTTTATGGGCTTCTTAGACGCTGTCTTAGCTACCTTAGCCTTCTTAGGCTTGTGCAGGTCTTGTAGGAAGTAAGGCTTGTTCCACTTACCTACGTTGATGTCTGTATAATGTGAACGATGGAAATAGTCTGTCATTGCATCATCTTCATTGAAATAGTCTGGCCCTTTCATTGCGGCCAATAGTTCTGTTAGGAAAGCCTTTGCTTTACCTTGATATTGGGTTGCAATGTGATAGGTATTGACTTGAATGTAACCATCACCATGTGAATAATCTTTGAAGTCAATTGCTCCGCTTTGGAGTGTCACTACCAAACTCATGTGATGACGGATTGAAATAGAACCTTTCATTCCGTATTTAGAAAGCACCTTCTTAATCTGTGGTGCTAATTTTGCCTTATCGTCTTGTGATACATATGCCATTTATTTTGCCCTTTGTTAATTGCCTAATTGTTATATACATTATACGATCATTATTAGCAGAAGTCAACCACTTTTGGCAGAAAAGATTTAGGAGATAGGACTAGTTTCAAAACGATTACATCGCCCCCGGTTCAAGCCGGCCTCACCTTACCTATCTAACGACATCCTTGGTGCCGGGTTACTACCATCGGGTCTGAGTTTTGACAGTGTTACCTATCTTCTCGTCATAGGGTGCTACCATCCCCTATTAGGTGCTTTCTACACCACGTCTATCTATTCTGCTTTTTTCTTAGCCGCAGGCTTTCTACCTCTGCCTCTTTTCCAAATATTTTTTACATCTTCTGGGTTGGTTCGTTCCATTGGAGGACAGATAGTGGCCTTATTGTTCTTGAGCCACTCGGCTATCTGTTTCTGTTCTTCTGTTGACGTTTCTTCTCTTGCCATTGCTTGATCCTTTTCTTGTGAAATATGAAGAGCCTAGCACCATCTCTATCAAATGATGTCCAACTCGGAGGTAGAAATCTAAGGTACAAAGGCCAGGGTCGATCTTTCATATCGTTCCAACATTCGGATCTAGATCCTTTTGCCCAACCACTGCCGATCCAACTTAGACCAACACAGGCAGGATATCTATGTTCCTTCTCTACGTACAATTAACACCCACTTCCCCTATTGCCAGGGTCGAAGATGTCTTTGATACAATTAGTTGCCTCTTCAGTGACGCCTGCCTTAGACAGGGTACTGATCATTCTAACCTTATTGATTTGTTTAATAGTATGTGAACCACAGGCACTTAAAGAGAGTGCCAATAGTCCAATTAAGATAATTTTCATTATGAACCTGCAATCAGTTCTAAGGACCCGTCATCTGCTTCGTCGAAGCCTTCGATAAAAGTATGCCAGTCACCGGTAGCCAACTTAGCCTGTTGGAATACTGCCTCAGCCGCACCCCACATCTCACCAACTGTTCCGTCCTTTGCAACGGCTGTGAATCTGATCCAAGTTACATCATCGAATGATGCTCCCATTTCTTTGATCACCTTATAGGTAACCACAATAGGTTTCTTGTCGGAATAAAGAACAGTGTCTAAGGTCATGAAAGAATTTTTAACATCTCCCATATCCCAAATTGTTTCGTAACCTAATTCTTCTTTAAGAACATCGTAATGGTTACGACTCTCTATCCACTGATTAGCTTCGTCAGCCAAAGCCTTTTGAGCCTTGTTATTAAATTGGTCTACGGAAATAAAATTTGACATATTGCCCTCCATGTCGTTGTTTGAAAAATTAGAAAGTGGCCGAGCCTTGGTTCGCAAATGATCGGACTCTGGTTTAATATAACGTAAACTAGTATTCACCATTCATAACCACTTTCTAATTTCTTATTATATACAGTATAGCACCTCAGCTATCGAATGTCAACCCCTAAATTGGATTAATTTGATATCCGTATGCCCAATGTCCATTGTCTAGATCAAAGACACAACGATCCTTGTCTTCTATAAAGACCTTGTCCATATCAATACCATACTTGCTACCGTCTTTGGTTAGCTCGATACCTGTAACCTTAGCTGGATACGGTCCTTGGTTATGATTAACCTTAGTTCCAATTTTAATAAATGTTCTTGTAATGTCTGCCATGTTATTTGCCCTTTGTTCTATTGCCTAATTATTATATACATTATACGATCATTTGTCGTATAAGTCAACCCCTTTTGGATGTTTTATTTTTCTATTCCATTTAGTTCGATCTTGTTCGATACGAGCTTTGAAAGGACTCTCAGGATTTGATAATGCCTTGGCAACCCAGTTGCGAACTTTAGGTGCTTGAGGTCTGCTACAATTATTCTTAGACATAATCCCACTTCTTCTTTAGCATCCACTTCTCTACAAAGTCACCGCCTCTTTCGTCTTCATCAGTAACCACATAGGCCACAGTCTTTTTCACTTCGCCATAACGATAAGGCCAACCTATAGTGTCGCCTACCCAAATCAAATGCGGATATTCATCCTTATGCTCGTCAGTGTTCTCTGAGAATTCAAACGTATTGCCTACACTCTTTTCAACGAATGCACCAATAGGATCTTTTGTGTGAGTATAATAAGCCATCTTAAAGTTCTCCCTCTTTAAACATTTTTCTTAAAAGCCATCTATGCTTTCGAAAGTAATAAGTGCTATCATATTCAGGAAATCGTTTTTCCCAAATGAAAAGCTCGTCTTTATGTTCCATCCATTTATCTGCACAGAATAATCTAAAGGCGCTTGGCAACTCTGGTAACGGATTGCTCCACGTGTATTCTTCTTCTGGTGTTGACATTGGATACCCTCTCCTTTGTTTCTAATTATATATACATTATACAATCAGCCGTGAGGAAAGTCAACCTCTTTTGGCAGACTTTCTTATTTTATTTTAATGGCGTGAACAATGTCTTTGGCTTTGGCGTACAAGGTAGGATCGCCTTTGTCGATAACTTCTAACAAGGCTTTGATTTCTGTAATGTAAACCTTTGCGAAGCTAGGATCATGCAATGCAATATCCTGAGTATTGGAAATGACATCAGCATATTTGATAGTCTGTACTTCAGGACTCTGTTGAGCTAAGAAGTCTTTATCCATACTTTTTCTTTTTGCTCTGTTTCCATCTTCTGGCTTGGCTACCTCGGTCATGCCTTGAACTAAATCTGCAACCTCAGGACTAACCTTTTCTGCAATGTCCTCATAGGTAAAATCTGTGTCCTCTATTACGTCATGCAATAATGCCGCCGCAATCATTTCGTCGGTGCCTCCTGCAGACTCTACAATAGTAGCCACTTCGATAGGGTGAACAATATAAGGCAGGCTAGAGTATTTTCTAGTCTGTCCTTCATGTGCCTTTCCTGCCATCATCTTGGCGGCTGTGATTACGGGTGAATCTTTCATGTTATTCCTCTACGTATTCTACTTCGTCTACGTCCCATATTTGATTAAATGGAACAACGAATTCTTTATTGCTCTTTTGGTCAAGGATCCTAACCAACTCTGTTTTAGAATCTCTCTGAACTAATTCGCCAAAGCCTTCATACCATCCGAGACCTTTCAAAGGTGTATCGCTTAGACCTGGGATACAACCAAACTCATCTAAGACTTGTTCTGTCTTAAACTTGCAGGCATAACTCTTGCCAGGCTTTACATCTTGAATCTTAATCATTTTAATCCCCATTCTTTGATACTACTAATGGTCATTTCTTTTTGAGTAATTTCTGCAAGCCACTCTGCAAAAGAATGAATCCAACTTCTAAACATATCTAGGATGCCTTCGTGTCCGCCATTTAGATAGAGATAGGCGGCGGCCGCTCCTATGCTCAAATATATAATTGCCTTAATCATTTTTGCCTCTTTCTGTTATTTTATTCATTATAGCTTCGGCGTCAGGATAAGTCAACATATTTTGGGCGAATACCTTTGAAAATTGCAACGACCCTATCGTTGTATTTTGCTTCAGTGAGTGCAAGATTCTTCAGCTTGGTTTCCCACATAATACGAGTAGGACTATCAAGCTGAGGATTAGAGTCGAGCAGTCGCTTAATTGCGGCCGCCCTACTCAACTGTTTCATTTCACTGAATGGACCCATCCTAAGCACCAATGGCTAATTTTGAGACCAACGATGCACTAACACGCCATTGGATACCACTCTTGGCCTTAACAATTAAAGTCTTTGGATTGACCTTTGTTACTATGCCACTAACCTGCTCGCCTCGTTTGCCAGTGAAGCCTACGACATCACCAACTAGGATTGATCGAGTGATCTGTTTCGCTAAATGAGTTCTTTTAAGATTGATTGCCTCAACCACTTGGTTAAGTTCGTTCATATCCATTTGATAGATATTTTCAACTGCCTTTGTTACTAAGTTTGACATCATGTATTCCCTCTGTTATTGCCTTATTGCCTAATTGTTATATACATTATACGATCATTTGTCGTATAAGTCAACCTCTTTTGGAAGATTATTTTTCCTCGTTCCATTTCATTACTTCTGGATTATCTTTAGAGCCCTTCCATTTAAGGAAGCCCTGGTCAATAAGATTATCAACAGTTTGAGTGATGCCTTGTTTCATGCCAGAAGTTCTTCCTAACCACCAACCAAAGCCTGTGCCTAATATGTAGGCTAATAAAATAAATCCTTCTACCATTGTATTCTCCTAGACAGTATAGTATTCAGGGACTTCGCTATCAATAGCTCTCTTAACCCTGTTGTTGACGATTAGAGTATGTTTACACCTACCCCTAAAAGTAAAGCCCGGACAATCACAAGTGAAGCCTTTAGACTCTAGTGTGATGTCGTAAGTGTCAGTACCTTTAGAGTTGGGTTCTTTCCATATCAACCCTTCGAATATGTTCGTGTCATATTTGAATGTAGGCTTCATATAAGATTGTTTGAATTTAGGCATAGGCTGAACAATGCTCGTTCCACATCTCAGAAACACCATCTTCAATATCTTGTGCTTCTAGATAGTTTCCTAGCAATCCTAATTCGTCAAATGCCTTTAGTGCCACAGTCTGTGCTTCTGCTTCGTGGTCACAATCTTTAATGGCACTCGCGATCTTGTCCCAGGCTTTGTCTTCTAAATCCATAATCCAATTTTTTGTTTTACTCATGTTTCCCTCGCTTTCTATTTTAATAGTATATGGTCAACCTAGCAAAAGGTCAACCATTTTGGTTACATACTCCAATAAGTTTCGCTTGAAGGTGAACAATAATATGGCGTGTTGGCAGTTTCAAAAAACTCCTCACCATTCATCATGTTTTTCTTTTTGACTTGCTTTTCGATCTTACTATGGAAGTATTCTGCTTCTGCTATTGCATAACGAAACTGAGCATAGTTTGGATCCGTAGGCATTAAGTCTTCTGCCTTGCAGATTCTAGTCAATGCCGCTCTTGCCGCAGGCATTGTTTTATAACATTGGCTGTGGTCTGGACGAGCCACTCCGTTGCGGTCTGGCTTACCAATAATATAAGTTGATTGCTTCTCGTAAATATAAAACATTATTATACCTCCATCTCAAGTTGATTACCAAATGCATCTACGCCTCGCATCTCCGCTTGGATCTTATCACCAATGTCGTTGAAGTCTTCGTAAAAATCTTTGTCTGAACGGTATAAGTTCTTGCACTCCATATAGGAGTCTGCGTCTACAAAGTTCCAGTTAATGGAACCGTCTTCTTTTTTATTTTCATCCAAATCAATTGCTGAACGCATTGTGGATTCTAGTACGGAATGAATCATATTATATGCCTTTTCTGTTTGCCTAATTGTTATATACATTATACGATCATTATTAGGGAAAGTCAACCTATTTTGGAAGAAAGATACAGAAAAGATACATTTTTTGGTGCGCCTGACAGGACTCGAACCTATTACCTCTGGTTCCGCAAACCAACGCTCTATCCAGATGAGCTACAGGCGCATATTATATTAGTATTGTGGTCTCTTACCAGATGCCCAATCCCAATCTTGAGTTCTTTTCAAGGTTGTTCTAGCACCACCTGGCTCGTTCCTAATAAAGACCCAATCACCATTGGGTGGATCATAACTCGTTAACCCCTTAGGATTAACATTAGTTGTATACCATTCATTAAGAACTGTTTTAGTCGTTGTACCACAGGCACTAAGACTGAGTAATAATATTAAAAGTCCAATTGAGTGTTTCATATTAAGAACATCCTGACACGCAGATCATAAACTGTTGACCTGTTGTAATCATGTAAATGGTATTAATGATGAGTGCTCCACCAAAAATTGTTATAAACGACATAATGTTACCTTTCAAATACTAGTGACTTTTTAAACTTACTTCTATATACTATATTATATAGGTCAGTTTGTCAAGACTTTTTGGCGAAGTTCGTCTAAGTATTTTTGTGTTCCAAGTCGTTTGTTAAGTTGCTGACAGGTACGGGCCGCCAACTCAATGGTGGTCACCTTTGCCAGTATGTGGTTTGCCCAGGTATCAATAATCAAATAGTTACCGATATCATCGTCTAACATTCTATATCTCATATTAATATTTAGCAAACCGAAAGACCTCAATGTGCTACAGCGGGGCCTTGCTTATTTTTTGGTTGACACAGGAAACGAAAGACATTATAAAATAAATACTATTGTCCAACGTAGAAAGGGACCACACCAATTATGGAGAATCCAATGACATTACGAACAATTGATTTAAGCCTTGAACTAGGCCAAGAAATTCTTGTCGGCCAATCTAAAAAGCCTGCAAAGATTACAAAGATAGAATATCATGAAAAGTCAGGGGAGGTTGTATTAGGAACGACCCAAGGTACTAGAAAAGCTCTTACGTTTAGTCTGTCGCAAAATAATGACTCATTAGACCATAGTGAAGAGTGCATAGCGGATAAATATAGATAGCATGAAGATAACAGATATAGATGAATCATTGGAATTAGAATGGCAGGCTAGTAAAGAGCTTTGTCGTTCATCTCGTCCTAATAGTAAGTTAGGTGCAAGTGCCCTAGCGAGTTGTAAAAGTCAAGGCCTACGAACTAGGTCAGGACGGAAGAGCCATAAGATTAGTAAAAAATCAAGAGTCACCGTTGGCGGCAAGAAGATTAAAGGTAAAAAGTACGGCGGGCCGTTACCGGATTACAGTTAATCATGATATTAGATAGCTTCAGAGGCAAACTTCTAATAGCAAAACCAAATGTGATGAGGGATCCACACTTCGCTAAAAGTGTTGTGTACATCTACGAACAAACAGATAAAGTCTGTGTTGGCTTGGTACTAAACAAACCTAGTTATATGAACGTAGGTGACATTCAAACAATGCGAGGGGTCCACAACAGCGGGGCCGCAGGGCATTTGTATCGAGGCGGGCCTGTTAGTGAACAAAGTCTAATGTTATTACACACAGACGATTGGTATTCAACTAATACAATACAAGCAACACATGGCAATGCCATTAGCTCAGACGAATTGATGTTAGAGAAGATGGAACACAACAACATGCCTAAGTGTTGGAGATTGATGAGCGGAATGAGTACATGGTTAGTTCCACAGTTGCAAGCAGAAATATACAAACACAAAGCATGGTTAGTTGTTGAACCTAATCAAGAAATATTTTACAATTTTGATGAAGAAGACCAATGGCAAGCAGGAATCAATTTAGCCAGTTCAAGACTAATGGATCAACTGTTCTAATTAAATACAGCACATAGACAGAGGTGAGAGTAATGAAAAAATTATTAATAGTACTAAGTTTCGTAGTTATTTCTTTTGTAACAGTAAGTTCTAATGCAGGTTTATTAAGTGCATTAGCTCAAGAGAACAAACCCAACCCAGAGACTCCGCAAGCAACACCTGAAGGTCCACCTATTATGCAGTTGCCTTCTATGATCGATTGTAGCCATCCACGAACAATTGAATCAATAGTTGTAGGACAGTTCAAAGAACGTCCGCTTGTTAATGCTAATACAGTTATTAAACGTCCAGACGGAGTTATTATGCCAGCTGGAATGACATTATATGTTAATATAGAGACAGGAACATACTCATTAGTTGCTAAGTTCAAAGACATAGGCTTTTGGTGTATAATTAATAGTGGTGGCAATTTTCAGCCAGCAAGAGACGGCCAGGCTGTCAAAGAAAGCACTTGACCACTACTAAATAGTATGTTACACTAGTAACACTACGCACATACACATAGGAGAATATAATGAGTACAGTAGAATCAAAGCACGGTGCTGAAATTTTAAAGCAGACTCAGGCAATGGCAGAAATGTTTAAAGACATGATGCCAAAGATCAACACAAATAAGAACGGATATGAAATCCGTACAGATGTACTGAAACTTGCAAGTGTAGCAGTTTGGAAAGACTATTATGCTAAGTGGGATCAATTTGAAAAATCAATACCAGGTATTGAAAAGAGCCCAGCAAGGGTGGCGTTGAATATTGACGATGACGGCACACCTGTTGCTACAGTTACACTTCCAGGAGTTCCAGGTACAGACGAAGTACTTGAAGCGGCTGAGAAGTTTTACGCATTTATCAACGGCAAACCCAATAATAAATAATATAGTATAATGTATACCTGGGCATAGCCCTTATCAAAGAGTAAAGTGAGAGAAGCCCCAACATTGGAGACGGTGTTGGGGTTAAACTTTACAGTTTAATAGAGGAGTAAAGTAATGGATTCATTTTTGTTAGCAGGATTAAAGCGTTGGAAAACATCGCAACAAGCAAATTGTCGTTCCTATGCAGGCTTTTTAACACTCGAAGGCTTGTAATAAAAGATAAGTTTTATAGTCAGAAGCCCAAAGTAGTGAGTTTAAGATGATAAGTAATAGTGCATGTTTAAATGGATTAAAGAATTATTCAAAGGCTGGAATGAAGTACAGCAAGAGCTCAACGAAATGGGTATCTTTCACTCTGTAAATCTTTACGGCAACTATACACATGTTGACAAAGAACAATTTAAGAAGTATTTAGATGATAGAAATAACACCATTTCAAAAGACGATAGACAAACTAAAGGCTGAAGGCAAATACCGAGTCTTCAACGATATACTCCGTGAACGTGGACAGTTTCCTAATGCAATCTGGTATGGTCCTTACAATATTAAAAACATTGTTAATTGGTGTTCAAATGATTATTTAGGCATGGGACAGCAAAAAGTAGTATTAGATGCAATGCATACAGCACTAGATCAAACAGGTGCAGGTGCTGGCGGCACACGTAATATTGCAGGAACAAGTCATTACCATGTCGCATTAGAAATACAGTTGGCGAAGCTTCATAAGAAGCCAACCTCCTTACTATATACGTCCGCTTATGTTGCAAACGAATGGACGTTGGTCGCTCTTAAACAAATCATTCCCGACATTGTGTATTTTAGTGATAGTGCTAATCATGCTTCGCTAATTCAAGGCATAAGACACAGTGGTGCCGACAAAGTAATTTGGACGCACAATGATATGGAGGACCTCGAGCAGAAGCTAAAGAGCGTGTCAGGTACGCCTTGTATCGTATTTGAATCCGTGTATAGCATGGATGGGGACGTCTCGCCAATACTCGATGTTTGCAACTTAGCAGAAAAATATGGTGCAATGACATACATTGACGAAGTACATGCTGTAGGCCTTTATGGTGAGCATGGTGGAGGCAAGCTAGAAGAGCTTGGACTTCAAGACAGAGTTGATATTGTTAACGGCACACTAGGTAAAGCCTTTGGCGTACAGGGAGGATATATTGCGGGGGATGCAATCGTTATAGACGCTATCCGTTCTGTCGCTTCAGGCTTTATCTTTACAACAAGTTCTAGTCCAGTTATATGTGCAGGTGCATTGGCAAGTGTCAAGTACGTTATGGACCACAACGAATTACGCGAACAGCATCAATTACAAGCAAGTAAGCTAAAGAGAAAATTAGCACACTATGGAATAGAAATACACCCAGAGTCAAGTACTCATATTATTCCTGTTATGATAGGTGATCCTGTACGTTGTAAGAAACTCAGTGATGTTTTGTTAGAAGAACACGGCATTTACTGTCAACCAATTAACTATCCTACAGTAGCAGAAGGAACAGAGCGTTTGAGGTTTGCTCCTACGCCATTGCATACAGATGCAATGATATCTCAACTGGTGGATTCATTAAGGAAAGTATTAAATGAAAATTAGTATTAAAAAATATCTATGGATGGGATTAGGTTTCCTATCACTCGGCATGGCATACATTGGAATTATTGTTCCAGGCATACCGTTTTCGATCTTTCTTGTATTATCAGCATATTGTTTTGCTAAGAGTAGTCCAAGAATGCACAAGTGGTTATACAATCACAAATACTTTGGCCCGTTCCTAACGAACTGGGTACAAAAGAAAGTATTTCCAACTAAAGGCAAATATGCTATGGTTCTAGTAATGAGCTCTAGTTTGTTATTCTTTTGGTTTACAACCTATAATATTGCGGCAGTAGCATGGACAGGCGGTTCAATGGCATTGGTTGCTATTTGGGCTTGGAGATATCCAGGAAGCGTTAAAGAGCAAGAACGCAGAGTAAAAGCAGGCGAAAAGATAGCCTGGCTAAAATAAATCCACTTTAGAAGTTATGGCAGAGCCGTTTTTTACAACAGCTCTGTCATTTTTTTTAAACTTCTTAGATTGTTTCATTCCCATATAATAGTTAGAAGGCTCATAGTCCCAACGCTTACCGTGATGTCCACGAACGTCAGCATATAACATTCTAAGTCTTACTATAGCTTTAACAATCGGATTAGAGTTTGTTTTCATAGTAGTAAAATACTTTCAATATCTAGTTAGTTATATTGGTACTTATCATTTTCCGTTTAAAAAGTCGTTTTCGTCATCAGTGTAAGGCCACATTATTTTGTCCTATACATTTTATTTTTAAACTCTGATATTTCGTTTGCTTTTTCATACATACCTAAATGTCTAAGTTCTCTAATACTCATGCAATAGCTTCTGTATTCTAATGCTTTAATAATACGTTTCCACATGCTTAGTATTCCCTCGGATAAGTCATTAATGCTTTAGCTTCTTTGTGCATACCCATTCGAGTAAGTTCAGATGCCGCTCTAGCTCT
>Ga0209192_10002362_pt1 | contig 13675 bp, 8 predicted proteins | sample ArcticOcean_MG_C_11_FD_187433 | JGI IMG/M metagenome (GOLD analysis project Ga0209192, IMG submission 187433) | Marine microbial communities from western Arctic Ocean - ArcticOcean_MG_CB2_154 (SPAdes) (version 2) | ecosystem: Environmental > Aquatic > Marine > Oceanic | place: Arctic Ocean... | reverse complement strand
ACCAATCCTCAGCTACGGGTATGCAAGCAATTCCTACTACGGGAATAGCTCTTGGATTAAGATATAAAAAGAAAAATAATTTATTAAAAGAAAAAAATCCAATTGTAGTTTGTTCATTTGGTGATGCATCAATTACTGAAGGAGAAGTTTCTGAAGCTTTTCAAATGGCTGCATTAAAAAAACTTCCTATTCTTTATCTAGTGCAAGATAATGAATGGGATATCTCTGCTCATTCTTCTGAGACAAGAGCAGTTGATGCCTCACAATACGCAAGTGGTTTTGGAATTAAAAACTATTCAATTGATGGAACTAACTTTGAAGAATCCTTTAATATAATTAAAAGTGCAATAAAAGAAATCAGAGAGAAAAGTATTCCAATACTAATTCATGCAAAAGTTCCATTACTAAACCATCACACTTCTGGAGTAAGAATGGAATGGTACAGAGATGATCTGAAAGAAGCTTTACTAAATGACCCATTACCAAAAATAAAGAAGCTTTTAATTGAGAATAATTTTAAGAATGATGAACTTAAAAAAATTCAAGATGAAATAAGTAAAAATGTTAGTATTGACTTTAAAAAAGCATTAAATGCTGAAGACCCAGAAGAAAATGATTTATTTAAACATGACTTTGCTCCTACGCCTATAAAAAATGAAAGTGGTGTTAGGGAACCAAAAGGAAAAGAGAAAATATTTATGGTTGATGCGGCAATATTTGCTATAAAGGAATTAATGAATAAACATCCTGAATGTCTATTATATGGTCAAGATGTTGGAAAAAGATTAGGTGGTGTTTTTAGAGAAGCAGCTACACTTGGGAAAACATTTGGTGATGAAAGAGTTTTTAATACTCCAATTCAAGAAGCTTTTATAATTGGAAGTACTGTAGGAATGTCTGCCGTAGGATTAAAACCTATTGTAGAAATACAATTTGCAGATTATGTATGGCCAGGCTTAAATCAACTTTTTACTGAAGTTAGCAGATCTTACTATTTATCAAATGGTAAATGGCCTATTAGTAATATCATTAGAATCCCTTGCGGGGCCTATGGAAGCGGTGGCCCTTATCATTCCTCTTCAATAGAATCTATACTTTCGAATATAAATGGCATAAAGATTGCTTACCCTTCAAATGCTGCAGATCTTAAGGGAATTATTAAAGCAGCTTTTTATGACCCAAACCCTGTAGTTATTCTTGAACACAAAGGATTATACTGGGGTAAAATTAAGGGTACTGAATCCACTAAAACAATTGAGCCCGATGAAAATTATATTCTTCCTTTTGGTAAAGGAAATATTATAATTGAAGCGTCAAAAGAATCTATAAATAAAGGAAAGTCAATTTGTATCGTAACTTATGGAATGGGTGTTTATTGGTCAAAGAGTGCAGCTAAGAAATTTAATAATCAAATAGAAGTAATTGATTTAAGAACAATATATCCATTAGATCAAAAAATGATTAATGAAAGAGTTAAGCTACATGGAAAATGTATTGTATTAAGTGAAGAACCTACTAATAGTTCATTTGCACAATCACTAGCATCAAAGATATCTCAAGAATGTTTTAACCATTTAGATAGTGCCGTTCAAGTTGTTGGCTCCGAGACTCTTCCTGCAATTCCATTAAACTCAATTTTAGAGAAAAGAATGCTTCCTAGTTCTGAAAAAGTTGAATTAGAAATAAGAAAAATATTAGCAGTTTAATTGTATTTTTAGACTTCTTTTTACATGGCAAAATTTAGATAATGTTATATCTTTGCAAACTATTTAAGAAATTTAGATGACCTGTAAAAAATTATTTTTTCTTCTTTTAATTCAATTAATTACTTTTCCAATTATTGCACAGAATAATTTCACAATTAGTGGATTTGTTCAGGATGATAATTCCGGAGAAAATCTTATAGGCGTTTCAGTTTATGACAAAGAAACATTTAAAGGAACAGTGACAAATTCTTATGGTTTTTATTCCTTAACAATAGAAGAGGGAACATACAACATTACATTTTCATTTATAGGATTAGAATCTGTTACTAAAAACCTTGTTGTTGATAAAGATCTTAGAGTTAACATATCTCTTATGAGTAATGCTATTCTTACAGATGAAGTTACTATTACAGGAGAAAAGCTAGACAAGAACGTTAGTAGCTCTAATATGAGCCAAGTAAGAATGGAGGTAACAAATATTAAACAGCTTCCTGCTATATTAGGAGAGGTTGATGTAATTAAATCTGCACAACTTCTTCCTGGAATTACTGCAAATGGGGAGGGAAGCTCAGGACTGTATGTTAGAGGTGGTGGTCCAGACCAAAACTTAATTTTATTAGATGAAGCAGTAGTATATAATGCTTCTCATCTTTTTGGATTCTTTTCAGTTTTTAATGCAGATGCTATAAAAGATATAAATATTATCAAAGGAGGAATGCCCGCAGAATACGGAGGAAGACTTTCATCAGTTTTAGATATAACAATGAAAGATGGAAATAATAAGGAATTCAAAGCAGATGGTGGTATTGGTTTATTGTCTTCAAGACTAACTCTTCAAGGACCAATTCAAAAGAATAAAAGTTCTTTTATTGTTTCAGGAAGAAGAACATATATAGATGTTCTTGCAAAACCTTTACTAAATAGAGAGAATCCTGAAACTGGAGAAAAAAATGCATTTGCTGGCTCTGGTTATTACTTCTATGATTTAACAACAAAAATTAATTACAGAGTCTCTGATAAGGATAGATTATACCTTAGTGGTTACTTTGGTAGAGATGTTTTTGATTTTGCAAATAGTGATAATGGGTTTGCTGTTCAAATACCATGGGGAAATGCTACGGGGTCTTTAAGATGGAATCACTTATTTAATGATAAACTATTTGTAAATACATCTTTAGTTTTTAGTGATTATAGATTTGAATTTAATATTGCTCAAAGTGACTTTGAATTTAAAATATTTTCTGGCATTAATGATTGGAACACAAAAGTTGATTTTCTATACCAACCTAATCAACGACACACTATAAAATTTGGAACTAACTATACTTATCATGAATTCACTCCTGGAAATGCTACGGGAAAAGCAGGAGATGTTACTTTTGCTCCAGATGAGATTTACAGACAGTATTCTAATGAAGGAGCTATTTATTTTTCCGATGATTTTGAATTAAGCGATGTATTAAAAATAAATGCCGGACTAAGATATTCATCTTTCCAACATGCAGGAGATATCACTTTTTTAAATTATTTAAAAAATGATTTAACTCTAAATGAAAACAATTACAGGCATATTGAACCCAGACTTTCATTACGATATACACTAAATCCTACTAGCTCATTAAAGGGTTCATACACAGAAAACTATCAATATGTTCATTTAGCATCAACCTCTGCAGTAAGCTTACCAACAGATTTATGGGTTCCAAGCTCTACTGCAATTAAACCAAAATTTGCAAAACAACTAGCATTTGGATACTTTAAGAACTTAAATGATAATATGTATGAAACTTCTATAGAGTCTTATTACAAGGAGATGACTAATCTCATTGAATATAAAGAAGGAGTTCTTCCAGAAGATAACACTAATTCAAATAGTGATAATGCTTTTACTTTTGGTGATGGAGATTCCTATGGAATAGAGGTTCTTTTAAAGAAAAGCCAAGGAAAAACAACTGGATGGATTGGATATACATTATCTAAAACAACAAGATATTTTGATGAAGTTAATAATGGAGAATCTTTTCCTGCCAAATATGATAGACGTCATGATTTATCAGTTACAGCTACACATAAACTTTCAAAAGCTTGGACACTAAGTGGTGTTTTTGTTTATGCATCAGGTAATTCAATCACATTGCCAACTGAGCGATATGTTATAGGTGGTGATGTTTACACGCAGTTTACATCAAGAAATGGTTACAGAATGGATCCATATCATAGAATGGATATTGGCGCTACATATACTCCTACAAAGAAAAACAAGAAATTTAAATCTTCATGGAATTTTTCTATTTACAATATATACTCTAGAAAAAACCCTTATTTTATTTATTTTGCAATCGAAGGACTTGAAGAAAATGTTGACAATCAAAATATTCAAAATGGTAATGTAGAGGCTAAAGCATATCAAGTATCAATTTTCCCAATTCTTCCATCAGTAACTTGGAATTTTAATTTTTAATTATGAAAAAATATTTATTTATCTGTTTAGTATTTATTTCATGTCAAGATGAGATAATTATTGAGTTCCCTATTGAATCTCAAACAATTGTAGTTGAAGGGGGTATAGAACCTAACATGCCTCCTTATGTTGTGTTATCAAAAAATCAAGGATATTTTGATGAAATTAACATAAATACTTACAATGATTTATTTATTAAAGATGCTCAAGTAATTGTTTGGAAAGCAAATGAAGATGGAACTGCAGATTCTATCCTCTTAGAAATGCTTCCACCTCCTTTTGATTCCCTTCCAATTTATACTGATCTTAATTATTTTTCTTCATTAAATAATTTCCCTTATACAAATTCCGGAACTTATAATCCAATAACTATTTCTGGAGGAATAAGCAATGATTTTAGTAAAGCAAATGAAACATATAATTTAATTGTTAGATGGAATAATAAGGAAATAACTAGTCAAACAAGCATACCAAATCTAACCCCTTTAGATTGTCTGTGGGTAGAGAGAAATGAATTCTCTGACTTAGATTATAAATTTGATATTAATGCAATATATGATGACCCTGCTGATATTGAGAATAATATATTTATCAAATATAGAAAAAACACTCACTGGGACGTAGATACAATAAATTGGAGTTTAAAAGATCACTCAGATGATTTAATGCAGATTATTGATGCTGGTACTGATATTCTTATAAATGGTGAAAAATTTCAAACATATTTTCCTCAAAGAGGTGAAGGAGATTTCCCTACTCTACCGTATAATTCAAGTAGGTATGTAGAATATGAGAATGGAAACTCGATTGATAGTGTTTTTGTTCCTCATGATATAGTAACAATTAAGTTTTCTCAAATTGATGAACCTGCATTAAAGTTCTGGAGAAGTTTAATTAGACAATTTGGGTCAAATGGCAATCCATTTCAAGAACCTCTTAATATTGTAAGTAATATTAATGGAGGATATGGTGGCTGGACTGGATATGGAGCTGTATACTATAAAATTCCAATAATTGATGGTTTTACAACAAGTAACCTTTTACCTTTAGATTCAGTTGAAATAACTGATCTTTTTTAATAATTTAGCGAAAAAATCATATTAAGATGAGCGAAGAAATTGAACACATTGAAACACTAATAATTGGGTCAGGACCTGCTGGATACTCTGCAGCAATTTATGCAGCTAGAGCAGATCTTAAACCAGTAGTAATACAAGGTCTTCAGCCCGGGGGACAACTAACAACAACAACTGAGGTTGATAATTACCCAGGCTATCCAAATGGAGTAGATGGAACTAAAATGATGGAAGATTTTAAAGCTCAAGCTGAAAGATTTGAAACAGATACAAGATGGGGAATGGTAACAAAAGTTGATTTTAGTGAAAGACCATTTAAAGTAGAAATTGATGAAAAAACTAATGTTATTGCTGATACAATAATTATTGCAACAGGTGCTTCTGCAAAATGGCTAGGAATTGAAGATGAAAAAAGATTAAATGGCTATGGAGTTTCAGCATGTGCTACTTGTGATGGATTCTTTTACAAGGGTATGGATGTAGTTGTTGTTGGCGCTGGAGATACTGCTGCTGAAGAAGCTACTTATTTAGCAAAACTTTGTAATAAAGTTACAATGCTTGTTAGGAGAGATGAAATGAGAGCTTCTAAAGCAATGCAAAAAAGAGTATTTAATACACCAAATTTAGAGGTGTTATTTAATAATGATACAAAAAGTATTAATGGTGAACCTGGAGAGATAGGAGTAGAAAGTGTTACTTCTGTAAATAATAAAACGGGTGAAGAAACAATTACACCTGCAAAAGGATTTTTTGTTGCTATAGGACATACTCCAAATACTAATCTGTTCAAAGGGCAGCTTGATATGGATGAAAATGGTTATTTGATTATTGAAGCAGGAACTTCTAAAACTAAAATCCCTGGAGTTTTTGCTGCAGGAGATGTAGCTGATCACGTATATAGACAAGCAGTTACTTCAGCTGGCACTGGATGTATGGCCGCATTAGATGCCGAAAGATTTTTAGCAGCTCAAGAATAATTTTAAAATTCCAACAAAATATTATTAGTATTTAATAGTTATATTTATAGTGATAATTATTCATTATGAATGCTTTAGATATACTTAAAAAATATTGGGGACACAATTCTTTTAGATTAAATCAAGAAGAGATAATTATGTCTGTAATAAATAAGCAAGATACATTGGCTTTATTACCAACTGGTGGAGGTAAATCTATCTGCTATCAAATACCAGCCATAATAAATGATGGCATATGCTTGGTTATATCTCCACTCATTTCTTTGATGAATGATCAAATAAGACATCTTCAATCAAAAGGAATAAAATCTGTTTCAATCTCCTCTAATATGTATTTCAAAGATATTGACACTACACTAACTAATTGTATTTATGGAAATATAAAATTCTTATATCTATCTCCAGAAAAACTAAAAAATGATTTAGTTAGAGAAAAGATTAAACTAATGAATATAAATTTAATTGCGGTTGATGAAGCGCATTGCATTTCTCAGTGGGGACATAATTTCAGACCATCATATAGGTTGATAAATGAAATAAGAGAATTTACTAATGATGCTCCAATAATAGCACTAACTGCCACAGCGAATAAATTAGTAGCAGAAGATATACAAGAAAATTTAAATTTTAAAAAAAATAATTTAATTAAATCTTCATTTAAAAGAAAAAACCTCTCATATGTTAATACGATTGTAAATAACAAAAATGAGGTTCTATTAAAACTTTTGAAAAAAATTAAAAGCTCTGTAATTGTATATGTTGGATCAAGAAGGCAAAGCAATGAAGTTTGCCAACTACTTATAAATAATCAAATAAGCGCAAAATCTTATCACGCTGGAATAGATAGTAAAACTAGAGATAAAATACAAGAATCTTGGGTTACAAATCAAACACGAGTTATTGTAGCAACAAATGCTTTTGGTCTAGGAATTGATAAAGAAGATGTGAAATTAGTAGTGCATATGCAATTACCTCTAAATATAGAATCCTATTTTCAAGAGGCAGGAAGAGCAGGAAGAAATGGCAAAACAGCCTATTCATTCTTATTAATCAATCAAAGCGATGTTAAAAGAAATAAAGATATTTTAAATTTTAGATATCCAATGCTTGAGGAAATACAAGAAATGTATCAAAAAATTGCTGATTATTTACAGGTTGCTGTAAATACATTACCTGAGGAAGAATTTGAATTTAATATTGAAAGTTTTGCTAAAAAATACAACTTCAATATCACTAAAACATTTCACACCCTTCAATTTCTTGAAAACGAAGATTTGATTAAGTTACTTGATAATTCATTTGGATCTTCTAAAATTAGAATGGCAATAAATAATGCTGATCTATATAAATTCCAAATAGCTAATAGTTATTTTGATAATTTCATAAGAATTATACTTAGAAAATTTCCTGGGATTTTCAATAATAATATAAGTATTAAAGAAAAAAAATTATCTAATGAACTTAATATTTCTGAGGAGAAACTAATAAATATACTTCAGAAGCTCGAGCAAAAAGGTATTATTTCATATATCCCAAAACACGGAGGAACACATTTAGTATATCTTCAAAACAGACTAGATTCAAAAAGATTAAATATTTCTAAAGAAAGATTACAAGAAGCAAAAGAATATAGCAATAAAAAGCTAGAGGAAATTATTGCATATGCATATAATAGAGATGAATGTAGAAGTATACTTTTACTTAAATATTTTGGAGAAAATTCAAAAGAAAGATGTCAAGTTTGTGACTACTGTGTTAAAGAAAATAGAAAAACTTTAAAACAAAAAGATTTTGAAGAAATATCAAAATCAATAATTAAATTATTAGATGAAAATGAATTAAATATTGAGGAAATAATTGATAGTTTAAAAGAAATAAAAAAAGATAAAATTGAAAATGTTATACAATACCTATTTGATAAAGACAAGATCTCAAAGCATGGGAATAAATACTCTAGAATCTAAAACTAAAAATAAGTTTATCGTAAATTTGCCATAAAACTTGAAATGATGAAAATTATATTCTTCGGTACTCCAACATTTGCATCAACAGTTTTAGAAAGTATAATCAAGAAAAATACGGTAATTGCGACAGTTACTGCCCCCGACAAAAGAAAAGGAAGAGGTAAAAAAATTCAGGAATCTGCAGTTAAGAAAGTTTCAAATGAAAACAATATCACTTGCTTTCAACCAACTAATCTAAAGGATGAAGATTTTAACAAGCAAATTCAAAAACTAAAGGCAGATTTATTTATAGTTATTGCATTTAGAATGCTACCAAAATTAATTTGGACTATACCAAAACTTGGCACAATTAATTTACACACATCTCTTTTACCAAATTATAGAGGAGCCGCTCCAATTAATTGGGTTATTATTAACGGAGAAAAAACAACAGGCATAACAACATTCTTTATTAATGAAAATATAGACCAAGGTAAAATTATTTTAAATAAAGAGATTAAATTACCAAAAAACATAACTGCAGCAATGCTTCATAATTTATTAATTACTCATTCTAAAGAGTTAATAAATGAAACTATTGAACTATTTCTAAATAAAAACGTAATAAGTGTTTCTCAAGAAAATAGCCAAACTATAAAAATGGCACCAAAATTATCCAAGGAACTATGTAGAATTAATTGGTCAAAATCAATTAATAGTATAAATAATAAGATTCAGGGATTGTCTCCTTTACTAGAAAATAATCAGATTTTAAAAGATGTTTCAATTTGTCCATCTGCTTGGTTTGAAATAAAAATTCAAAACATAATTAAAAGAGTAAAAATTCAAAAATCAGAAATTACAGAAATAAAAAACAAAAATTTAAAAATTGATTCTGATAATATCTCCTATTTAAATATAAATTTTGACCAGCATGCTCTTTCAATACAACACCTGCAAATTGAAGGGAAAAACCCTATGAATATTAAGCAATTTCTGCAGGGAAATAAAATAGATGATTCTATCGAATTTTTATAAAATCTAAGGAGAGAGCCTTTCCATAGTCCAAACACCATCAACTAAAGTATAACAAAGCCTATCATGTAATCTTGATGGTCTACCTTGCCAAAACTCAAAATAAGAAATTTCTATCATATAACCTCCCCAAAAAACTGGTCTTCCTACATCCTTGTTTTTATACTTCGCTTCTAAACTATTAACGATCTTATCAAATGAAAAATTTAACGGAAGATAACTTGATTGTTCACTAGAATGTGCCCCTAACTGACTACTTTTCGGTCTAGATTTAAAATAAGTATCTGACTCTAAATCAGATAGTTTTGATACGACACCCTTAATTCTAACTTGTTTTTCTAAATACGGCCAAAAGAAATTAAGTGAAACATTTTTATTTTCATCTAAATCTTTTGCTTTACTACTTAAATAATTAGTATAAAAAACAAAACTTTTTTCTATAATACCTCTTAATAAAACTACTCTTGAGCTAGGTTCATTATTTAAAGAAACAGTAGAAAGAACAAATGCATTTGCATTATCTGGATCAATTTCTAAAGCTAAATCTAACCATCTTTTAAAAAATTCAAATGGTGAATTTATAATATTATTAAAATCAATACTAGATTTTGAATAATCAATTCTAATATTTTTAATATTCTTTTTTGGATTAGACATTTACATATTTTAAATTAGCAGAAATTATAAAGCAAATGTATTCTTATTTATGCAAATTATAGAGAAAGGTAAGTTGTTAATTTCTGATCCATCTATGCTAGACGATAACTTTTTTAAAAGTGTTGTTCTTATAACTCATCATAATGTAAATGAGACTATTGGCCTAGTGCTAAATAACCCTTCCAAGATTTCTCTTTTTGAAATAATTAATGATATTCCTCAGTCAGACTTTCCTGTTTACATTGGTGGCCCAGTAGCTAAAAACTCCGTTCATTTCATACACAATATTGGCAATAAAATAGAAGGAGCAAGAAAAATTGGTGATGGACTATACTTTGGAGGAGATTTTGATACAGTCAAAAAACTAATACAAGAAAAAAATATATCTAAAAAAGATATAAGGTTTTTTGCTGGCTATTCTGGATGGGAAGACAATCAGTTAAAAAATGAAATTAAAGAGAAAAGTTGGATCCTTAAAAATAGTAATACTAAAATTTGTTTAGAATATACAAATTCAAATTTGTGGAGTAGAATTATTAAAAGTTTAGATCAAAAATATGCTATCTGGACAAATATGCCTGTAGATCCAAGTCTAAACTAATTGATTTAAATTTTTAATAAGAAAAGAACTAATTTTTGAAGATTCATAAACAGTATCTTCAACTTTTTTTACCCATTTCACTCCGGTAATAGAATTAGAAATAAATACCTCATGAGCTAGTTTAAAGTCATTAATTTCTATGTTTTTTTCTAAAACTTCATAATTATTCTTTAAAATATCAATAATTAATCTTCTCATAGTTCCATCAACACATCCCTGGCATAGATTTGGTGTTATTATAACATTATTTTTTAAAATAAATATATTTGAATTTGAAGTTTCTATTGGTAAATTATTTTCATTAAAAATAATAGCATCATCGAATGATTTTTTCTTTGCAAATAAAGATGCCAAAACATAAATAAGGGCATTAATAGACTTAATGTTTGAAAGGGATCCAGAATTCTTTTTTTGTGTATTGTAAAAACCTAGAGATAAACCTCTTTGATTGAATTCAAAATAATTTAAATCATTAATAAAAGTTTGTATTATAAATGAACCCTTATTATAATCAGGTAAGTACTTGCCACTGGAATCTCTAAAAAAAGTAACACGCACTCTGCCACCATTGCAAATATTATTTTTAGATAGCAGTTTTTGAATTAAAGAAGATAATTCATTTTTAGAAACATCACAGTCTATTTCAAGAAATTTTAATGAACTTTTTAATCTATTAAAATGAGCTGAAAAATTAAAAATATTTCCTGAAACTACTTTAATTGTTTCAAAAATACCATCACCATAAAGAAAAGCTCTATTAGAAGCTAACAACTTCAAATCTGATAATGGGCTAAGATTTCTATTTAAAATAATGAATTCCATATTATAAACAATCTAAAATTGTAAATTGCGAACTTATTTAAATTAAGTTAATGTATAGACTTTTACTGCTACTTTTTATTACTAAAATTGGATATTCTCAAACAATAATAAAAGGAGAAGTAATTGATGGTCAAACAAGTGAAACATTAATTGGAGCAAATATTTTAATAAAAGGTGCTAAAACAGGAACAGCTACTGATTATAATGGTAACTTCACTTTAGAAACAACCAAACTACTTCCTTTAACTCTTGAAATAACATACTTAGGCTATAAAAATAAAGAGGTTTTAATTGAACAATCAAATAATATTAAGATCAAACTATTTCCTAATAACAAAAGATTAAATGAAGTTAAAATTGTCGATAGCAGAATTACCCAAAAACAAAAAGAATCTGCTCTTACTGTTGAAGCACTTGATATTATAGCTATTAAATCTTCTCCCTCTGCCAACTTCTATGATGCTTTAGGTTCTCTAAAAGGCGTGGATATTTCATCCGCTAGTTTAGGTTTTAAAGTCATAAATACTCGAGGATTTAACAGCACATCTCCTGTGAGATCATTACAAATAATTGATGGAGTTGATAACCAAGCACCTGGATTAAACTTTTCATTGGGTAATTTCCTTGGAGCTTCCGAGCTTGATATAATGAAGGTTGAAATAATTCAAGGAGCAAATTCTGCTTACTACGGTCCAAGCGCCTTTAATGGAGTTATCAGTATGAATACAAGATCACCTTTTATGAATCCGGGTCTCTCAGTTCAATATAAATTTGGTTCAAGACAATTATTTGAAAATTCATTTCGTTTTGCTGATGTTATTAAAAATAAAAATGGAGAAGATAAGTTCGGATATAAAATCAATTTCTCATATATGCAAGCCTTTGATTGGGAAGCAAATAATCTTAATGCAGTAGATGGAACAGATGCTTTAGCAACTAATCCGGGAGGATATGATGCTGTAAATATATATGGTGATGAAGATACTGATGGGAATTTAAATGATGTCAGAGGTGATATAAATCAGAATTATTTTGTTTTTCCAGGGGTTGGAAAATTCTATCGAACTGGATATCAAGAAAAAGATGTTGTAGATTATAATACTAAAAATTTAAAGTTTGCAACTGCTTTACACTATAAAATTCAAGAGGACTTTGAACTTATATATTCCATGAACTATGGAACTGGAACTACAGTATATCAAGGAGATAATAGATTTAGTTTAAATGGCATACAGTTTCTTCAAAACAGGATTGAATTAAACAAAAAAGACAAATTTTTTATTAGAGCATATAGATCGCAAGAAGATGCAGGAGATTCTTATGATGCTGTTTTCACAGCTCTAAAACTTCAAAGCTATAATGGAACAAATAACCAGGATTGGTATACAGAGTATAAAAACAATTTTCAAGAAAATTTTAATTGGCAAAATGTTGGATGGGAAACTCCAGGCTATGATTTTATAAATCAACAATGGATTTTCCAAGGACAAAATATCTTATTAGATGATTGGATGACTCTTAGTGATTCCGTAATTAACTCTAATACAGATTTAATCATTGCAACACATAATGCAGCTAGAGAAGAAACAGACAATTATATTAATAGACTTGAGCCTGGAACAGATGAATTTAATGAAGCTTTTGAAGATATAACATCAAAAATTTCATATTTACAAGGAGGTACTGGATTCTACGACAAATCATCTCTTAACCATATTCATTCAGAATATCAATTCAAACAAGAAACCACAAATTTTAAGTTAGGAGCTAATTTCAGACAATACACTCCTGACTCAAAAGGAAGTATATTTATGGATACTGCAAGTGCAATCATAAATAATGAATTTGGTGTTTATGCAGGAACAGAAATTAAATTATTTGGTGAATATTTAAAATTTAATGGAACTATAAGAGCTGATAAAAATGAAAATTTTGATTTAAACTTTTCTCCCGCTGCTTCAATTGTATACAAGCCAAATAGCAAAGATATTATTAGATTTTCTTTTGGTTCTGCTTTAAGAAACCCTACTCTTAGTGATCAATACCTATACTATAATGTTGGAAGAGCTATATTAATTGGAAATCTAAGTGGACATGGAGAAAAATATGGTGAAAACTTAGTTACAGTTGAATCTCTTTTAGAATATTTTACGCCATTTCCTTATGCCAAAGATAGTTTAGAATTTTTTAGTGTTGATCCTATTAAACCAGAAAAAGCAAATTCTATAGAATTAGGATATCGATCTACTATTTCTAGTAAAATATATGTTGATGCTAATATTTATTATTCAAAATATACTGATTTTATTGGATATAAAATTGGTGTAAAATTTGATACTATAGGAAACATAAATGCTAATGCATATGAAATATCACAGAATTCAATTCAAGCTTATA
>Ga0209192_10002348_pt1 | contig 13727 bp, 11 predicted proteins | sample ArcticOcean_MG_C_11_FD_187433 | JGI IMG/M metagenome (GOLD analysis project Ga0209192, IMG submission 187433) | Marine microbial communities from western Arctic Ocean - ArcticOcean_MG_CB2_154 (SPAdes) (version 2) | ecosystem: Environmental > Aquatic > Marine > Oceanic | place: Arctic Ocean... | reverse complement strand
TCTTGGAACAAGTTTTTTATTGGCAGCCTTTTTAGATTTTGGTAAAGGATCTATACGTTTCGTAAAACTGATAGCCTGCATGACCGTATCCGCGAGATCATCTTTCTTCTTCGAAGCATCGAACATCGGTAACCAGTGTTGGTTCGTTTCGGTTGTTTCCAGAAATTTACGACACCGTTCTATGGCAGCCTGTTTACGTTTAAGATACTGTGCGCGACCGGGTCCTGCTACGTCCGGAATTTTAAAACGTGCATCGTATATGATCGTTTCAGCTTCGGGTGCTTTAATCACAAAATACGCGTGTAGAAAGTGCATGACAGAAACCATTTTCTTATTACGATCGGGTTGTTTCTCGATAAGAATCGTATCACACGTAAGAATCCATGGACGTTCATCTAAATGTTTACGCAAAGAGACGTAAATACCGTCTTTGTGTTCGGGTGGTATTCCCGATACGTCCCACTGAATAACTGTGTTGGACGTATCGTCGAATTGACACATTGCCAGATTTCGTATTCCGACATCTATACTAAGTATCATTCTTGTATATAAAGAATAATATACTTTAAGCTAAAAAACCATGAACAAAATGTAAACGAGGCATAAGAATAAACATATAATACCCCCAATCTTTATAGCCTTTCCAAATTTCGTGAATAATCCATCCGGACCTGTGAGTCCGAGGGTTTCAAATATATCTGTTGTAACGTCTTCGGCTAGATCTTTGCCCTCATCAACAACCTCTGCAGCAACATCTCCCAATGGCCCCATTTTCTCGAATAAAGACGTTTCGTGAATATCCTCACACGTATTCATACAATGCTCCCCACACTCTTCTTCGGTTTCTTCCTTACACACAGGCTGATCTGCGGTGGGTTCGATGGATGAATATTCGAGTTCAGACTTGTCTAAATCCTCATACATGTATGCATCGTAATTTGTAGGTAAGCATTCAGTTACACACTCCTGAATGGCCGCGTCTTCGTCTTTCATTTGAGTATAAACGTAAGCAGTCAAGCCACCGAGTGCAGCGCCCCCGACAATCGTCGAATAACTAGTTTTAGTAGCTGCATCCTTCGTACCTCTCCTCGCAGTTCGCTGAGCCGCCGTTTCACCTACTCCTCCAGCACCATCTCTCGCAGCTCGCTGAGCCGCCGTTTCAGCTGCTCCTCCAGCACCCTCTCTCGCAGCTCGCTGCGCCGCCGTTTCAGCTACTCCTCCAGCACTATCTCTCGCAGCTCTCTGAGCCGCCGTTTCAGCTACTCCCTGAGCACCATCTCTCGCAGTTCGCTGAGCCGCCGTTTGAGCAGCTGACGCCGCAGCTTCTCTCGCAATTCGCTGAGCAGCTGTTTCTCCGACGGAGGCACCAATATCTGCACCAATATCCCCTGCTATATCCCCTACAACTCTTCCGATGGTTCTTGACATTGTTATACTATATGATATTATTTTAAGTTTACGCGTTCACATGTGTGGCGAGTTACTCGGGTGAAGCGTACTGAATTTTGAATCCATCTGAATTTGCCATATTATATAAATCTGTACCCTCCCTGCTGTATCCAACCTAATCACGGTAGGATTTAAAAATCGCGCGCTGCTCGCTGCTCAACGCCGATTTCGGCCAAACTTCGATCAGTTTCGGTACCCGTGACTTGATTGCCGTATGCATCCGTGTATGAAACTACACTCGCTTCAATTTCACCGAATCCCATCTGGTCGCGGAAATCAAATTCATATTCAGTCACCGGCGGTTGTATTGTAGCGGGTGGTTTATAATCTGGATCCACTGTACATAAGGCACCATCATCCCGATACCCTTCTTTACACTTATCCCAACAAATCCCAAGAATTGTTCTTTGATCAGGTTTACACCAGTCACGTTCCCATGTTAATACCTTAATACCCGGACCAGGCTTAGTCTTTTTACCCGTTACGTCATCTGTGCCGCCTTTAGGCTCACACAGTACACCTATGGTTTTATATCCATGCGACTGTTGCAATTCGTATTTGTTTTTTTCAGTTTCGTATTCAGTTTCAAGGGTTTCTAATGTCGCTTTACGCGTTTCGTAAATTTCTCGAAGTTCCTCCAGTTTTTCGGTTACAGCCGTTCTCTTATGCCAGCCCGGTTTAGGTGTACATCTAGGTCCCATGGGTCCCATGTCGGCAGCCGATCTATAAAACCCATCTAAACACGGTTCATCGATTCCACGATCGCGAGACCCAGATGCGACTGTAAACGCGTTTTTCATATCCATGTAGTTGGATAAGTCATCGTTATACCTTTCTATTTCCTCAGCCGACCATACATGACGGTTTCCCCTTGAATCACTTAGACCATTACCTGTACTACTTATGGGACGCGTTAGTAGTTCCTCAGGGAGAGTTCCCTTGTCACTGCTTATAATAGCCTGCCAATTCGTATAATCCTCATAGGCCTCCTCATATAATGACTGCGCTTCGAGGTATTGAGTTCTCACCTCTATGAATTTTTCCTTATTAGCAGGAATTACTTTTCCCGGACACCTATCCCAACACACACCCATTAGTTTTCTTCGTAATTCTGGACACCCGAGAGCCTCTTCCACCTCACCGTAAATTTCATCGGTCAATCCACTGGTATTGATTCGGTCAGATATCTCACTATGATCGGCGTCATTTAGATGTTCTTTAATTTTAGGAATATCTCTCGCCGACACATCTTTGCATTTATATGATTGGTGTGAACTCGGACCGCAATGGTCACGCTGCATCGCTGTTACCTTGAGACCGGGACCACCTTTCGGTTGACAAAGTGCCCCAATCCTATCATATTCATCTGGGCAGTCATCCCAACAAATACCCATAATATTTGTACGACGCTCCGGACACCCCAGTGCCGTCTGTACATGCATTTTCATTATTTCTTTTCCTTCCGGGAACTCTTCGGACGGTGCGTCCCGGGTAAACCCATCGGATTGTAATTTAGATGCTAATGTCGTCTCACCAGCATCGTTTAAACGTTGTACAGTATTTTCTACGTTTTCGTCGCTAATATCTTTACATTTATCTGGTTGATATGCTTTCGGACCACAAACTTGACGATCCCATACCGGAACCCTGATACCCGGACCACCTTTGGGGTGGCAAAGTGCCCCAATATCTGTATAGCTGACACCGTTTGCCTCCGATGGGGGGCACCGTTCCCAACACACACCCACAACGTTTATTTGTCGTTTAGGACAATCGAGTATATCTTCTACATCTTTCACGATATCGGTTGTAAACCCCTGACTTTCCAGATTCTCAATGACTGCAGTTACCCCAGTACCCGTTCGAAACGTCTCCGTTTCCCTGTCAGTAATAGCTTCTAAACGCTCTATAGTCTTGTCGAGGTTACCCTCAGATATATCTTTACATTTATCTGGCTGATATTTACTCTCATTACAAACTTGTCGATCCCATACGGGAACCTTGATCCCAGGACCTTCCCCTAATAGCGAATTTTCACTGGGTCCCGGACCCATGGGGTGGCAGAGTGCACCTATATCTTTGTACCACGTTTCGTTTGGATTATCCGGGTCTCTTTTTGTTCTGGGACAATTGTCCCAACAGACACCGAGTACATTTGTTTTATTCTCATCTTCGCAATAATACCGTTGGAATAGATTTTTCTTAATACCAAACCCACCTTTCGGGTTACATATCATACCCCAATTTTCGTCGCCATCCTTACACACATCCCAACAGACACCGAGTACATTCTTACGCATTAACGGGTAGTTCTCATCATCTTCGGGTAACTGATTTGCATCTGATACGGGACCACACCCGTCTTTCACCCGGTCCATCAGCGTTTTCTTAATTCCCACTGAAATTCTACCATTGACTCTAGGTTGACACAATAGACCTATATCATTATCTTCCTCAGTCTCACCGGGTCGTTTCTTACAGTAATCCCAGCATAGCCCTAAATTCCCTTTATTCTCACGTTCTACACCTGGCCTGTTATCACTTTCTTTACAATAGTCTCGCTGGAACGAAGTAACCTTGATACCCGCACCCTTTTTAGGCCAGCACACAGGGCCTACACCATTATAATGTTGTTCTTGTTGTACTGTATTGTCAGGATTCAGTATCGGGTTATTATTATCATCCAGTTTATCAGTCATGGGGCAATTTTTATAACACAAAGCCCCATCCATATCCGGGTGATTGTCTGGACATACGCGCATCGTTTTTGCATCCATAACTCGCGTATACCGATTCCTTACCTTGTTGCAAAAACCACTATTAAGAGCGGTCGACCGTAACTTAAAACCGGGCATACATGGTTCAAAACAAACCCCCAAAAACCCAGTTCTATGTTTGAGGGAATCCGTGTTACCGCCATTTGCGGCTAACAGCGCTCTACCCCTTACAGTGTCAGCGGGAACAGCTCTAGAACTACAGCTGTTCTGCCCCGGGCCTTTTGCATACGTCTCCATCCAGTCAGTACAATAAAACCCGTTGTCGTCTGTACCGTTAGGGCACCTCCCTTCACATTCGAGTGCTTTAGATTTATACATCCGCTCTCCACCGTGTGCCGCTTCATAAGCGGCATCCCTGCGACACTCCGGGTAACAGAGTAGACCCTTCTGCTCTTCACCTTCGGCACACCCGGGTAGTTTCCCAACACCACGACCCTTTGCATTTAACCAACAACTTACTCCGTCGTCATCCAATAAGCTTCCATACTTGCTTCCCCAGTCCTTAACTACTACACCATCCTTTGTCCCATCACACTTAACCAATTCCGCAGGTGACACTTCCTTTGCGTATACGTGGTTCCAACAACTCGTACCGTCATCTATAAGCTCACCAAGACCTTCACCTGTCGTTGTACCGTCGGAAAGAGTTACCTCATCTCTCCACATAAATTTATTTGGTATCACACTCCCATCTGTATCGGTTATCGGGGGTCCTTCACACTTAGCTTTTTTAGCCGTGCCCGTGTCCTTTGCATATAAATCTTTCCAACAACTCGTACCATCATTCCTGAGTTTACCCCTCCCTTCACCAACCACTGTACCATCCGCGAGGGTTACCTGATCCCGCCATTCATATTTGTCAGGTATTACATTTCCCTCTAGGTCTTTTAACGGTTTACCTTTACAGTCTCGTATTTTCGCTGTATCTGTATCTTTCATAAGCGTGTGAAGCCAGCAACTGCCCATATCATCATCCTCGAGACCCGTACCGTATTTGTGTGTCCAGTTTTCACACGATTTCAACATGGGTTGTGAAGTATCCTTCATGAGAGTGTCTTGCCAGCAGCTCGTACCGTCATCGCGGAGATTCGTACCATATTTATGTCCCCAATTATCACAATCCTTATTAGTAGTCGGGGCTGAGCGCAAAACCTTTGTGTGTTGCCAACAACTCGTACCGTCGGGTGTCAAGCTATTGTATGTATAGTTTCCACGTTTACCCGGTGTACCGTCACTATTCTTTTCCCATTCGTTACAATTATACTTTTTGACAATACTCGACTCAAGGGGTATTGTATCTAACCAGCAACTCGTACCGTCGTCACGGTACCGATTTCCGTATTCTTTACAACTTCGTTTATTAATGATATTTGATCCTTTCGCGTACGTATCTTCTATTATACGACTAAAAGTGGCCTCCCACGCCATTGCACCAGTTCCAATCGTTGCATAGAATAAACCTAATGCAACTCTATCTGCTTTACCTGATTCGATATTATCCACTACATAAGACTTATACGTTCTTACTACACCCCTGGTTAGTGTTGCACCGAATATCAGTTCGGCAACACCCATTCCGGGAAGTGGTTTACAGTCATCATTAGTAAAATCGAGACCATATCTATCACAGAATTCCTCGGTGTAATTACACCTACCATTGTTCATATCGAATGTAACACCTAATTCCTCTGGGTCAACGCTACCAGATACATCTAAAAGACCAGTCAGTCGGCGCACGTTTAGGCAATATGCCATGAGTGGTCCGTACGGTGCACCCAATACAGTTTTCTGTGAAAGCTGCTTTTCGATTAAGTTCGGTATTTGCGCACCACCCTGTTGAGCTGGTCTATATGGGTTTGTCGGGTCTATTATATAATACGTATCCGTGTATAATGCAGCCATCGGTTCTACGTAGTTTTCAGGTTTTTTGAATTCTTTCGCGCCTGGCGGTAGACTGTTATATGCACGCCATAATGGAGCACTGTTTGTGTTCCATTCAGCGGCGGCTTCGGGTGTTATCGTAATACCGTATCTATAAGGTGTACTCATGAACGGTACGAGATCTAACATATCCGCACGCTCGGGTGAACTACTTCGCTTGAGTACAGCCTTTAAAATTTCATACAGATACACGTCACGTTCCTTGTGATAGAACCGTGTACTTTCAGCGTGATAAAATTTAATACGCCCATCCGGTTCGGGTGCTGCAATGTTAATTGTAATCGTAGATCCAGCTTCCTGAGTCACTGCAATACGCGTTTCCGTTCCCGATACCCCACCCTCATTTATGGGTGGTGTTGTATACTCGCTAACAACGACAGAAACGGGTTTATCTCTTGAGAATTGAGATCCGGGTCTGAAGTTGATGGGTAACTCTTCTTTTTGTGCATTGGTCAATATTGGGTGAATATCTTCCATCGTCATTTTTCGACCATTTATTAATTCGAATATTGTCATATTGGGATCCAAGTTGGGAATATCTCGAAGGATTTCGTCCGAACCCAGTGTTCCAAAGTTATAGATTAGTGAGTAGAAGTCAAGCATGTCTTTGGTATATTTTTCACTCAGGGGACCTGCCACTGGGTCGAATTTGATGTTAGGTTCGCCATAATTCTCTCTCATTAACATATCAGCCAGTGCTACCGAGCCGTAGAATTCGCTAATTGTTGCAATTTCCGTTATCGGGAATAAAGTTGGCCAATCTTGTTTATTATCTCCGGATGTAGCGATAGTTGTATTGTATGCCTCGCCTATAATCTTAGAACGCATATCTTCTAGAATTGAGTTGGATGTATACGATTGATATCCGTCAACATCCAGAATATCCAATGCCATGAACATGACCTCAATAGCCATTAGTGCAGCACCAGCAACCCAACCAGCGGGGCCAGTTACAGCCAGTAGGGCATATTTGCCTCCCATTTGTATCGCCTTAATAGTCATTTTTTTACCCACCTTTGTCATAATTTTTTTAGCCACCTTATTCGCGATCTTTTGTCCCACTTCCGATCCGACTTTTGACAGGAGAGCTTTACGTAGACCAACTTCGACGACTTCTTCGGAAGCCTCTCTCGCGGCTAGTCTCATAGCTTTTTGAGCTGCCGTTTCACCGACTTCTTCGACGATTTCTTCGACGGCTTCTTCGGCAACCTCTCTCGCGGCTAGTCTCATAGCTTTTTGAGCTGCCGTTTCACCGACTTCTTCGACGACTTCTTCGACGACTTCTTCGACGACTTCTTCGGCAGCCTCTCTCGCGGCTAGTCTCGCAGCTTTTTGAGCTGCCGTTTCGCCGACTTCTTCGACAACCTCTCCCGCGGCTAGTCTCGCAGCTTTTTGAGCTGCCGTTTCACCGACTTCTTCGACAACCTCTCTCGCGGCTAGTCTCGTAGCTCTTTGAGCTGCCGTTTCACCGACTTCTTCGACAGCCTCTCCCGCGGCTAGTCTCGTAGCTCTTTGAGCTGCCGTTTCACCGACTTCTTCGACAGCCTCTCCCGCGGCTTCCTTTGCAAGCCTTTCAGCCAATTCTTCTGCTGTTTCTGCAAAAAGTTTTTTTCCTAATGCTTTAGATATACCTACTTCAATTATATTACCGACGATAAGTCCAATACCTAACTCTAAAGCAAACTGACCGACCATATCGGCGGTGGATATTGTGTCTGGATCCGTACCGACGGGTCTGCAACATCCTGCAAACGTGACAACGCCGTCTTCGTCTGTGCGTACACTATTTTCGTCTAATTCATACCCACCCCGACACCCAAGTGTTTCATCTGGGAATATCATACACATCCCTTTAGTTGCTTCATCAATCTCATCGGCTAGGTCTGACCCGCCGATATTTTCTACTTTATTATCGACTCGATCTTTAATATCTTCGAGAGGTGGTACAACAATGTCATCGGCGGGTTTTAATACATCTGTAGACTCACCCCTATCAAAAGCATCTCCTTCATTTGTTTCTACAAACTGACCGAGCATAGAATCGAAAATTTGAACTTTTCTCTGCTCGACGTTATATTTTCTTAAATAGACCAGGCTTACTATTAGAATAATAAAGAGGAAAAGATACCCCCTCATGGAACCGGTCTTCCCTGAAGCCATCGATCTCTATTATGTTATTATAGTATAAAAAAATTAACACTTAAAGAATAATATACGAATATATATACATGTTGTGGTGTTGGTGGTGTTGTCACGCGTTCGAAAGTGAACCACTCGCACTTCCAATCAAGTACGATGACAGACGTAAACGTTTCGTTACGAGTGGGCGATACTGTTCCTGGAATTGTATGAAAACATATGCTATTGAGGAGTTTGGTTTATCTCGTGGTGGTATAGTATGTGGTAATATAGTCATGATGCGTAAACAAATGTATGGTAGTATTGGTAGTATTGCGCATGCTCCGAAAAGGCAAATGTTAAAAGAGTTCGGAGGGGATCTTACGATAGAGCAGTTTAGATCAAACATGAAATTAGACAAGGGTCCTGCGAAAGAGATTACTATTGAACCTGCAGTGGAAATGAACATTCCGATAGTTAAAAATACAGCAAAAATGTACGAAATAAAAGGCGCTGTGGGAACAAATGAGCCACTACGCCTTAAACGTGCGAAACCGCTTAAGCGTGATCAGAATAATTTAGAATCTGTACTCGGCCTGGTAATAAAAACTAAGCCATGAGACAATTGCCACATGCGTCTCCAGAGAATACAAATGCACACCGCGTACACTCGTTAAGAGGTACGATGGTACGTTTTTTGAGTTTATCGTGTGAATGTAAAATAAGATCTTTGATGGTATAAATACCATATGTAATCATAGTTTCAAGTGATGGAAACTTCATTCTATTTTACATACAACCACACGCCTTATTTACCTTTAGCATGACCGAAAAACTATCGATCATGGGTGGTACCATAGTTTTCAAAACTGTTTCAAGTTCACTGTCTTCGTCACCTGCGTCGATTTGTTCGATGACAGCGTAGATAAGATCAACCACGAGATCTTTCTTTTCAGGACCGGTCAAACCCTTGATCTTTTGAACGTCCATCATCAGAGTTGATACGAGTCCACATAGATTTTCTTTATTAATACCCGTCTTGCCATATTTGGAGACGAGGCGTTCGATGCGGTTAACGATGAGGGCACTGTCCTTAGACTTGGTTGCGTACGTTTTCAAAATGGTATCCATTTATATATATTGAGAATAAAATCTTTAATTATATAAAGGATGATTCAAGGGAGTGACTTACTCGCTGGATCGGCGCTTACACTTGGTATGATTCAGACGATACTGCGTACAATCAATGTGGACGAGTATCCGGTAGGCAAACATACGCTGACTTATCTGTACATGGGTATTTTGGGTAATATTTTATGGTTAACATACCAGTACAAGAAAGGGTCAAATTATTCCGCTATGTATTCGACTGTTGCTTTACTTTCGCAACTATATATTTTGTATAAAGTGTCTTCAACGGAACGGAGTAGGGAAAAACAGAGATGAAGAACTTTCATTTTATCTTCAAATGTTATTTTACCCGCGTTACGAACAACATGGACGATAAGCATACAAACTAAATATGTAGCCTCATGAAGTTGCATACCTTGTATTCTTATATGTTTTTTAAATTACTTAAAAAGCCCCTCCCTGAGTGAGGGGGGCGACGGGATACATCCTCGCGCGGATGGCATTTTTGTTCTTGTAGAACAGTGCACCACCACTACCGAGAATGGCGACGATGGATAAAACCATACCGGCAATCGCCATACTCTTTTCACTTGAAACCTTTTCACACGGCGTGTCATTGTTCACGATTTGAAACGTGAACACTGAAACGATCAGCCCAGCAATGCTCATCAACATGGCAAGGAGGGGTGCTGAGCTCTTTGAGGAACCGGCCATCTTGTTAAGAATGGGCATGGCCGCGATAGTCGCAGGTATGGTAATCATTATTGTGAGAAGTTGAGAAAGGAATATCTTCCTGTTTTCATATTTGGCATCCCCCTGGATTTCAGAACACTTGTTGTATCGGCCAATACCTATAGACGATACGGCGACGAAAACAGCACCGAGAATAACAAGAACTGCGATTCCACCCAGTTTCATGCGAGGGGCGGACATTTTATTATTAGTAAATATTTTTTTTAGTATCAACCACTTAAAGGTGTATTAATCTGTAGTATTATAATGGATCTCAAGTTTGAAGTTGATGACGATGGCATGGCATATACATATGTGAACGGTGTCAAAGGTACATTAAATGAAACTGATACGAATGTATTACTGAATCATTATATTCAGATGCCGATGAACAGTAAATATGTGGAAACTGGAAGTTACATGGGGTGTAGTGGTGTTCTCGCTGGCCTGTCGAGTAAGCACGGCTCGACTGTATACTGTCACGACATTTGGTTTGAAAATATAGAAGACATAACATTAACTGGTACACGACCACCAGAGGGAGTTGACGATTATTTTTATACGTTTTATGAAAATGTATTGGATAATAACCTACAAAACATTGTTATTCCGATTCGCGGTGACAGTGCGTATACACTCAATATTCATAGAGATGCGAGTATAGACCTTGCATTTATAGATGGTGACCATACATTTGAAGGTGTCTTGAAGGATTTGAACGTCATTTTACCAAAAATGAAGGAAGGTGGTACCATTTTGTGTCACGACTGTCGACCGGACAGTGATGTTTCAAAAGCTCTACGCGAATTCTGTGTAGAAAATGCATTCGAAAATGTGATCGGATTTGAACACTCTTCGATTGTTAAAATACATTTAAAAGATAAAAGTGTTGACTAGTATATGATTGTCGATTGTTTTATATTTTATAATGAATTAGATATTTTAAAAAAACGATTAAGATACCTCGACAGTGTTGTAGATAAATTTGTTTTGGTGGAATCGACTGCAACGTTCCGAGGTATTCCAAAAGAGCTCTATTATCAAAATAATAAAGATATATTCAAGGAATGGAATGATAAAATCGTGCATGTCGTTGTTGAAGATAATCCCGTTGGTGAAAATCCATGGGTACGTGAATATTTTCAACGGAACTGTATCACTCGAGGTTTAGATGAATTTAAAAACGACGACATCGTCATGGTATCAGATGTAGACGAAATTCCAAATAGAACTGCTTTACAATTACCACCGGACGTGAAGATGTGTTCGTATAACATGATTGCATTTCAATATAATTTTAATTATATTCAAGAACTTGAACCATGGTTTGGTACAGTTATTACTACAAAAGATGTATTAATGAAGGTAACACCACAGAAAATGAGAGATACGCGATGGAGTGTTCCACATTATAAGAATGCTGGGTGGCATCTCTCTTCGTTCGGGGACGAAGCTTTCGCGGCGAATAAGACCTATAATTCTTCACACTGTTATGATGACGGTGTTAAAGACCTGGACACTGCAACATTTAAAAAATTGATCGATAGTGGAATTCACGGGGATGGGAAATATAAACTAATCAAAACAAATGAGAAAATTATGAACTCTATTCCAATCGAATTAAAGGTCTAATATGATATCCTCATGTGAAAATCCCCACGTTTCCTCATTTAATGTAGTTTTCACCATCTCTATTGAATTAAGTATACTTTCACTGTTATCTCTTTCATGTTCTAAGTGATAAATTGGTGGAAAATTTGAACCTCGAACTATACCATTTTGCATTAATACTTTATATTGTACAGTCGTATCTGCGTATTGTCGTTTTTTCATACTTTCTTCAAACCCTCGTATTTTATACCACGTTTCCCTATGAGCGATTTGGAAATCTCCACACCCACATATGACACTGGAAAGTGTATGATGATTTTTTTCTGGGAACTGTTCTAATTTATTTTTTGTTATTTCTACAAAGGGGCTCATTAATTTAGTTCGTATAGAATCGACACCAAAAATAATTGGTACATTTTCATTTTCAAGGTGTGTATTACCAAAAACTTTATTAACTTCACTCAACTCTAAATCTTTTCTGATAACTGTTATCATTTCCATCTGTCGTAATTTAGATGTAACAATATCTAACTGTTCACGTGATGGTGCGATTATATCAATATTTGTGCTCACTATGATATCACCTATGGCTCGTCTAATACCAATATTTCGAGATAATACTTCACACATAGGAGGAACTTGTTCACCTTTTATTAATTCCATCACCTTATCGGGTGAGATGGTAAAAACTTTCAACTTACTCCGATCTTTTATATCCAACTCGTCCGTTAATATTTTTTTACCTTGTTCAGTGTTCCAATCGACATATACAACTTCATCAAACGTTTCTAGTAAAGAATTTATAGAGTATGTAGCGCGCTCTATAAGATGTCCCCCATAATTATCATTTCTTCCACATATAACAGCTGAAATAGTCATTTAAAGAATTTATCCTTATTTCTTTAAATGAACGACAAGATTATAATAACAACTACGGTAAATGCACCTACCCTAGCCACGAGAACATTTGCCAAAATGGATGGATGGGATTTTTTAGTCGTCGGAGATAGGAAAACACACCATGATGAATACAGTGAGTATATGTATCTTCACCCAGAAGACCAAGAAAAACTCGATAAACCCCTCTCTGACATGATTGGATGGGATTGTATTCAGAGAAGGAATATGGGATTTGTTTATGCTTTAAAACACGGATATAAACATATTGCGACTGTCGACGATGATAACATCCCATTAGAAAATTGGGGAGAGTTTTTCAAACCTCAAGAAATCAACGTATACTCGACAAATTTCGGTTTTTTTGACCCTCTAAGTGTTACAAATTACAGTCATTTATGGCATCGAGGATTTCCCATTCAGCATGTTCATAAAAAAAATACTGTTACTCAAACTAAACAAATATTTGAAAAGTTTGATGTTCAAGCAAATTTGTGGAATGGTGATCCGGATGTTGACGCTATGTGTAGAATGATTTATGCACCCGAGTGTCAATTTAATAATGGATGGTACACCACGGATTGTGCAACCCCATTTAATAGCCAAAATACGATACTTTCGAGGGATGCCCTTAAACATTATTTTATGTTTGATAAAGTTGGACGTATGGATGATATATTCGGTGCATATGTTTTACAGAAAAAGGGATTTAACGTTGTATTCGGTCCACCGACAGTTTATCAAGATAGGAACGATCATGATTTAACAGTTGATATGAAAAGGGAATATATCGGGTATGAAAATGTAAAGGATATTCTTGATATAGATACATTCATTCCATATAGTTCGTATAACAGATATCGAGAGATTGTTGAAACATTCTAATTTATACCGGTGTAAAGATATAATATGTATAGTATACATATGCTCGCACTCTCGGCGACACTCAAACCACCCGTGGTGCATAAAACAGAGTACGAGAAACTAAAAACAAAACTTCAACGATCAACAATTGGGTATGGGACAGCTATCGCATCGTCGTATTTTATTACACAGGGGGCAGCCGAAGGT
>Ga0209192_10002344_pt1 | contig 13741 bp, 11 predicted proteins | sample ArcticOcean_MG_C_11_FD_187433 | JGI IMG/M metagenome (GOLD analysis project Ga0209192, IMG submission 187433) | Marine microbial communities from western Arctic Ocean - ArcticOcean_MG_CB2_154 (SPAdes) (version 2) | ecosystem: Environmental > Aquatic > Marine > Oceanic | place: Arctic Ocean... | reverse complement strand
ATCTTTTTATAAAGAAAATGTGAATTTAAAAGCTAACAAACTTTCTTATGAGAAATTCATCAAAGAAGTTTACGGAGCGTAATTTTTAAAATCATTATATTTAATCAATTATAAACATTGGCAATACAGCATTAATTGCAGGGTTAGTAATCATCATCATTGCTAATTTACCAGCAATAATTAAAAAGTATAAAAATTAAATCATATGGATTATTCAAAAGAATTTGAAAAGTTTGCTATTAAAGATCAGGGTATAAATAGTACTTACTACAATAAGATTATTAGTAGTATGTACCCAAGCTCTTTAACTCCTAATATCATAGAAGAGAGACAATTGAATGCTACAGTTCTTGATGTTTTTTCTAGACTTATGATGGATAGAATAATTTTTATGGGTACAGCAATAAATGACCAAGTAGCAAATATTATTCAGGCTCAATTATTATTTCTTGAAAGTACAGATTCATCAAAAGATATTCAAATTTATATAAACTCACCAGGGGGAAGCGTTTACGCTGGTCTTGGTATTTATGATACAATGCAATTAATAAAACCAGATGTTGCAACTATATGCACTGGTATGGCAGCCTCTATGGGAGCTGTTTTATTATGTGCTGGAGAGAAAGGAAAAAGAAGTGGATTAACTCATTCTAGAGTAATGATTCATCAACCATTAGGTGGAGCTCAAGGTCAAGCTAGTGATATAGAAATAACTGCTAGAGAGATAATGATACTTAAAGAAGAATTATACAATATTATAAGCAAACATTCTGGTCAAGAATACGACAAGGTTTACAAAGATAGTGATAGAGATTACTGGATGAAGTCTGATAAAGCCCTGGAGTATGGTATGATTGATGAAATTCTTACAAGATCTTAAATTTATTTATCTATGAGTAAATCATCTGAATTACAGTGTTCTTTTTGTGGAAAGAAAAAAGCAGAAACAGAATTGTTAATTGCTGGAATTGATGCGCATATTTGTGATCAGTGTATTGAACAGGCAAATGGTATCGTTATCCAAGAAGCTAATTCTGAGATCTCTAACAAAGAACTATCACCAACTAAACTGCTTAAACCTCAAGAAATTAAATCATTTCTAGACCAGTATGTAATAGGTCAAGATTTTACCAAAAAAATTCTTTCAGTTTCTGTGTATAACCACTACAAAAGATTAAGCCAGAAAATTGAAGAGGATGACGTTGAAATACAGAAAAGTAATATAATAATGGTTGGTAAGACTGGTACAGGTAAAACATTAATGGCAAAAAGTATTGCTAAAATGTTAGATGTTCCCTTAGCAATTGTTGATGCAACAGTTTTAACTGAGGCTGGCTATGTAGGTGAAGACGTTGAAAGTATTTTAACTAGATTATTACAGGCTGCAGATTATAATTTAGAGAAAGCGGAAAGAGGTATAGTTTTTATTGATGAAATTGATAAAATTGCTAGAAAAAGCGATAACCCCTCAATAACACGAGATGTTTCCGGTGAAGGTGTTCAACAAGCTTTACTTAAATTACTAGAAGGCACGATAGTGAATGTACCACCTAAAGGAGGAAGGAAACATCCTGATCAAAAATTTATCGAAGTAAATACAGAAAATATTTTATTTATTGCAGGAGGTGCATTTGATGGTATAGAAAGGTTTATTTCTAAACGATTAAATATGGCTGCAATCGGCTATAAGTCTTCTAAAGAAGAAATTATTTTAAAGGAAAACTTACTCCAATACATAAACCCTAAAGATTTAAAAGACTTCGGTTTAATCCCTGAAATAATAGGTAGGTTACCTGTAGTTACGTACATGAATCCACTAGATGCAAAAGCACTTAGAGCTATTCTAACAACTCCAAAAAATGCAATAATTAAGCAATTTGTAAAATTGTTTGAAATGGATGGTATTGATCTTCAATTTAAAGAACCAGCCTTAGATTATATCGTAGAAAATGCACTGGATTATAATTTAGGAGCTAGAGGTCTAAGATCGTTGTGTGAAGAGATTCTAAATGATGCAATGTTTAGTATGCCAGGAGGAGCTAACAAGAAGCTTATTGTGACTAAACCTTATGCAGAAAAGCAATTGTCTAGGATTGTTTTGAAAAAATTAAAAGCAGTTTCTTAACTATTAATTTCTAATAATTCTTCAATATATTTTCTGGAATTTGATAATCTAGGTATCTTATTTTGCCCACCTAATTTGTTTCTCTTTTTCATCCATTTATAAAAGAGCCCCTTTTGTGCAATTATAACTTCCGGCTTATCAAGTGAAATATTATTATATCTCTTTGCTTCATAATCAGAATTTTCAGACTTTAATAACTCATCAATTTGATTAGCAATCTCTGTTGTATTGGTAGGTATTGTATTAAATTCTATTAACCATTGGTGCCTTCCTTTTTTCTTACCATCCATAAATACTGGAGCAACCGTATAATCAACAACCTCTAGGTTCCTTTTTTTACATAAATTCTTAATTGCATTATCACTATTTTCAATTATTACTTCCTCTCCAAACACATTAATAAAATGCTTTGTTCTGCCTGTAATAAGAATTCTATATGGATTTAACGATGTAAATCTAATTGTATCCCCAATTTTATATCTCCAAAGACCCGCATTGGTTGTAATAACAATTGCATAGTTTGTGTTTAGCTCTACCTGACTTAGATTAATTATAGTCTGATTTTTGCTTTGATAATTGTCCATTGGTATGAATTCATAATAAATACCATAATCTAACATTAGCAGAAGCTCTTTTGAATTGTTGGAATCTTGAACAGCAAAAAAGCCTTCAGATGCATTATAAATCTCATAATATTTAATCTTGTCTGAATTAAATATAGAATTGTACTGATTTAAATATGGATTAAAGCTAACTCCTCCGTGAAAATATACTTCTAAATTCGGCCAAATTTCATTAATTGATTTCTTCCCTGTGATATCTAAAGTCTTATTTAAAAGAGTTAACATCCATGAAGGAACTCCTCCTAAACTTGTTACATTCTCTTTTATGGTTTCTTCAATTATAGCAGTCATTTTATATTCCCAATCACTCATCAGAGAGACTTTTTTACTTGGAGTACTAATAAATTCAGCCCAGAGTGGCATATTCTCAATTAATATTGCAGAAAGATCCCCGTACATACTACCATTTTCAAAATAAGTGGATTTACTTCCGCCGAGCCTAAGGTTTTTCCCCTCAAATAGTTTTGAATTTTCATTGTTAGAAAGATATAAGCATAATAAATCTTTATTTCCTGCATAATGACAATCTTCTAAAGACTCTTGACTAATAGGAATAAATTTACTTTTTGAATTTGTGGTCCCACTGGATTTGGCAAACCATTTTATTTCTGAACTCCAAAAAATATTTTTTTCACCTTTTCTAGATCTCTCAATCATTTCTGATATATCTTCATAGGTAGAAACAGGAACTCTTTCTGAGTAATCTTTATAACTTTTAATCGATTCAAACCCGTAGTGCTTTCCAATTGAAGTGTTTTTAGCAGAATTTAAAAGTTTTAATAGTAGTTCGTTTTGAACTTCATTTGGGTATTTCAAGAACAATTCTATTTGATGAATCCTTTTTTTTAAAAACCAAGAGGTTACAGAATTAATAAAAGGATTTACCATTTTTTCATATATTTATAGAATACTAAAATTAGTAATTTTTTTCATGAAATTTCAAGGTGTAATTAGAAAAATGCAGAGCGAGTTCAAAAGCCCTATAAAATATTATCTAGAATTTAAAGATAATTTTATTTGCTTGAATGATTTACTTGATAAAGAGGTCTCTATAAAGTTCCTCCATTATTTTTGTTTAAGTTGTGAAAAAGAAAAAGAAATTTTTCGACAAGGTTATTGTAAAAACTGCTTTTTTGAGCAAGCTCAAGCTGGAGATTGGATTATTAAACCAGAGTTAAGTACAGCTCATTTAAATATAGAGGATCGTGATTTAGATTATGAAAAGAGAGTCCAATTACAACCCCACATTGTTTACCTAGCGAACACCGGACAACTTAAAGTGGGTGTAACAAGAAAAGCTCAAGTCCCATATAGGTGGATTGACCAAGGTGCTCATCAAGCTATCGAGTTAGTAGAAGTTCCGAACAGATATTTAGCTGGGATAACTGAAGTTGCTATAAAGGAGTTTATAAGTGACAAGACTAATTGGAGAAAAATGCTTACTAGTGATAATAATGATCTGGATATAATGTCTTGTAAAGAAGATATGAAGAAGCATATCCCCAAGGAAACTTTACAATATTTTATTGAAAGTAACAGTATGATAGATATAGATTTCCCGGTTAATGAATACCCGATTAAACCACTCACTCAAAAACTTATTAAAACAAAAGAAATTAAAGGCACTCTTAAAGGAATCAAAGGCCAATACTTGCTATTTGAAGAAAACAAAGTTTTTAATGTTAGATCTCATGAAGGTTTTGTTGTAGAAATCTCCTTTTAGTCAATTAATTTATATCAATATATTAATTGAAGTAAATATAACATTTTGAATTTCTTTTTGTTTAATTTGTGCTAATGAAACCTTTTAAAAAATATCATATTTCTATCGGATCCAATGTTGGAGATAGATTGCAAAATCTTCAAAATGCAATCGATTTAATACACTTGGAAATATCTATAGTTTGTTCTATTTCTTCTGTTTACCGAACAAATGCAGTTGGTTTTAAAGGAGATTACTTTTACAATATATGTATTTCATTTTTTTCAAACGATGACCATAATAATGTAATGAATAGCCTGCTTGATATTGAAAAAAAATTAGGTAGAACAAGAGGTTCAAATAACGTGTATGAGTCTAGGGTTATAGATCTTGACATGCTTTTAATTGAAGATGAGATAGTAAATAATAATCTATTAACTATCCCGCATCCTTCCATGCATTTAAGAGAATTTGTTTTAATCCCATTAAATGATATCGACCCAAATATAAATCACCCCATTTTTAATAAAAATGCAATTGAATTATTAAAGTTATGTGAGGGTAATAATAAAGTAGAGAAAATAAAGGATAAGCTATCAAACCCAAAAGATAAATTCAATATTTCTAATTTTAAATATATCGCAATAGAGGGTAATATAGGCGCTGGTAAATCTTCATTAGCTAAAATGATTTCTGTTGATTTTAATTCTAAATTGATTTTAGAAAGATTTGCCGACAATCCTTTCTTACCGAAATTTTATGAGGAACCTGATAGATATGCTTTTACTTTAGAGATGTCTTTTCTAGCAGAGAGATACCAACAAATAACCGATGATTTATCACAGTTAAATATTTTCAATGATTCTATTATAAGTGATTATGATATTTTTAAATCATTAATTTTTTCTAAAATAACCCTAAGTGATGATGAGTTTGCTTTATATAGAAAGCTGTTTTTCTCCATGTATAAAGATATACTCAAACCAGATTTATATATTTATTTGAATCAAAATGTAGATAGATTAAAGGAAAATATAAAAAAACGAGGTAGAGATTACGAGCAAAATATCGATAAAAAGTATTTAAATAATATCAATTCAGGTTATTTAGATTTTCACAAATCTCAAACTGATTTGAATATTAAAATAATTGATATAAATGATTTAGATTTTGTAAATAATAGAATAGATTATTTATCTATACTAAGCTCCATTTGTGAATAATTAACCCTATCTGTAAACAGAATTCCATAGTAGGATTCCTACACTAACAGAAATATTTAATGAATGCTTAGTTCCTAGCTGAGGTATTTCAATAACATTATGACTTTCATCAATAACCTTTTGTGATACGCCTTTAATTTCGTTTCCAAAAACTAACGCATACTTTTTATCTTTAGTAAATGTATATTTATCTAGGCTGCTAGATCCCTCACATTGTTCGATAGACAAAACCGTAACACCATCTTCTTTCAACTGATTTACTAATTCTATAGCACTTGCTTTGTATTCCCACTCTACAGTTTCTGTACTACCCAGAGCAGTCTTATTTATATCCTTATTCGGGGGTATTGCAGTAATTCCACATAGATATATCTTCTCAACTAGAAATGCGTCACTTGTTCTAAAAACACTTCCAATATTATTTAAGCTTCTAATATTATCCAGAATTACAATTACAGGACTTTTATTAGTCTCTTTAAACTCTTTAGGACTAATTCTATTTAGCTCACTATTTTTTAATTTTCTCATTTTAGAAAAATAATTTAGAATATCTTCTTTTTAATGTCTTTTTAAAAAAATAAATATTAGTTACATTAGCATTGCGTGATTATATCTCAGTAAAAATAAATATTTAAAACTATTCTACGTTGTCAAAAACAGTAAAAAAAATAACCCCATTAATGAAGCAATATAATGCAATCAAGGTAAAATACCCTGACGCATTATTATTATTTAGAGTGGGGGACTTTTATGAAACCTTTGGACAGGATGCAATTAAAACGGCTAAAATATTAGGGATAATCTTGACCAAAAGAGGTGCTGGTAGTTCTAGTGAAACTGAACTTGCAGGTTTTCCACATCATTCGTTAAATACATACTTGCCTAAACTTGTTAAATCTGGTTTAAGAGTCGCTATATGTGATCAATTAGAAGACCCTAAACTTACCAAGAATATTGTTAAAAGAGGAGTGACAGAGCTAATAACACCAGGCCTGGCTATTATTGATGAAGTATTGTCTCCCAAGACTAATAATTTTTTAGCAGCTATAAGTCTAGGTAAACAAATTGGTATTTCTTTTTTAGACGTTTCTACTGGAGAATTTTTAGTTTCTCAAGGAACGAAAGAAGAAGTAGATAAGCTACTTCAAAATTTCAACCCTAGTGAAATATTAGTTTCAAAGCAGAAAAAAGAGAGTTTCTCATCTCAATTTAGTTACCCATATCAATTATTTTATTTGGAAGATTGGGTATTTCAACATGATTTTTCGATTGAATCACTTTGCACTCATTTTAAAACAAAAAACCTTAAAGGTTTTGGAATTGAAAACCTTAATGATGGAGTAATCGCAGCTGGCGCTATAATGCATTATTTAAGCGAAACACAACATCAAAAAATCAATCATATAACTTCTTTAAAGCGAATACCAAAAGAAGACTATGTATGGATGGATAGATTTACAACAAGAAATTTAGAACTTTTTTATTCGAATAATTTAAACGCAGTTACGCTAATTGACGTAATAGATAAAACAATCTCTCCTATGGGAGGAAGGCTACTTAAAAGATGGTTAGCCCTTCCTTTAAAAGACATTAATGAAATAAGTAAACGTCACGAGGTTGTTAAATTTTTAATGGAAGATTTAAATTCATTAAATCAAATACAACATCATGTTAAGCTAATTGGAGATATAGAAAGATTAATTTCTAAAGTGGCTACTTTTAAAATTAGCCCTAGAGAAGTTATTCATTTAAAAAATTCTCTTGAAGCAATTATTCCAATTAAATCCATAGCTGAAAAATCTATTAATACTTCAGTAAAAGAAATCGGGTTAAACTTAAGCAATTGCGATGAGTTGAGAAAAAGAATAAAGGAAACTCTTTTAGAGAATTCACCAGTTAATATTTTAAAAGGAAACTCCATTTCCTCTGACTATTCTGATGAGTTAAAAGAATTAAGACGCATTGCCTTTTCAGGAAAGGAAGTGCTAGATAAAATGCTTACTAGAGAAAGTGAAGCAACAGGAATTACGTCGCTTAAAATAGCCTCTAACAATGTCTTTGGTTATTATATAGAGGTAAGAAATACACATAAAGACAAGGTGCCTGAGCACTGGATTAGAAAGCAAACATTAGTTAATGCAGAGAGATATATTACCGAGGAATTGAAAGAGTATGAATCAAAGATTCTTGGTGCTGAAGAAAAAATAATGGCTCTAGAAATTGAAATTTTCAATAATCTAGTTCAATGGTTGGGTAAGTTTATAAAGGAAGTTCAAAACAATTCATTTTTAATAGCAAAACTTGATTGCCTTTCAGGGTTTAGTCAATTAGCAATTGAAAATAATTATTGTATGCCATTGATTGATGATTCTTACGAGCTGGATATTAAAGAAGGAAGACATCCTGTTATTGAAAAACAATTAAAGGCACATGAATCTTACATCTCTAATGATGTCTTTTTGGATAGTGATAAACAGCAAATTATAATGATTACTGGACCTAACATGTCTGGTAAGTCTGCAATTTTACGACAAACAGCAATAATTGTCTTAATGGCTCAGATGGGTAGCTTCGTGCCAGCAAAATCGGTAAGAATGGGCTGGTTTGATAAAATATTTACGAGAGTAGGAGCGAGTGATAATATTTCCATGGGGGAATCTACTTTTATGGTAGAAATGAACGAAACAGCCTCCATATTAAACAATATATCAGGGAGAAGTCTAATATTGTTAGATGAAATTGGTAGAGGTACTAGTACCTACGATGGTATATCTATTGCCTGGGCTATTAGTGAGTTTTTACATGACAATATCTCTAAGCCAAAAACCCTTTTTGCAACTCATTATCATGAATTAAATGAAATGACATCCTCTTTTAAGCGAATAAAAAACTTCAATGTATCGGTTAAGGAAGAAAAAAACGATGTACTTTTTTTAAGAAAATTAGTTCCTGGGGGTAGTGAGCATAGCTTTGGAATACATGTTGCAAAAATGGCAGGAATGCCTAACCAAGTATTAAAAAAAGCTCACATGATTTTAAAAAAATTGGAAAAATCCCATTCTAATGAGGAATTAACAGGGAAAGTGAAGTCAATTAAAGAGGACCATCAGCTTCAGTTTTTTAACTTAGATAATCCAATTTTAGAAGAATTAAAAGAAGAAATTTTAAATATTGACATCAATTCTTTAACTCCGGTGGAGGCATTACTTAAGCTCAGCGAACTTAAAAAAAAGATAGATAATTAATAACTGCTTATTTTTTAAAAAAATACTTTGCTATTATAAGAATTGTATTAAATTTGCACCCGCACCAATTAGGTGTTCGTTCATTAACAACTGCGAAAGTAGCTCAGGGGTAGAGCATCACCTTGCCAAGGTGGAGGTCGAGGGTTCAAATCCCTTCTTTCGCTCTGATAAATTATAATGCTGAAGTGGTGGAATTGGTAGACACGTTGGACTTAAAATCCAATGGACTGTAAGGTCCGTGCGGGTTCAAGTCCCGCCTTCAGTACTAAACGGGAGACCTTCGAAAGATTGTCTCCTGTTTTATTTAAAACATCTTCTAACTCATTGATTTCCTTGTAGATATAGTCAAACACTTCTTTAAATTTTGGGGTTCGATACTTTACTCCATCAAATTCTATTTTTTTCTTAAATATCGAACTCATCAACTTATTTTTAACTGAAACATTTGCTTGCTCAAAGAAAATATCCAAATTTTGCATTAATTTCAATCCAAACTCTATGTATTCACTCAAATCTTTTTGATAATCATTAAGATTTTCTAATTCTTGCATTTTCTCTAATAACTCTTTATCGAGACTAGAATAATATTTTTTATATACCTCATCTTTACAAAATTTAGTTTTACTTAAACTATCTGTAATTACTTCCTTTAGATTGGTTTTTTTTAAATCATTATATTTGTTTAAATCATAGTTTATGAAAAAACAATTAAAACATTTACCTTTTATTGTTGCTATTGGCTTGTTTCTTTTAGGAGTTTCAGATTACAGTGACAAAACTGATTTGCTTGACCCCTTTAACGAACCCTCTCAATACTATTTTACAGCTACTTTTTTAATAATGTTTTTTCTTTGGAAGAATAATTACTTTACTCGAATTTATAATCACAAGAAATAATTACAAAGCTTAATACTAATAATACGAAATATTTCATTTTTGTTATTTTAAATTAGCTAATATGGAATTGGTAGCTCCAATTTTATTTTTAATAAAACTAGAGTTAAGAGAGCCTAACTTTTTCATGTTTTCTTTAGATTCCATTAATTCATCAATTTTGTTTTTTAGTGTTGCTCCATTATTAACTGAAAACATTCCACCATTATTAATCATACTCACTGCTTCTGGAAATTTACTGTAATATTTACCTATTATTATAGGTAAGCTAAATACTGCAGCTTCTAGAGCATTGTGTAGTTTCCCTTCTCCATTAAACCCTCCACCTATATATGCTAGGCTAGCGTATTTATAGAGTTTAGAAAGAGTTCCAATATTATCCACAATGATAACAGTTGCTGAATTAATATTTTCATTATTTAATTCAGAGAAAAGAATGGTGTTTTTATTTATTGATAATTTTAAAGCCTCTATTTGTTCTTTATTTATTTCATGAGGAGCAATAATATACTTTAGGTCTGTCTTAGAATGATTGATGTACCCAACGATTATTTCCTCATCATTCTTCCATGTGCTTCCTGCGATTAGACAGTCATTATTATTTACAAACTCTTTAATGTGCTTAACATCCTCATTTAAGTTTTTGGACAGTGATACTCTGTCATATCTTGTGTCTCCAGCACAAATCACATTATTATGTCCAATTGATTTAAAGAGATCTTTTGATTTTTCATCTTGAGTAAAAATATAATCAAACTTTAAAACTGCTTTTTTTAATATACTATACTTCATTTGTGAGGGACTATACACAGCGCAAATAAGTAAAGATTTTATTTTTCTTTTTTCAATCTCATTTAAATAGTTAGGCCAAATTTCTGATTTAACAAATACTACCATTTCAGGTTTGATTAAATTTAAAAACTCCCTACTATTATTAATAGTGTCTAAAGGAAGGTATACAACTAAATCACCAATACTAGAGTCTTTTTTAGCTTCATAACCTGATGGTGAGAAAAAACTTAAAACCAATTTATGCTCAGAGTATTTCTTTTTTAGTTCTATAAAAAGCGGAAGCCCTTGTTCGTATTCACCAAGAGAAGCACAATGAAACCAAATTGTATTATCATTTACATTAATAGAACTTTTAAGTGTATTGAAGGTTTCTTTTCTTCCTTTAACTCCAAGATTAATTTTAGAATCAAACAAGGACATTAATTGTAAAAAGAATTTACTGATATGTAGTATAAGGCTATATATGATTCTATTATTTATAGCTAAAATAAGGTACTTTATATTATTTTTCACAAAAGACAAAAAAATATGTACATTAGTATACTATCATAACTTAAAATCCCCAATTATGAAAAAATATTTAAGTCTAGTTATTTTATTTATATGTACCAGTATTATTGCTCAAGACACTTACTTGCATTGTGGTAAAATTATAGATACAGAAAGAGGTGAAGTTTTAAAAAAGAAAACTATTATTGTTTCTTCTGATAAAATTATTGCTATTAAAAACGGATATGTTAAGTCTTCAAATTCTTTGGATATAGTAATAGATTTAAAGTCTAAAACAGTAATGCCAGGTCTGATTGATTTGCATGTTCATATTGAAAGTGAGTATAACCCTCAGAAATACATGAATGCTTTTACTGCAAACGATGCTGATTTAGCATTTAGTTCTTTAAAATTTGCAGAAATAACTTTAATGGCGGGGTTTACTACGGTTAGAGATTTAGGCGGCTCGGGAGTAAATATTTCTTTAAGAAATGCTATTGCAAAAGGAGAGGTAGTTGGACCTAGAATATTCACTGCTGGAAAAGCAATTGGAACAACTGGTGGTCATGCAGACCCTACAAATGGATGGAAAAATTCATTAAAAGGAGATCCGGGACCAAAAGAGGGTGTTATTAATAGTGTAGATGATGCTAAAAAAGCAGTTAGACAAAGATATAAGGACGGTGCAGATAATATTAAAATAACTGCAACCGGAGGTGTAATGAGTATTGCTAAAAACGGTCAAAACCCTCAATTTACATTAGAAGAAATTAAATCAATTTGTGATACTGCAAAAGATTACGGGATGATAATCGCTGCTCACGCTCACGGAGACGAAGGTATCCAAAGAGCGATAATAGGTGGAGTTACTACTATTGAACATGGTACACTTATGAGCGATAAGTCCATGGAGCTTATGAAAGAATACGGAACCTATTATGTTCCTACTATAACCGCTGGGAAAGAAGTGGCGGCAAAGGCAAAAATAAAAGGATACTATGATGAATTAGTTGTTCCAAAAGCCTTAGCTATAGGTCCTAAAATTCAAGCAACATTTAAAAAAGCGTATAAAGCAGGAGTGAAAATTGCTTTTGGCTCAGATGCAGGAGTTTATCCTCATGGAATTAATGCTAAAGAGTTTGGATACATGAACGAGGTAGGCATGCCAGCAATGGAATGTATTCAGTCAGCAACTATTACAAATGCTTTAATTCTAAGTATGGAAAATGATTTAGGTAAAATCAAAGAAGGGTTTATTGCAGATATCGTAGCTACTGAAGATAATCCAATAGATAATATTTCTACAATGGAAAATGTCGTTTTTGTAATGAAAGAAGGAGTTGTTTATAAAAACTAACTAGTAAAACTATTCTTGTTTTTTATTTTTAAAACTGGCCCATAAGATCAGTATCATCCCAGTTGTAACGGATAGATCAGCTATATTAAATATACCTGTTTTAAAGATGCTTCCTAGATCAATGAATAAAAAATCTGTTACTGAGCCATAAAGGAATCTGTCGTAGATATTTCCTATCCCACCACCTATGATTAGGCTAAATCCAACTAGACTTAATTTGTCAAGAGACTTGTCTTTAAACACATATACAAGTACGGAGATCAATACTACCACAGGTAAGGCCAATAGTAATATGTTTTTTATAATAGGAGGGAATTCACTTCCAAGACCTAAAAAAGCGCCACTATTCTCTACATTAGTAATAATAAAGTAATCAGAAATCACGCTGATATCCCTGTAAGGGGTTACATTTCCTCTTATCCAAAATTTTGATAATTGATCTAAAATGATATTTAAAATCACTAGAAAAATAATATATAAATTTCTATTTTTTTTCATTTGTATTTAGACTATTGTAGCTGAAGAAACTTCAGACTCTCTATTAATTTTTTTAACCAAACCTTGTAGTACTTTACCAGGGCCAACTTCAATAAATTCTTTTGCTCCATCTTCAATCATTTGTTGTACCGTATGCGTCCACCTAACGGGTGAAGTAAGCTGAGATATAAGATTGTTTTTTATTTCACTTTCGTCAACTACAGCGCTAGCTGTTACGTTTTGATATATCGGACAAGTTGGTTTTTTGAAAACCGTATTATTTATCGCTTTTTCTAATTCTTCTTTTGCAGGGTTCATCAGTGGGGAGTGAAAAGCTCCTCCTACAGGCAGTACTAAAGCTCTTCTAGCTCCATTTTCTTTTAATTTTTCACAGGCCTTGTTAATTGCACTTACCTCGCCTGATATTACCAATTGACCAGGGCAGTTGTAATTAGCAGCAACAACAACACCATTAATTTCCTCACATATTTTCTCTACAATAGAATCTTCCAGTCCTAATACTGCGGCCATAGTACTCTCTTGAAGATCGCACGCTTTTTGCATAGCTATTGCGCGTTTAGAAACTAGTTTCAGTCCATCTTCAAAAGTAATTACACCGCTACTTACAAGCGCAGAAAATTCACCTAAAGAATGTCCAGCAACCATATCGGGATTAAAACTATTTCTCATTAACTTTGCTAAAATTACAGAGTGAAGAAAGATAGCAGGCTGTGTTACTTTAGTCTGTTTTAGATCCTCAGCAGATCCCCGAAACATTATCTCAGTGATTTTAAACCCTAAAATAGTATTAGCA
>Ga0209192_10002343_pt1 | contig 13746 bp, 9 predicted proteins | sample ArcticOcean_MG_C_11_FD_187433 | JGI IMG/M metagenome (GOLD analysis project Ga0209192, IMG submission 187433) | Marine microbial communities from western Arctic Ocean - ArcticOcean_MG_CB2_154 (SPAdes) (version 2) | ecosystem: Environmental > Aquatic > Marine > Oceanic | place: Arctic Ocean... | reverse complement strand
AACTATTAAAATATATATAAAATATATTTTAACTGAAGTGCTGATAGTTTGTTTATTTTTTATTTTATTATTTTTTTTTATAAAATTATTTGTATTTTGAATAGTTTAAAATAAAAAAAAAAAAAAAAAAAATATATATATATATAATGAATGAAAAATTTAAGAAAAAATATTTGAAATATAAGAAAAAATATTTAAATATACAAAAATATATGGTTGGGGGTTCTGGGCCCGACACCAACTGCCGATACCCGAAACATAAAATATATGGGATAAGCAATATACGAAGTATCTGGCTGAACCAAGCCGAAGCCCGCCGTTGGCCTCGCGATCCCAGGCCTCTGGATCCATATTACAATGAATTATCTCCATGTGGGTTTACTGTTGAGATGCTGCAGACGCGCAGAATGTTTGACATTATCAGTAAGGATCTACCACCGCCTGGAGTGCCCTTCATCTTCGGGGCCCCCCCTCCCACTATCTCCAAACACCTAGAAGATTGCGACAGAATTTTCAACGAGTCCGTCTCGAATAAGACATATACAATTGACTTATTGGAGGGGGGTGACGAGAAGGAGGGGGATATAAAGATTAGCACTGGAAACTGGACCAAAAAACATCCCATTCCGGTAAGAGATGACCTTGTAAAAATGGCTATTTTGGATACTTTTAAAGATATTGAGGAGGAGGGGAAGATGGACGATACGCAGAAAGTCATATTCACACATTTGTTGATAACAATATTTTATACTACTAAGGGCAATGTTGAAGAGTTTTACGATACACCCTACGCACATAAAACACAATTAAAATTAATGTTTAATGAAATTTGGCAACAAAAAGGAGGGGATTCGGATTACATCCCCATAACTGATGAAATAACAACCAGTCGCCGTAATTTTATAAAAAGCGAGGTGGTGAATTATTTTTTTGAGTCTGGAAAAGCACCTGAAAAATTAGCTGCAGAACCACAAATATCATCATCTGGGGACCCAAACTGGTTGTCGTTTTGCACCCCCGCCCAGAACGCCGACGAGGGACCTGGAGGGGGAAAACGCTCAGAAAGTTTTTTTCCAGAACATAAATGCGAAATTTTATTTACAGAAAATTTTTTTAAGAGAATAGGATTTAAAAATATAATAAAATGGCGAGCAAAAACCTGGGTCACCGGCAGCAGCAGAAGTGTGAACGATGGGGGAGGGTATTTTATATTTGAAGTAACAGTGCTCGATCTCGACGGGCTGAGTGAAATAAATCTCACATTTGATAATATTCAAGTATCTAATCCTATAAAAAAACAACTGCTGAAACAAATCTCCGAAAACGAGATGCTGATTAAGCCACGTCTTCCCGAAGACAAGTACCCAATCCCCGAGCTTCTTCTTAGAACATATATTGAATTTAAAGAATTAGGTGATACTATGCAAAGTTTTTTATTTTTGGTTGCGTTAATTGAAGAGACTAATAATATTAATTTTAATAATAGTATATTTTCAACTGGTGATCAGACACCATTTTATAGAAATGTTGAAATGGGATTACCATCGTGTTATATTGGTGGTCCAAATACAGACACTAATAATGAAGTTATTATTCCACGAATGTATTATCCTCCTTCAAATCCAATAAAAAGATTATTGAATGAACTTTTTGTTACAAGTATGAATGTAATAAATGTATTATCTATAGCATTAAATACAATAAGCAAGGCATTGGTCACATCCCCCGCCAATTTCTATATTACAACCACGGCACCCAAACAACTAGAAGATATGGGATTTACGCCTGTCACCAATCGACCCAAGCGGATGAAGTTTGCGGGGGGGAGCAAACGGCAACAAGAAGATGAACTTGAAAAAGAATTTAATCTTGGAACAAACTGTATGCCCCTGAGGGGGAGCGGTGCAAGAACAGATAATGCGAAGAATAAGTTAAAAATTAAGCATAAAATTGCAAAAACTTTTTTTATAGTAATTACACTATTTATTGAAATAGCTAAAACAAAAAAAGAAACGTTGGAGCATAAGATAAATAGTCTAGAAATAGGTGCATGGCAAGAAATTTATACAGATGCATATAGTAAAGCCATAATGACATCGCCTCGCGACCCCCCTATAATAGCGAACAAGAAGGCATATACTGTGGCAGAAAACGGAATCAAGGATAAGCTCAAGAAGGAGATGGTGAAGATGAGGGTTCTTATCAGAAACTACGGGAAGCAATATTTAATCCCTGCAGAAGTAGTAGAAAAGATTGGTCCTCATGATCAGTATTATGGATGTAATATATTCCCTTACAATGGTGATGATTGGGAAATGGGCGACGTGTGGAATACGGTTTTTTCCGACCTGGATGGGAGGGAGGAACTGAAGCCCGTGTTCGACTCCTTGAATAAAAAGATAGAAGAAGACCAAAGCGTGCAGAACCCAATCACCACCATTGAAAGGGAATACTGGTTAAAAAGAAACTTCATTCCCACTCTTGAATCCCACAAACCTAAGAAAAGTATCTATACGTCTTGGAGTAATTCTTTAGGCGGAGGACACTTTGGGGGAGAGGAGCCACCGGACACTCTCGCCCAACATGAGCTTCACTACCGATTAAAACACACCTCCTCTTTATCCTCTTCCCCCCAGCTAATTGGTAAAAAGGTTAGAAATGAAGCTTTTGTAAACCTACTACCAGATCTAGAAGAAACAAAAAATAAAATAGTAGAAGCAAATAAAGAAACAGAAACAGATGTAAAACTAAAAAAAATACTAGTAAAACAAGATGCAGAAAAAGCAATAAATGAAGCAAGAGAAAAAATAATAGAAGCAGAAAATGAACTAATAGAAGCAGAAAAACTAATAGAAGCAGAAAATGAACTAATAGAAGCAGAAAAACTAATAGAAGCAGAAAAAGAACTAATAGAAGCAATAAATGAAGTAAGAAAAAAACTAATAGAAGCAAAAGAACTAATAGAAGCAAAAGAACTAATAGAAGCAAAAGAACTAATAGAAGCAAAAGAACTAATAGAAGCAAAAGAACTAATAGAAGCAAAAGACCCTAACCCTAACCCTAACCCTAATGTCGTAACCCACAAGGAGTTCCGGAACGCCTTAGCCAGCGAGAGTGCGGCGAACCGTGAGGCAGCCCCGCGGCACGAGATGGAACTCCAGGCCGCAGAGGCAGCGCGTCAAAGGCTTACGGATGAGTTGGCGCGGATAAGAGAAGAGAGGTATGCAGCGTCGGAGGCGGAGGCGGAGGACGTGAAAGCGTTCACCTTGCTCGAAAAAAATGTAAAAAAAGAACTAATAGAAGAAAAAAAAGAAAAAGAAGAAGTTGGAGAAGCAGAAGTACTACTACTAAAAAAAACACAAGAAGAACTAGTAGAAATACTATTAGCAGAAACACATTTTATTAAAAAAAATTTGTACGAAAACGCTTTTGACGGGGTTCAACTATCAGAAAAACAAGAAGAAACAAAAATATACAGCTTACTATACAAGAAAGCTAAGGAGGTCACAGAAGAAGCACAACAATCACTAATTAATATAGTAAAAGATGTAAAAAAAGAACTAATAGAAGAAAAAGAAGAAGTTGGAGAAGCACAAGAAGAAGTTAGAGAAGCAAAAGAACTACCACTACTAAAAAAAGTACAAGAAAAAATATTAAAAGCATATGCAAAAGTTGGAGAAGCACAAGTACTACTAGTAGAAGTAGAAGCATATACAGTTGAAAGTATATATAATGCTAATCAACAATTTGTTCTAAGTGTTATTGAAACTATATGTTTTATTTATTATTTTTATAAAGAAAACTCCCTCCCCATTCCAGAGCAGACCGAACCCTCAGAGGAGCTCGGGGATGAACGCTTTGGAACCTCCATTACTGCTGTCGAGGTATCAAAACAAAATGATAAATATAAAAAACAAAAGACAGAGTGGACAAACTTATATGAAAAACGTAGAGAAAAAATGGAGGAGTTGGCCTCACTCTATGCGGAGCTGGATAAGTCGGAGGTGGAGGAGAGGGAAAAATATATTGAAAACCTAGATAACCAAATTTCAGAGATACAATATGAATATAGTGATGAATTTATTAATGATTTGTTTTTTAAATGTTTAAACTATACACTTGTTCTTCAAGATTTTAATAATCTTATAGAAGATTCAGTTATAGGATTATTAACAGTAATACAAGATCCAGTTATAAGATTATTAAAAGCAATTTTGACAGTTTGTAAAGAAGAATTTGAAGATGATTTTATTGAAATAGTATGTAATATATTACAACATATTTATAGTAAGGATCCTACATATAATGACTTTGATTTTAATCAAATATGGGTTCCTAATTATGTAGAAGAATGGTGGAATAAAAGATTTTAAAACAGTATTTCTTTTTCACATTAATCACTTCTAAATATATTTTTTTACAATTATTTAAAAAATATCTTATATTATATTTTATAATAAATGATTCCAAATTTACCCGATTATAAAATTATAAAAGTTAATTCAAGAAATCCAATAGGCATTCATTTAAAAACAACTTATACTACTCCTAAATCCTCTATTTTTAATTTTTTTTCTGAAGAAGATACTGAAGTTCAACAATATCCTATAGTATCTAAAATTGAAGATAATTCAGAAGCATATAATCAAGGTTTAAGAGTAGGGCATAAAATTATTAAACTAAATGGACATACATTGGAATATAAAGATATAAAAACACTTCTTTCGGATTTTACATATGAAAGAAAAACTTCGGATTTTATAACATTAACAATATTGTAAAAAAAAATTTGTAGTAAAATATATAATTTATTCGGTATTTAAAATAAGATTTTTAATTTTATCAAAATGTATTTTTTTTTCTTTTTCACAATATTTATCACTTTTAGACTGATTTTCTGGTCCAACTAATGGTTGTAGATTTGTATAATGAAAACAAGCTTTTAATTCAAGATCATTTGTTAAATCCCATGCACTACAAGGTATAATATGATCTATATGAAAATATGGACCATAATTATCCCAGTTCATTTCCGGCGTAAATTGTTTTTCTAAATGTGAAATTAATTCTTCTTGAGTACAACCTATTAATTTTCGTGTTCCTACTGATTTAATATTATATTTTAATGCTTTATTAATTCTACATCTATAATTTCTTAATAATCTTAATTCTAAATTATCCCTAATTCTATCATTAATTCTTTTATTAATTATATGTTTTTTTTCTTGATATCGTTTTTTAAAATATTCATTTAATTCTGTTTTATGTTCTTTACGATATTTTTCTGCCTTATCTTTATTTTCTTCTCTATATTTTAAAATTTTATCTTTATTTTTATGTTTCCATAATCTCGTTGTTTCATTAGCACAATTTTTACACTGAGATTTAAATCTTGTATTATCATTTTTCCTTAAACGATGAAATTCGCTAATATTCTTTTCTATTTTACATTTACTACAAGTTTTTTCCATATAGTAAAATTTATTCATTAAAATCAATTTATAAAACAAAAAAAAATTTGTAGTAAAATATATAATTAATTTATCTAAGTCTAAGTACCAAATGTAACGTCGCAGTAAATACCCTATAAGTTTCCCTATAGGCCCGACTGTATCTTAAGCCAACTAAGGTGACTAACCTATCATAGTTAACCGACAACCGTTCAGTCTGTGAGAGCCTATCATATTCTTGTCATAACGAACTTAGATAGTAACCCTGCGGATTTCCTAATCTCCAATCTTATTACCATTGGGTTCGGCAATTAACCGAGTTCCCTTTCAAAATTTCTAATGAAAGGTGGTAATTGGAGCTCTAAAGGGGTCCCCGCAACAAGCTGTCTCGCATTTAATTATTCTTGCATAATTAAACACTAGCATATATCAGACTTTTCATCTATGCTGTTAGGAACCAACATTAATTCCTTTTGCACATTATAATCTTGTAATGTCCTACCATCTTCAAGCTGTTTTCCTGCGAATATTAATCTTTGTTGCCTAAATACCAAACTCCCTCAAGCATTTCCTCTTGAGATCATAATTCCTATATATTCTTAATAGTATATTAAGGTATTAGATATACTAAAAATACAATATAGCACCCTTTCAGGTGGGAGTAGCGTATACCTTAAGAGATCATAAGATTAGTTAAATCTTCACCCCCACAACCATCTACGCGTTGAACCTTTTCCATATCTTAATAACTAAAAGACTTAGGAACTTGGCTGCGGATTGGCTATTTATTTTTTAGATTATACCTGTACCTTCAAGTTTTCCCTGAAGCCCACTTTTATTTTCATAAAAATGTTAGGACTAAAAACTTTAAGCGGTCCCCGCAATTTGGATGTGTTGCCTGCAATACTCAGACTAGCAAATGTTTTATCATTCACTCAGACCATTTTAACAATCTGGTGGGATTCCTTCTTTGTCTTGGATTTTTGCCTTAACAGCTTCAATTGTATCAGTTCCTTCAACTTCAAGAGTTATAGTTTTACCCGTGAGTGTTTTCACGAAAATCTGCATTTGTTTATAATATATACTATTTTTTTTTTTTTAAGTATTTTATTTAAAATTTATATTATAATAATATAATTTTAATATGAAATATGTATATGTTTATATTAAAAATTATATGGGTAAAATATCTAAATATCAACAACTTAAACGCTTACAACATGATTCTAAATTAGGTTCACATTTAACTGGTTGGATTACTCAAGAACTAAATCATATAAAAAATAAAACTAAAAAAAATAAAAGTAAAAAAAATAATATAAGAAATCCACCGGGTTATGATTTAGCACATGAACGCGGTCGTGAAAATGCTAAAGGTTTTGGATATGAACATACAAATTTAGTGTTAAAAAAAGATCATAAAATTCAGCATAAATTTGATAATTTAGGTAAAAATAATAAAATACGTGAGTTTGATATATTGTATAAATAAGTATATAAATGAAATAATATATATTATATATATATATATTTTTTTATTGTATGGAAAATTATAAAATAATTAAATATTTAAATGAAGGATCTTATGGTAAAATATATTTAGTTGAAAAAAAAGATACAAAAAATTTATATGCACTTAAATCTATTAAAATTTTTGGTATTGATAGATATAATAAAGTTAGTATATTAAATGAAATTAGAATATTACTAATTAATAATAATGATTATCTTTTAAAATGTTATGATATTTTTATTCATAATAAAAAATTATGTATTATTACAGAGTATATTGACGGTGGTGATTTAGATAATTATGTAAAAAAAAATAAACTTAAAGAAGATGAAATTATTAAGATTTTTCTTAAGATTTGTGTAGGAATAAATTCCTTACATAATAATAATATAATTCACAGAGATATTAAACCAGCTAATATTTTAATAACAAAAAATGGTGAAATAAAAGTATGTGATTTTGGCATATGTAAGTTTTTAGATTATAATAAAGTTACAAATACAAGTATTGGAACTCCTTATTTTATGAGTCCAGAACAAATGAATGTTCAATATTATGATTACAAGATTGATGTATGGGGTATTGGTTGTGTATTATATTATCTTTTATATAATAAATATCCATTTAATGGAGCTAATATGCATCAGTTAAAATATAATATTCGTACTCAAAATCCTTTTATGAATATGCATGCAAAACTTAAATTTATTTCTAATAATAATCGTTTTCGGATTGAACAAATATTAAAAGAAATGTTTGAAAAAAATAAACAAAAACGAATGGATTTAAATATGTTTTTAAATAACAGCAAAGAATTACTAAAATTCCATAATATAGAAAATAAACACAATAAATTCAAACATTATTATTTTAAATCTGTTCCAAATACCGAAAATGATTGGAATAATGTTATTAAACAAGTCTATTATGATTTCCAATTGCCTAATACACCAAGAAAAAATATTGATTCTATGCCTAAATTAAATAATAATACCCCAGTTAAACAACCCGATATTGTAACTTATTCTGAAATGAAAAATAAAAAATATAACATATCACCTATGCCACCATTACCCCCTTCACAAATATCTAGACCCAATGATAAACATATATCTCACATAAAACCACAACCACCTCCTCCTAGAATACAAGCAGTACCAACACCACCGCCACCACCGCAACCATCGCCAAGAAATGTAGAAGAAAAAAAATATATTTACCATAGATATGATGGTATGATTGCGCCTACTCCTCCAAGATATCCTAAAATAAAACCTACATATAGACCTAATCCTAAAATATATGTTCATTCTAAAAGAGCTTCATATATAGAAGATTTACATAGAATAAAAGTTGAAAATAATATTAAGGAACGTTATAAAAAAATTGAAGCTCAACAAAAATGTATTAATGAACAAAGAAAAAATGCGTTAAAACAAATTCAAAAACAAAATTCTCAATTAAAATCATCTATTGTTATAAATAAAAGAAATATTAATCCAAGTCCAAATGTTATGAAGAGAAAACTATATAATGATAAAATAGTATATAAAAATAAAATTAAAAATGTTGAAAGTAAAATAAAACATTTATGGGCACCAAATCCTCCAAAAAAAACAGTAATTATTAATAATATTAGTAAACCTAAACTGCAAAACTTATCAAAATAAAAAATATAATTAACTATAAATTTTTTACTTTTTATTTTACTTTTTATTTTATTATATATATATATATATATATATATATACAATGGAAGTAAATTATAAAGATAAATATTTGAAATATAAAAAAAAATACTTAGAATTTAAAAAAAAATTTTTAGGAGGAACACAAGTTAAAAGAAAATGCCTACGCCCCGTTCGCCAAGATCCAAAATCAAGATATCGAAAATCAAACGATACAAAACCTAAAAAATCAGATAAAATAGATCCAAATATAAAATATGAACCATCAGAAAAAAATAGAGAACAAGAAGAATATGATGCTATTCATGATATTAAATTTAGTATAGCTGGAGGATTACCATATGCTATATTATCAGCATATTATATTGATAATCACAACGACTATTTAGATATTATAAGTAGTGATCCAGATTATATAGTTACTTTAATAAGGAAAATAAAAAAAGCTATTAATGATTATGAATATATTAGTTATTATGAAAAAAAAAATAGTTTATTAGCAAAATTAGATACAATAAAAACTATAGATGATATTCATCAAGAAATTTTAACAGAATCAAGTAGTATAGGTGACTTAGATACTAAACTATATCATTCTAATCCTATAGAACCTTTTCCAAGTGAAGATATTCAATTTGTTTTAGTTAGAATAAAGTTTGGAGAAGGTGGTGAATTATTAGATATGGGTATTCCATTTAATAATAATAATCCTTTAAATAGAAATACACATTCAAATAATTCTGATATAGATAAAATGAAAACAGAATTATTACATATTTTATTACTTGGAGATCCTAATGACCATAAATATAATAAACGAATTAGGCGCTTATTTTTACTATTTTTCCTAGAAGAATTTTTAGAATATAATGGAATTAATGATAAAAATATAATTGATATATTTACAAAAATATTAATTCCAGAAGAAAAAGACATACTAGATATCAATATAAGTACTATATCAAATACTACAACAATAAGTAAAGCACAAAAAATACAAGATAATAGAACTAATATAGAAAAAATAAATACAGATACTGTTAAGAATGAAGAAGAAGATAAAAAAGAACAAGAAGAGCAATATATTAATGATGGTTATGATGAATATGAATTATCTAAATCTATGATTTTACCAAAAAAAAAAAAAAAAACAGGAATACCTCGGACAACATATGCGCCTGGATATCCTGGAGTTGTACCACCCGCACCACAACAAATGAATACAATGTCAAAACAATATTTAGGACATTCCGGACATGTACCACCAGAATATATGCAACATGGATATATACAACCGGGATATATGCAACCAGTATATATGCAACCAGTATATATGCAACCATCACCACCAGTAGCACCAGCACCACAATCAACTAAACCCCTATTTTCTGGAGGTACTTTAGAAAATTCACTATTAATAAATATAGATGAATTATCAAAACATGTGTCAACACAAGTTTTTAACTTAAAAACATTAATTGATGAATTTAAGGATAAAAAAATGATAAAACATATACAAAGTGCTAGAAAAAAAAAAGTATATTATCAAATATATAATCCAAATAATGAAGATCAAAAAATTAAATTAGATTCTGATGAGCATAATGCATTAAATAATTTAAAAACTCAAAAAATCATACAAACAAATTTACATATTTGTTGTTTAGCATTTACAGATGATGAATTTAATAGTCTTATATGCCCGCATCATAGTAGTGATGATGAAGGTTTAGTAAGAGTTACTTCGTATGGATCTGTTACTACTGGTGGAATGAATATTGATTCTAGTATACCTAGTATACCTAGTAGACCATATAGAACATTAATTATGAATATTACTAGTATATTAAATCATATGAATACAATTAAAGAAGAATTTATTAAAAATAATAATGAACCTACTATAAATTTCAATAGATATTCATTTAATAGTAAAAAAAATATTAATGGTCCAAATGTATTAACAGCTACTGTTGGTGAAAAACTTTTAGAATATCCACTTATGAACACTTGGATTAGTCGTTTACAAAGATTATATCATATGCATGTAAATGATATAAATGATAGAATTCCATTAAAACAATTTAGTACTTGGGTTGCACCAAATTTAAAAAAATTTATGGAATTTGAAGATAAAAATGATATAATAGACACTATTGAATCTCTTAGTTATGATATTAATGGTATTACTCTTACTAGTAATTCATTAGAATTTTAATATTCAATAAATATTGGACAATGGTCGCTACCTTTTATATCATCACAAATTTTTACATTTTTTATTTTTTTTTCATCTTCTTTTCTTATTAAGAAATGATCTATTCTCCATCCTATATTTCTATCACGACCTTTTACCCGAGGGTTCCACCATGTATATTGAATTTTTGTAGGATGTTTATGTCTCCATATATCTAAATATCCAGCTTCTAAATATTTATCAAATGCTTGTCTTTCACTTCTGTATAAACCGGGCATATTTTCTCTATAAAATTGTGTTTTATCATGTATATCATAATCTTTATGAACTACATTCATATCACCACAATATATTATTATTTTTTCTTGTAATTTCATTTTTTTCAAATATTCTAATACTACATTATCCCAATGTAGTCTATATTCCGCTTTAGCACCACTATTTGGAGTATATACATATACTAAAATACATTCGGGGAATTCTACAATTCTACTACGACCTTCAATATCTCCATCTTCTAATTCTAAACTTCCATGATCAATAAATTCAATATTACTCATTATACATACACCAGAATAACCTTTTCGTGCTTTACTACAAATCCAAGTCTGATATTTAAATGGTAAACACTTAAATAAATCTGTATGCATATCTTGACATTTTGTTTCACCAAAACATACTACATCTGGTTTATATACTTCCATACATTTACCCAATTCACTATCTTTGTTAAATTCTTTTTTATTCAACAAATTCATAGATTTTCCACGAGCACCATTTATGTTCCAGCCAATTATTTTCATAGATAATATATCTTAGTATTACTTTTTTATATTATTAGATTTAATTTAAAATAATCAATTTTATTTGTAAAAAAAAAATATATTATATTTTTCTTTATCTATCTATTTATCTATCTATTTATTTATCTATTTATTTATCTATCTATCTATCTATCTATCTATCTATTTATCATCTATCTATCTATCTATTTATCTATCTATTTATCATCTATCTATTTATCATCTCATTAAATTACTTCTTCTTAGTTGTTTTTTTAACTGGTTTCTTAACTGTTTCTTCAGTCTTGACAGTTTCTTCAGTCTTGACAGTTTCTTCAGTCTTGACAGTTTCTTCAGTCTTGACAGTTTCTTCAGTCTTGACAGTTTCCTCGGTATCTTCAGTCTTATCATTTGCTTTTTTAGCTTGATCTACATATTTATCCTTATTTTTATCAGACATTTCTTTCCATCTTTTACTCATTTCAGAGTTTACCTTGACAAATGTTTTTTCTCCAAGTTTTTCAACAATTTCATTTCGTACATCATTATCACCTAGAAACATATTATATGGAGTCTTATCACGCTTATTCTTTACTTTTTCTACAGTTACTGGTTCTTCTTCATTTTTTTTTTTAGCTTTTTCTTCATAGACTTTTTTATCTTCATCAGACATATTTTTCCACATTTCAGATTTTAATTTGGACATTTCACCAATTTTAATATTTTCACCATGTTTTTCCTTAAGAGACTTAGTTACCTCTTGATCGGAACTAAACATTGTATATGCGGTTTTTGCTCGCTTCTTCTTATGTTTTTTTACAGATTTCTTAAGTTCATCTGGAGACTTATCTGATAGATGAGACCATAGCTCATTCATATCAGTTCCAGTTTTTTCAGAAAGAATCGAAAGAACTTCTAGAGTAAGGTCAATATTTTCGGTGCTAGTAGTAAGTTTTTGAGTAAGAGACATTATGCTTGTTTTTGGTTAATTTTTTTTTTAAAAAAAATCAATTTTAGGATTTAAACAAAAAAATAGCAAATTGGTAAATTGAAAAAAAATTAATTATTTTTTTTAATGAATATTAATGAACATATTATTTTTTTTAGACTCAATAATACCCACCTTATCAAATAAGTCCTCATAAATACGATATTTCAATAAAAAATCCTTATCATTTTTACTGCTCATATCGGGTCCTTTATTTATTTCTAATAAATAGGCATTAAAATTATTATCAAATATATAATCTAATCCAAATAATTGAAAATAAGTATGTTTTTTATTTTTTGTAGATTTATTTTTTTCTAATAATAAATTTTTATAAGAATATTCTAATTTTTTCAAATTATTTATTATATTAGTAATTAATAAAATATAATCTTTATTATCCATATATTGTGCTAATTCAAATAAATCAAATGGATTTTTCTTATAAATATCCATATCTAAATTTACACTTGTTATATTTTCTTCTAAATCATCTGAACCAGTTGAATCCTTATTTGTATATATACATTTACCATTTTTATAATAATAACTAGTTAATCTACCATTTTTATATACAATTAATAAATAAATTCTTAAATTTATTTTTCTTTTATTAATCATATAAGTGTTTTTCATATATTTTTGAACCACTCTAAATTTCTTATCATCATTATTTATTATTTCTTCTAAATTATTTGTCATATGTAAGCCTAATTTTCGCTGAATATTTTTTTTCATTATGTACATTTCCTTATCTGAAAATTTGTCCTTAAATGTTTTCATATGATCTTCATTAGATAATATCCATGTTTCGGGCATTATTTTTTTAGCATTATTTCTACCATATTTTTCTTCTAATAATTTCCATAGATTATTTTTACTTACTATAAAATCACAACCATGTATCCCAAATAATAATTTTTGTTTATTATTATTTTTTATATTTTTTACATCCTCCAATTTTTTTTCAATATTTTTAAGCTCTGTTTCTATATTATTATAAGTACATGGTAAAAATACCATCCAATCACCATTAATATTCTTATTTCTCAATATATTATTATCACTTAAAACAGTTTTTACTATTTTTCCAATAACAAATTTATCACATTTATAAAATTCTATTGA
>Ga0209192_10002340_pt1 | contig 13758 bp, 12 predicted proteins | sample ArcticOcean_MG_C_11_FD_187433 | JGI IMG/M metagenome (GOLD analysis project Ga0209192, IMG submission 187433) | Marine microbial communities from western Arctic Ocean - ArcticOcean_MG_CB2_154 (SPAdes) (version 2) | ecosystem: Environmental > Aquatic > Marine > Oceanic | place: Arctic Ocean... | reverse complement strand
TGAATTGTTACGTCAATTAACGCCATTTATGTTAACTATAAATAACAAGGAATGTATACCCCATGAAAATACAACCGCCGATTTCTCTGGTATTAGTATAACAACAAATGAAAACGTAGAAGAACCATTAGAAAAAGATATCATATCCCCGAACCAACGAGATTCATTATTTTGGTGTATTTATATAGCGATTCACGAATATAAAGAATATACAGTCATTCGTAATAATCATAATACTCGTGAAATAGAATGGAAACAAGAATTATCCAAGAAAATTACGGCTAACCCGACAAACATTAAAAACTCAAACCATAAAACAACAAAGGCTAATGTGTCTGAAATTTTATCAGATTTGATGACAAACCCATATAAAACGGATATATTGTGTCTAATCGCGATAACTGTCTATTACAATATAAATATTATTATTATGAATGATACAAAAAATTTGAGGTTTGAATTTATTACAAATGCGACGGATGATGCACCCACCTATTTATTTTATAAAAACGATAAAAATTATTATAGTATGCAAATAGACCCACTGTTGGAGTTTGAACTTGCGGATATTCGTAATACAAGTTTTTTGATAGAAAATAATGAGAAACCAATAAAGTCAATCGGAACGTATAAGGTAGATAAGTTAGAACAATATGTAAAGCAGTTTGGATTATATAAAAATACCGAAAAATATAAAAAGACAGATTTGTACAACTTACTAAGAGAGTTTGTTACAGGATTTACAATATAATATCAAGATAAATACTGTTAAAAAATTGAAATAGAAATAATATATGTTATATTTATATACAATATATTATAATGTCTGGTAGAACTATGCAAAAAATGGATTCGCGACATCATAACTCAAAACCATATGTACATAAGACATCACATGAACAAAAGGAGGAGTTTGAGCGAACCGTTCAATACTATTTAGAAAGTAATCCTATGGTGAGTACAAATGGTAAAATAAGTGAGCTTGAGGTTAGGTTTAATACAAATCCCAAGTTATCAAAGCCAATTTCTAAAATAGACTATGATAATGTAGTAAAGCAACTATATGCAAATGGATTTATCCCGGATATAGATGAGGGAACTCATATGTTACGCATACAAAATCAGTATATTAATGCGGATGGAATACAAAAAACATCTAATTTAAGAGCAGAAATAACAGGAATAGATTTAATCCAAGAATATTGTCGTACAAATAGTATACAAAAGTTGATAGATATGCCATCTACTACATTTGAAAAACTGAAGTTCACTCAAAAACAAACTGCACTAAAAAGTTCTGGTGAATATATTAATAAAGTACATGTCCCTGATTTTAATTTAAAGGTGTCTTACCAAACTGAACAGGATTTTATGGTAAATGCACCATTTTGTCGTAAAACATTGGATAAATGGAATGATTCATTAAAGACATTTCGGTCTATGAACAGAGTGCGATTCAGTCATCCCGATTTACCAATATTTGCTGACTTGACAGTAATAAAAACATCTGATTTTACATTAGATAAGGATAAAAACCAAATATTAATACCCAAATATACAATTCAAGACTCTAATCTCTTTAATAATGTAGAACAGTATGAAGTAGAATTGGAAATAGATAATTATCGTGTTGGTTTTGGAACAGAATATAACAATATTCAAAAATTAATGATTGCATTGAGAAAATGTATTCGTGTAGTGCTTTGTGGAATTCAAAATACCAAGTTTCCCATATCATATAAAATTCGCGATAATATTTGTCAATCATATATGCGATTATTGTTACCCGAGGATGATGTAAATAAGAAAAATATGGAAATTAAGCGTTGGGTAAAGCCATCCAATTTTATTGGGCCTGGTTCAGTGACATTACAAATGGAACATGTAACTGATAATGCAGAAAATGCCAATAAGTTAATTCCTAATATTCGTAACCGATATACAGTAACAGATAAAGCAGATGGCGATAGAAGTTTATTATATATAAACGAAGAAGGTAATATTTATTTAATTGATACAAACATGAATGTTACATTTACTGGAACAAAAACCACGGAGAAGACCACCTTCAATAGTATATTAGATGGCGAATTAATTAAATATGATAAACATGGTAAATTAATAAATTTATATGCAGCATTTGATATATATTATGTTCACGATAAGTCGGTAAGAGATTTGCCATTCTTATCGCCAGTTGAAAAATCCGGGGTTGAGTTAGACCCACCTTCGGTGAGTGGTTCAGCAACGCTGAACGACCATCGTCTATCGTTATTATATAAATTTGTTAATGTTTTAAATCCAATCTCTATATTAGAAACGGGTACGAAAGAGGTTCATTCCAAAAAAATACCATGTGGTTTTCATATTCAATGTAAATCGTTTTATTATGACTCGGCAAAAAACACAATATTTGATGGATGTTCAACCATATTATCAAATAAAAATGATGGTATATTTGAATATAATACAGATGGGTTAATCTTTACACCAGCCGATTTGGCCGTATCTGCAAATTCGGTTGGTGAAAAATCTAAAATACAAAAAACATGGGGGTCTTCCTTCAAATGGAAACCAGCCGAACATAACACGATTGACTTTCTGGTGACGGTACAAAAAAATAAAGCAAAGCGAGATGAAATACATCATATATTTCAAGACGGTAAACAAATGGAAAGTGTACAAACAGTATCTCAATACAAAACATTGGTGTTAATGACCGGATTTACAGAGAAAAAACATAGTATTATGAATGCATATCAAAGTATATTGGACGATATGATATCTGATGTTGGTGATGGAATTAGTGAGGATGAATATAAACCCGTTCCATTTCATCCAACAGAACCCCGTGACCCGTTTGCACATTTATCAAATATTATGTTAGTTGAAAAAAATGGCAAACATATAATGCAAACTGAAGAAGGAGATATATTTACAGAAAATATGATAGTAGAGTTCAAATATGTGATAACCAATAAATCAACCTGGAAATGGGTCCCGATTAAGGTTAGGTATGATAAAACAGCTGAATTATTAGGAGGGGTTACGAAAAATTACGGAAATCCATACCATGTAGCTAACAGTAATTGGCAATCCATTCATAACCCGATTACCGAAGAAATGATTAGTACTGGTCAACATATTCCAGAATTAGCAGGTGATACTGATGATGTATACTACAGTCAAAATAGTGAAGAAACCACTACTCAACCATTGCGTGATTTTCACAATAGATATATAAAATCTAAATTAATATCATCAGTGTCTAATCGCGATGATACATTAATTGATTATGCATGTGGTGTCGGTGGTGATTTGGCAAAATGGAAATACGCGAAATTAAAATTTGTATTTGGTATTGATTATGCTTATGATAATATTCATAATGCTAAAAATGGTATATGTGCACGATATATAAAAGAAAAGAAGAAGAATAAACAATATCCCGATGCGTTGTTTATCAAAAGTGACAGTGGAAAAAATATAAGAACCCATGAAGATACAAATACAAGTCAAAAGGATAAACAAATAATAAGTGCGGTGTTTGGTACAGGTCCAAAAGATGCAACTTTATTAGGTAAAGGTGTATATAAAAATTATGGCATAGCAGATTCTGGATTTAATATTAGTTCATGCCAATTTGCGATGCATTATTTCTTTGAAGATAGCAAAACAGTTCATAGTTTCTTACGAAACTTATCAGAATGTACAAAGGTAAATGGGTATTATATTGGAACTTGTTATGATGGCGAGACTGTATTTAATTTACTTAGAAGTAAAGAAAAAGAGGAAAGTATCACCATTTTCAAAGGTGGACAAAAAATATATGAAATTACAAAACAATATGATAAAACGGGATTTCCTGACGATGATATGAGTTTAGGTTATGGAATTGATATTTATCAGGAAAGCATCAACACACAAAAGATATTCCGGGAATATTTGGTGAATTTTAAATATTTAATACGTGTAATGGAAGATTATGGATTCGTATTAATTACACCAGATGAAGCGAACCATATGAATTTACCAAATAGTACCGGATTATTTGACGAACTGTTTACACAAATGGAACAAGAAATTTGTATGCGACCCAGTATAAAGCCTAATTATAGATATGCACCAAATATATCTACCGAAGAAAAACAAATATCATTTATGAATCGTTATTTTGTATTTAAAAAGGTTCGCAGTGTAGATGCAAAACAGCTTGGTGAAATTGTTGAAAAACAAAGTGATATAGTTGAAAAAGAGGGTATTGAAAATATTCAACAAAAACTGCCAATAGAAGTGAAACCTATTGCAAAAAAAACCAAAAAAAAAATAGTACTAAAACAATTCTCAGTTGAACAAGACGACGGGGGAACTCCAGATTCTATAATTAGTTCCAAACCTAAATTAAAAATAGTTGGTAAAGTGGATTAATAAATTTGCATTACATCAAATGAAAACAATATAAATATTTGTATACTATTTATATTATCACAATGTCTTTTTATGTATTACCCAAAAATTCTTTTTTAATTCATAAACATATTGATTTTATTGAAACGGAATCTGTACCAGAACCAGTCGTTTCAAATTCATTGTCTGTATATTTATATGAAATTAAAAAAAAGATAGAAGAAAGAGATACACAATGGGATGCGTATAAGAAATATACAAATCCATATGAATATATTCATACGACGGTTCCGTATAAGAAAAAAAGCATAGCTAAATACAAACCATTATCTCGTTCCTTTTTTAAAATGATAGAAATTATGTATACATTTCAATTAGCTCAGTCTACGACTCCAATTACGACATTTCATTTGGCCGAAGGCCCCGGTGGATTTATTGAAGCAATTTGTACGATTCGCAAAAATAAAAAGGACCGTTATATTGGTATGACATTACAGGATGAAATACAGGACCCAACGATACCCGGTTGGAAAAAAGCAGAATCATTCTTAAAGCAAAATCCAAATGTGCATATAGAAACAGGAAATGATAATACTGGTAATATTTTATCGGTATCTAATCTGGTTGGATGTAAAGAATCATATGGTTCGTCAATGGATTTAATTACAGCAGATGGCGGTTTTGATTTTTCTACTGATTTTAATAATCAAGAATTATCCATAGCAAAGCTATTATTTGCTCAAACATGTTTTGCATTAACTATGCAAAAACAAGGCGGAACCTTTATATTAAAAATATTTGATTGTTTTATGCAACATACGAGTGATATATTATGTATATTAACGTCTTTCTATAGTAAAGTGTTTATAACAAAACCTCATACCAGTCGTTATGCAAACTCGGAAAAATACATTATATGTAAAGATTTTCTATTGCCTTCATGCGAACGTTTTTTTCCTTTTATTATACGGGCTTTTACCAAAATGGTATCAAACAATACAAATCTAACTAATACACCATATGTTTACCGGTTTTTAAATTGCCCAATTCCATTATGTTTTGTTTCAAAAATTGAAGAATATAATGCTATTCTTGGACAACAACAGCTTGAAAATATTCATTCTACGTTATTATTGATTGACAGCCAATATAATCAAGATAAAATAGAGTCTTTGATAAATACAAACATACAAAAATGTATTTTATTATGCACAAAACTTGGAATACAGCATAATAGTTTCACAACCAGTTCTACTAATGTTTTTTTATCGTAAATTAATTCTCATAATTCTCATAATTCTCATTATATTGATGATTTTATAATATAAAAGTATCAATTCTGTATATCTCTGGTATTTAGATTGCATTTGCAATTGTTGTCACTGTACACTGTTTCATTTCAGTTGAGTATTTTGAAAAAGTAGGTGTTTTCTTCATAGGATATCCTAATTTATCCTTTACAGTATAACCAGGTGAAGGTACACCATATGCAAGTGCATTTGCTACAGATGATCCTAACCCAGCTGCACTACGGTATGCAGCGGTTGAATTAGTGATAGAATTATATTTTCTTCGTGTAATTAAATCACTTGCAGATACACCTCCTTGTTGTGCAAATTGGGGATTACTTGGCTTGTAGTATAACTTTACATATAATGGTTTAATACCTGGAGTAGAGTTTGATGTAGATACTTTATGTGTATCACCACTGGTTATATTATTAGCGGGATATGTGGCAGGTGCAAAACCAATTGCATTTTTAAATACATTATCTTCTATGATAAATTGTGGATATATTCTATCTTGCACAGACATTGCCCAAGCAACTTCATTATTTGTGTCAGATGGAATTGTATAACTGGCTATTGGAAACGCATCCGCATCAATACGATATGATTGCAATTCAATCACATTACTATTATTATTATATGCAAATTGCATGGCATATGAGATATTAGAACTATAATATTCATCTGTATTGCCATTTTGGTCTTTGATTAAATAATGTAGATTTGAAAACATTTGTTGTTTAAATATACGATTTATATCTTCTAATGCATAATAACCAGTAGGTATTGTCACATCATACTCGGTAGCATCTGTTATCCATTTATATTTAAAAGACGCTCCTGATACTATATGGTATTTTTGACATTGATTAAGCCCTTGTGCTGAATATACATTGGCAGATGCTAAACTTGAACCCGGTTTAGCGGTAGAATCTCCTTGTCTTATGTAATTATATTGATTTTGTGCGAATGTGCGGTTACGACTTGATAAATATTGCGATGAATTTGTGTAGTATCTATCATTTAACGTACCGTCAATAAATTTTCGTTTTATCATTCCACTACTACGAACACGGTTTCGTGCATTTTCTGCAGGAGATAATACTACGCTACAGTTTTCATATGTTTCACATGTATTATTTGGTAAAGTAATGTCAATTGAATTCTCTAAACCACCTTTGTTTGTGGCGATAGAATTAATAATTGTTCCACTTGGACGATTTACTATGTCAATCTTTATTGATGCATTTGAACCACAACTTGGATTAACAATGTTCGCAATTTCTCGTCTATAATGCTTTAATGGTTTTGTTTTTAAAAATATATTTTCACCAGTTGATAATTGTCCATTTTTTTGTATAGAAGAACTAATTTGGTTAAATGTATTTCCTTTCCAAGAAATAAGAGGTATAGGATTTAAACTTAATAGGGCAGACATAAATATATTATATACCGATAGAATTAATATTTCTATTAAACCCTAATAAAAATAATGGTTTTACTATATTAATAACATGAACGTTAACTTATCTACATCTCAATTTGTGACCGATTCTGTATCATGGTTAGATACTAAAAATAATACAATTATGTCTGGAGATTTTACCAAGTTATCTTATATTCTGCCACATATGACTATGAATGGCATTTATCTGGAATTTCCGGTTGAACTAACTAAACTGGAGGTTATTTCTGATAAAACGCAAATAAAATTCTATCCACATAATATGTCTAATGTTGCAATAATAAAAGAATTCTCAAAAATAGAGACGAAATTGTTGGAAAATTATATTTTAACCAAACAAAAACCTATTAATAAAGTTCTGCTCTTATCCAGGCAACTTGCCTCTGGATTTATGAAAGTATATAAAGAAAATCACTTATTATCGTCTAAAACACCTGATACATTTTGTGTAAAAATATCAGGTGTTTGGGAAACTAAGTATGACTGTGGATTAACCTACAAATTATTTGGGGGAACCAGTCTTCCTGAACTATAGTAGCATTGACATTTTACCGCGTTTTCTTCCAAATATACTACTATTACCCTGTCTCAAGTCATGAAGTCTATTATTTTTGATATTTGGTTCAGTTAATGAGTTAAACCCAGTTATATTAATATAGTTATTATCTTCATCAAGCTCATATTTTATATCTGTGATTGTATTAATTCCATCGCTTGTTTTCATTTTTACATAATCAAATTCTTGACGGTTTACTAATCGTATTAATCCATCATTCAGTTGTAAAATATTTTTATCCATAATTGGATAAAAAACAGACCTATCAATGTGTAATCCACAAGCTTTCACACGATCGTTAAACAGATTATCTTCAAATCCCCATGCCCATAAATTTGGAAAACCATTCGTTTTTTCATAATCATCTCCTTTTATAGATACAATACCACCTAATGTATAATTAAATCCGTAAAAATGTTTTACATTACCATGTGTTGTATCATAATCTAAAAAATTCTTTGTATATGGCATTGTATCTACGTCATTAAATACAAATGTTATTTTTTTATAATCATTTGGATATTTTTCTCGCATTGCAATAAACCCTATGTTTTTCATGCCTCCGCGATTGAAATCACGACTATCACACTGATGTGCGAAATATATTTCGTAATCTTCTTTTTTTATATCTTCTAATACATATTTCATTTGACGCATAAAAAAATGCTTGTGTTGTTCCCTATCGCGATACGGTATAATAAATATTAGTTTTGGGACATGTATTGTACTTTCAATTGGTTTTATTTCCAGTTTTATATTCTCGTCTGCCATTAAATATATAATATCTGTTTACTTTTTATTATATATTTATACTAAACTTATTGTTGGTTTCCATACTTTATTTCTGATACTTCTTCTGTATGACTTCTGGTATTAACTTATCCTTAAATGTTTCTAATTTTTTAAAACACTTATTTATTGTTACTTCACTTACTCCAGTAATCATTTTTATGTCCTTCTTTGTTGATGGATTATCACAATTATTCGCTACAAAATATACAATTCCTGCCGCGATTGCATGTGGAATATTATCGGTTATTATCTGTAACTGTTCTATTTTATGTGTTATAAATTTGGCTAACATTGTTTGTTCTGGATTGAAATTTAATCTACTACAATACCTTTCTATAAATGAACTTGGTAATGTAATTTTCAACATGGTTTGCTTTGATGGGTCTAAATCTCGTTCAATATTATGTAGAATATTTACAGCCATTGAACACCCTGTTGTGGCACTTGTCTTATCTAATTTAAATATTTGTGCTATTTCATGGGATGTACGAGGGCATCCATTTAATCTACACGATATGTACAATGATGCTGATTTAATACCATCTCGGTTTAATCCACGAAACATCTTTTGCTCTGATATATCCTTATGTATTGTCATTGCATTGTCTATGAATATTTTGGGAATTCCTGCATTTTGAGCCATTACCGTTATGAACTGAAACTCGTCATACAACGATTTTTCTCTGTGTGGCATGGATTGCCATTCTGTCCATTTACGAATCTTTTTCATTTCATACGATGATTTATGTGATGATAGTACTTTACACCCAAATGATGATTGTACCAATAAGGGATTGATTGGATTTCCACAACGTGTTGGGTCTGTTGCATTTTTATCATCTGCACCATAAAATCGCCATTCTGGTGAATAGTCTAATATGTCCTTGTAAATAATGCCACATATATCGTTTGTACATGTTGGAAATCCATCATCCATTATCATTAATGGGAATGAACAACTCATACACAAATCGTTATCTTTAGGCGTCGTATACACACACTCTACTTCATTTTCAGGCGAAACCGTCTTTTCATTCTTGTCTAAATCATATATGTCCCACAATTTTGATTTTTCACGATATGATATTTCGGTTTTCTTCTTCTTTGTTTTTGCATTTATATGACGTTTTTCACTTATATTTGGCGTTGATTGAACTGTTATTGGAACTGACCCTATTATACGCAATTTACGGATTTTTGTAGAAGTCATTGATATATTTATACTAATTATATTATATATATTTAATCAATTTTTTTGTATTGATAATACAAACGCATAACTATTATTATGACTTCTCTTGCAATGATGTCTGATAGTGCAATGAATCCTGGTGCAATGAATCCTGGTGCAAATACTCCTGAAGGTGATGAACTAAAACAATTATGTCTCAACCAACAAACCGATGATGTAAACAAAGAATGGGAAAACGGATTAAAGGACCAAATGCCTCAAGAGATAAAGAAAATTATGGATGCTATATGTCAGCGATTAAGTAATAATGAATTAAATGATTGTAATGCTAAGGTTAAATTGGTTGACTATATGACAAACGAAGCCGAAACACTTATAACGGATTTGTTTGGCGGTGGTCAACCTGAACTCTCACGATATTTATTAAATTACGCCCCTACCACAACAAGTCAAGGTGAGAACGGTGGTTTCGGTATTGGAGATATGGCAAAAGAGGCTACAGAATCTGCTGCAACCCAGGTTGCAAATGTTACACTCGATGTGGATGATGTAAGTTCAGCTGCTAACAAACCCACCAAAAAAACCGAAAATGAAGTAACAGATGGTAAAGCCGGAACAATTTTAAAACATTACACAAACCACTTTATAGAACAAATCAAATGTAATTCTGATACTGCACTGATATTAAAGACAAAAATAATTGATCCTATGTTCATATCAATAAAAGATAATTTAAAAAAAAATACACGGAAACTATTAAGTGATATGGCAAAAGAAACGACAACACAATCAATTAACAACCGTATATTAACTACCGAACTTACTATTAAAGTATATTCAAATCTTATTTCTCAACCTGAAACCAAATCATTAAATATTGTATTACCAGATTATTTGCGATTATTATTAGAACTATTCGTATATAGTGAATATAACTTAATAATAACCGGATTAAATTTGAATGAAGTTAATATAACTACAGACTATATTGCTAACTTAATCCCACTACTCAAAGAAGCAGAACACAAAGCGGTATTAGACAAATTACTACCTAAACAAGAAACAAAAGACCAATACGAAGAAACTGCTATCACAAATATTTTTGATTTAAATCAATTACCGCAACAAGAACCGATTGTAGAACCTATAACAAATAATAATCAATTGGCAATTGAAAAGTTTTTAAAGTTATTTGAAGATAAAAAGCCCAAAGTGACAACGGGTGGTGGCAGAAAAAAACACACACGTAAAAATAAACGTCACCATAAAAAACGCAGGTCAACTCGTAGATATAGATAAATTATATATTTTTAATAAAACATATAATACGTACCGTCCCATAAAGCTAATTATTTATTTCTTTTTTTCAAAGTAGTTCGTCTATTGTACTTTAATGGTTTGGTAACTTTCTCAAATAATTTTTGAAACAAATCATCGGGCAATACTTTTGATTCACTTTTTTTAAAAACTCTGGAATTATTATCAACATTATTGCTTATATATAATCCAGTGGGTACAACAAGACCGGCAAACCGTTTTAATTCATCAGTTGGTTCAATATCTAAACCGTCACCTCCAAACATTAAATCATTATTTTTTGTTTCATTATGTATACAGGTATTTAATGGAATACCAGCTATAGGATTCGCGAATTGGTTACTATATATTATCTCTTTTGCAAATGAGTCGTAGAATTCCATTTTATATGTTATAATATATTTATATTTTTTTTTCGGTATTATACATCGCCCGATTTTTTATAAGTACGTTTTATGTCACTACTGGTTGTAATCTCCCTATTATCTTTTAAATATTTTATAATAAACTCAACCTGCGTATCATCTTTAATTAAATCAGCTAAACAACGTTGAATATACCCAAATGTAATGGTAGAATATTCCTTTTTTTCATGTAGACGTAGTTCTCCATCACTAATGGTAATCTTATTTTGTGCCAAATTATGATTGTTCATAAAATCACATATTTGATGATTTAATTGTGACTTCATTTCACGTAACTGTTTTGTTTTTTCATTAACGATTTTCAGTTGGCTATCCATAACCACCCATTTTTTAACCTTTTCTATAAATTCTGGTTTTGTTTGTATTTGTTCAATAATATTGTCACTCATGATAATATTATAAGAAAGATTATATTTTGATTATTATGCCGAAATTCAATATATTGTCTGTTTTCAACAAAAAACATTCATATATACTCATTATTGTTCTTTTTGGTTTAGCTAAATAAAAGTAATGATTTTTCTACATTTCGGTTGTAATATTACAATTTGTTTTCGTAATTCTTCGTTTATCAAATATCAAATCAACATTATTGTACATGTAAATCAATATAGAACACACCGTATATATATTTGTTATTTTGGTTTGGTTATTTGTTTGTAAAATTTTTCCATATTCAATCAATATTGCTTTTCCAAAATCTTTTGCAAATTTGTGATAATTGGTATTCCTATCATCATAGCAATACCTATCGCTTTTGTTTTTGATTTCCTTTGGAATAGTATGTTGCCATAACAAACGTGTTGCCTCAAAATTGTCACAAAGAGAATATATATTACGGATTACTTCAGTTCCTGCACCGTTGTAGTTTTTGTCACATATTCGTTCTATCAGTTCATCCATGTTATAACGGTCTATCCATGTGTGCAACATTACTTCCTCCTGAATATAAGAATATATTTTACGATGTATATCCACTGGCAACCCTCCTACATCAAATACATAAAACTTACCTTCCTTTTTTGTTGCAATACCCATTTTAAAACTTCTATCTGGTATTTTTTTCATTACTTATTACAATTATATTATATATTCAATCATAATATAATTAATCAATTTTATGCAAACATCATAATGCATCCTCTCATTTCACTTGTATGACTTTATTTTCATTTTTTATTTGTCTTTCCTTTTGATTTACGTTTCTTTCCACCAGATTGGACTGGACCTGCAGGGTCTACATTTGCTCCATCCTCAACAATCGGTAAAGTTTGTGTATTTTCTAGCTGGTTTACATGTATTGCCCCATCATTTCCAACAGTTTGATAATTCATATCACCATATACGGATACACCGTGTTCAGCGGCACCACTACCCCCCTTAAAAATTAATTTCTTCATCCAATTTTCTCTGGTTAATTTTCCGTCTTTATGTTTACGGGAAGAATGATGTTTGGCTCCTTTACCGCGTTTTTTACTGGATTTATTTTTTAAATACCGTTTTTGCGTGGTATTTCTACGTGCGGATTTAGCTCTACTGGATTGTCGTTTTATATTCATTATATAGTATCGTTTTATTTTATTTTATTCATTAGGCACGTATATTTTTAACCCTCTTACTAATTTTACTATTTTCAATAATATATATAAATTTGCTAAAATCGCTATAAATAGAAAAATGTTATAAAAACAGATTATCCATATGTACAAATACATTTCATTATATATTAAATCTCCAATTGGACTTAATACCGCTTTAATATCTTTGCGTGAATCCTCACTATACAAATAATGAATGCATGATTCTTTTATATTTTTCATACTTGTTGTAAATACTTATAGTACTGCATTAATAGAATAAATATATTTTAACGCAATTCGTATAATTAATAGAATATATTTGTAGATAAATAATAATAAAGATACCGCTTAGAATAACTATAATGGATAGTATATTAGAAGCGACTGATAGTTTTCAATTTGATTCTGTCAAATTATCTAAACCTAAAAGTACAACAGGTGGCAATTGGTTAATAAAGTTTGGTATAAATAATAACCCATTTTATTTACAGACCCCGAAATGTAATACTCGCAATGGGATTTTAAAAGCAGGTAAACGGTATTATACTGATTTGGTGTTTTCCAATGATAATGATGAGTTTATACGATGGATGGAAAATTTGGAAAACATGTGCCATGAACATTTGCATGAAAACCGTGCAACATGGTTTGATAGCAAGTTAATGTTGGACCGGCATGATATAGAAAACTATTTTACTTCACCCATGAAAATATATAAAACTGGGAAATATTACA
>Ga0209192_10002335_pt1 | contig 13769 bp, 11 predicted proteins | sample ArcticOcean_MG_C_11_FD_187433 | JGI IMG/M metagenome (GOLD analysis project Ga0209192, IMG submission 187433) | Marine microbial communities from western Arctic Ocean - ArcticOcean_MG_CB2_154 (SPAdes) (version 2) | ecosystem: Environmental > Aquatic > Marine > Oceanic | place: Arctic Ocean... | reverse complement strand
TTAGTCTCATGAAAGCATCTAATTCTAGTTTAAATAAATCATCTTCTGATAAAATTTTATCAATAGTTGTGTCTCCTCCACTCAAGACATGAGCTAATTCTTTCGCAACTGTAACACCATGATCACGAATTATTTTTTCATTGTAAAGCTTTTCTATAATTTTATTCATTTCAATTAAAACTTCTTTTCCTGGCAGTTTGAATTTTATCTCAGATGGAGCTTTAAATTCTCTATTATTTTCTAAGATTTTTTTAGAAACCTCGAGTAAACTATTTCTATTCATTATCTTTTTATCTTCGGGTTTTAAATACTTCATAGGTTCCGCTTCAACTGGTGAAGTTGCAGTTCTTCCGTAACCAATAATATCAAATACCTTTAATGGACCATAATTAGAGTCTTTTTTAGCCTCATCTGTATCAAGCCATCTTGCTAACATTTCTTTGCATCCCCCACCAGCTGGTATCAATCCAACTATCGTTTCAACTAAACCGACTACAATATTTGTGTGTGAGGCTACAAAATTACTTTGGACCATAACTTCAAATCCTCCACCGAGTGTTAATCCTGATGGTGCGGATATAACTGGGTAATCAGAATATTTAAGATGTTTACAAGTTTCTTGAAAATATTTAATAAATTTTTCTATTGATTTAAAATCACTCTTATCAGCAAAGTTCATTGTATAACTTAAGTTTACACCTGCAGAAAATTGCATACTCTCATTTATTATAATTAATGGTTTGTCTGTAGCTTTTTTTAGAGCATCCATTGAATCGTAATCTAAAGCATTTGCTTTAGTTGTAAACTCAACAATATTATAATCATTAAACCTATATATCTGAGCTGAGCTATTTCCATCCACACTTAATGCTTTCTTTTTAGCTTTTCCAAATGTTTCAATTTCAGTATACTTTTGTCTAGATCCATAAAAATTTTGATTTCTGTTTTGAGATAAATTTTCTAAAAAAGTATTTCCTTTAATGTCATCAATCTTACCAAAAAAAGTTTCAATCCCAATTTCTTCCAACATTTCAAATGGACCTTTAGTCCAATTAAAACCTAACCTCATTGCTTCATCAATATCATTAAAATCTTTTGTAATTGATGGAACTAAAGAAGAAGCATATTTAATAATCTTAGAAATAACTGACCAAGCATACTCACCGTACCTATCTTCTCTTGAGATTAATTTTTTAAGATCTACTTTATCTGATTTAATATTAATCTTTTTACTTGCTGAATATTCACCAGTTTCAAGATTAATTGCTTCCATAACTTTAACTTCACCAGTTTTATTAACCCTGTAAAACCCACCCTTGCCTTTTCGACCAGTATATCCAGTTTCAATCAATGTCTTTACTAAAGGAATTTCTTTTGCAACTGCTTGAAAAGGATCATTTTCTGGTAATTCTTTAATAAAACTTTTTAAAACATCAGCCATTAAATCAATACCAATTAAGTCATAAAGACCAAACACGCCTGTTTTTGGTATACCCATTGGTCTTCCAAAAATTGCATCGGCTTCTTCTATGGTTAGTTTCATCTTAAAAGCCTCAGTCATTGCAACTTGCATTGCAAAAACACCTATTCTATTTCCTAAAAAACCTGGAGTGTCATTACAAATAATTGCACCTTTTCCAAGTTCTGTTTCACAAAAATTTTTCAAAGAGTTTATTTTATCTAGATCATTATTCTCATTTTTTACTATCTCTAATAACCCCATGTATCTAACTGGATTAAAAAAGTGTGTAATGCAGAAATCTTTTTTTTCTTCTTCTGATAAATGTTCAGATAAGACTTTAATAGGTATAGATGAAGTGTTTGAGGATACTATTGCACCTTTTTTTCTCTCCTTAAATATTTTTTCATAAATATCATGCTTGATATCTATTCTTTCAACAACAGCTTCTACTACCCAGTCAGCTTCTTTTACTTCGTCAAAATTATCTAAAATATTTCCTACTTTAATGTTATTTATTTTTGACTTATCTAATAAAAGTGGAGGTCTTGATTTGTGAATTTTATCTCGTGCTTGCTCGCTTATTTCAGTTTTTAAATCTAATAAAGTTACTGGAATATTTGCATTGCATAAATGTGCTGCAATTCCGCTACCCATAGTGCCTGAACCAATAACTACTACTTTTTTGATTTCCATAAAATTTTAAATTGAGAGAATATTTATAATAAAAAAAATGTACTTAGTAAATAAATTACCTATTAATTCCTCTTAGTCTTTCAGATCTTCGCCTTAAAAGTTCTGCACTAACTAGAATTAAAGTAGACATTATGATTAAGCATGTTGCTACAGCCATGATTGTTGGGCTTAATTGTTCCCTTAGCCCAACCCACATTTGAATTGGAATAGTAGTGGTTTCAAGTCCTGCTAGAAATAATACAACTACAACTTCATCAAATGAAGTTACAAAAGCAAATAGTGCCCCAGAAATAACTCCCGGTAAAATTAAAGGCAATGTTATTTTCATAAAAGTATTAACTGGATTACTACCTAAACTAGCAGCAGCCCTTGTAACACTATGATCAAAACCAGTTAATGTTGCAGTAACTGTAATAACAACAAACGGTGTTCCTAAAATAATATGCGCTAAAACTATCCCTGTATGTGTTGCGGCCAAACCTACTTTTGCCATAAAGAAAAATATTGCTGTGCCTGAAATAATTAATGGAACAATCATTGGTGAAATTAATAAAGCCATGAATGCTGCTTTGTAAGGCATGTGTCTACTACTTAAACCTAATGCTGCAACTGTTCCAAGAATTGTTGAACCAATAGTTGCAAAGAAAGCAATGATAATGCTATTTTTTGCAGCAAGTCCCCATGGGTTTTTAGTTCCATAGATCATGTCCTCATACCATCTCAACGAAAATGCATCTGGGTCAAGTGCTAACATTCCTGCAGAAAAGTGAATGTATTGCTCAGCATTAAATGAAAGTGGTAAGATTATAAATAATGGTGCAATTAAAAAGAAAAATACTAATCCACAAATAGTTAAATATGTGTAGTGCCAAATTCTATAGTTCCATGCTGTATAAGTTGGTAATGACATAATTTATCCTAGTTTAATATTATCTATTCCTACTAATTTATTATAAATCCAGTAAATAGTTAAGACACCAACTAATAGCATTGTACCTAATGCAGCTGCAAATGACCAATCTAAAGAACTTTTCATATGATAAGCAATCGTATTACTAATTAAAGATCCACTAGCACCACCTACTAATGCAGGTGTAATGTAGTAACCTATTGCTAAAATAAAAACTAACAAGGATCCAGCACCAATTCCAGGAACTGTTAATGGAAAGTAAATTTTTCTAAATGCTACAAATGGTGTTCCACCTAAAGATTTTCCAGCTCTCATTAAGCTTGGAGATATTGTTTTCATTACACTGTAAAGTGGTAAAACCATAAATGGTAACAAGATTTGAGTCATTGCAACAAAAGTTCCAATTACATTGTACATTAGTTCAGGTCTAGCATCATTAGCTGCAAGTCCGAGCATTACAATTAAATCATTTATTGGGCCTTGCTGTTGAAGTAAAACCATCCAACTTGAAGTTCTAACTAAAAGTGATGTCCAGAATGGAAGAAGCACACATATCATCAGTAAATTACTATATTTCATGGGTAATGTAGCTAATAAGTATGAAATTGGATAAGCAAGTATGAAACAGAATATAGTTACCCAAAAAGCAACTTTGAGAGTTCTTAACCATAATATTTTATGAATTCTTCTGTCTTCTGGTTGTTGAATTATATTTCTCTCTTGATCAAACTTTAAATCTACACCCTTTAAATATTTAGCATAACTCCAGTTTGGTGAGGCATTCTTTAGAGCACCCATATACTCTATTTGACCCCATCTTTTATGTACTTCAATAAACTGCTCTTTATAGTTTCCCTCTTCAAATTTATTAATTTTTCTTACAGTTTTTTTAATTAAGCTACTAAATCCACCTTTTTCATAATTTAGTCGTGCTATAATCTTGCCATAAGTTTTATTTTTTTTTAGATATGACAAATCTTTATAAAGGGCTGCATATACTGGTTCATCAGGCAAATCTTTGCCATCCCATTTTTCAATCTCTGTAAAGGTATTTGGTAGCATTTTAGTGATCATACGATCATCAACACTTCTAAATAACATATCGCCTATTGGAAACACGTATGTAATTAAAAGAAATAAAAATAATGGCGCTACAAGCAACATTGCTTTAATCTTATTTCTTCTCTCAGCTTTCTTTAAACTGATTTCTAAGGGTACTCCGTCTGATGATAAAATTTGTTCTGTGCTCATAATTTAAAAAAAAAGGGCGGTTATTTTCTAACCGCCCTAAATTTTATTAAAATTTAATCTATAATTAAATTATAGACCAGCTTTCATAGCTTCCCATTTTTCACCAATTTCATCCTGGTTATCTGCCCAGAAATTAGGGTTCATAAGAGCGTATGATTTAGTGTTCGCAGGTGCTGTTGGCATATGTGGTACCATTACTGTCTTACCATCTTTAAACCAAGGTTCTCCTGCTTCCATGATAGCGATTGAAGATTTTCTCCAAGGAGCGTAAGCAATATACTTCGCACTTCCTGCTAAACCTTCAGTACTTGTCATTTCTCTAAGAACTTTCATAGCTTTACCATTAGCATCGTTAGGTCCACCTTTAACCATAGCGAAATATTCATAGTCAAGAATTTGAGTATCCCATACTTGCGTAATTGGAGTTCCTTCCATTTGCGCATTAAAGAATCTACCATTCCAACCAGTAGCCATGATAACTTCACCATTAGCTAGTAGTTCTGGTGGCTGAGCTCCAGCATTCCAGAATACACATCCGCCTTTTGGATCTTCGCAAAGTGCTTTGATTTTAGCTATCGCTTTATCAACTCCACCGTCAGCTGCAAGTTTGTCATAGATCTTAGATCCACCTTTGCCAGCTTTTGTACCTAAAGCCGCCATAGCAAATTCTATGTTAGACATTGCACCTTTGTAGATAGATCTTTTTCCAGGAAACTTTTTAGTATTAAAAAAGTCTTTCATAGTCTTAGGTTGTTTTTTTGCAAAAACTTCATTGTCATGATTGTATGCAAAGTTCCAAGAGTACAAAATATTTCCTACAGCACATTTAGAAGGCATGCTTGTAAAAAAGTCATCTGAAGCTTTTGTTCCATCTGGAGCAGGTGAGAAGTCTTTATCGAAATCGAATTCAACAAAAATACCTTCATCACATCCAATGATAGTATCTTTTGCATATACGTCGATAATATCCCACGTGATTGCACCAGCTTCTTTTTGAGCTTTAATCTCTGATAATCCACCTGTGTAGTCTACCCAATTAACAGGTATTCCTAATTTTTTAGCAGTAGGATCGCCGTACCCTAATTTTTGACTTTCTGTATAAGCACCACCCCAAGAAGCTACAGTAACTGCAAAAGCTGAAGTTGTGATAGAAAGTACAAAAGATAGAGCAAGTAATAATTTACTTAGTTTTTTCATTTTCTCTCCTATTTAACGTTAACGTTTGTTATTTTATAAAGTGAAAGTAAAACAATATAGGTACGTTTAGTCAACAGACAATTATGTCTATTTTGCCTTTATTTTTTTGAAAAAATTCTGAGTATTTATTTAGGGTCTAAAGCTCTACAGTCAATACTGTTCCAGCCAATATTAAGCACATTACCCTTTTTAAGATCTAGTCTTGCAGTGCTATTTGGCACTTTAAGAATAAATTCTTTGTTTCCTAATAAATCAACTCTAAGTCTTGTGTGATCACCATGATAAATAATTTCTTCAATTTTACCCTTATGATTATTATCCATTTTATCTGTAGGGTCTATAATTGCTCTTTCAGGTCTTAGTGAAACTTTAGTTTTATCTCCCTTTGCTTTTACAGCAACCGGATTTGCTAAAATTTCTGTGCCATCTTCTAATTTTACTTTACATTTATCACCTGAAATATCTGCAACCTGACCTAAAAATTTATTATTCTCTCCAATAAATTCAGCAACAAAAGAATTAACAGGTTTTTCATACAATTCATCAGGGCTTGATAATTGTTGAACTTTACCATCATTGAAAACTGCAATTCGATTTGACATTGTTAATGCTTCAGTTTGATCATGTGTTACATAAACAACTGTTACACCAATGCTTTCATGAATATGTTTAATTTCATATTGCATACTCTCTCTTAAATTCTTATCTAAAGCTCCAAGTGGCTCATCCATCAGTACTACCTGAGGATCAAAAACTAAGGATCTCGCAACAGCAACACGTTGTTGTTGTCCACCAGATAATTGCATTGGCATTCTTGCTTCAAATCCATGAAGGGATACCATTGATAAAGCTTTATCGATTTTTTTATCTGCTTCATCTTTTGGAATTTTTCTCACTCTTAACGGAAAAGCTAAATTTTCATAAACAGTCATGTGTGGAAATAAAGCATAGTTCTGGAATACCATTCCAATTCCTCTTTTATGAGGTGGAATATTCGAGATAACCTTGCCATCTAAATAGATTTCTCCATGGGTTGGAGTTTCAAAACCAGCAAGCATCATAAGACAAGTTGTTTTACCAGAACCAGAGGGTCCTAACATTGTTACAAACTCACCTTCTTCAATGTCGAGATTTAATCCTTTAACAACTAATACTTTACCATCATAGCTTTTGTCGACATTGTCAAATTTTACAAATTCTTTATTTTTAGTCATATTTTAAGGTGAATTTAAAACATTTGTTAGCTTGTTTATCAAGTTTTTTTTATTTCAATTACTTAATATGCAGATCTTTTGAAAAATTACAAAATAACTCACATCCTTTGTCGGTTATTCGTATTGCTTCTGATGCTTCAACACCCCAATCACCAAATTGCATTACCGCAATCATATGAAAAGTGACATTCGGTTCTAGAATTGTCATGTCGCCTTTTGATATATTTAAGGTATGCTCGCCCCAATCTGGGGGATAACCAATTCCTATTGAATAACCAGTTCTAGAGGTTTTTTCTATTCCATATTTATCCAAAATTTTCCAAAAAGCCTGCGCAACATCGTCTGCAGTTTGCCCAGGTTTTGCAGCATCTATTCCAGCTTGAAGAGCCTCATTTGTTTTATTCATAGTATCAATTTTCTTTTGATCAGGTTTTCCAAGTAAAACTGTTCTAGCCATTGGACAGTGGTACCTTTGATATACCCCTGAAAGTTCAATAATTGTAGCCTCACCCTCAACAAACTTATCTTGTGTTGCTGTTAAATGTGATGCTGAAGTACCTTTTCCTGTTGGAAGTAGTGTTGCAATACTTGAATATTCACCACCAAATTCTGAAGTTCCATAAAATAATGCCTTTTGAATTTCACCAACAGCATCACATTGTCTAACACCAGGATTTATAACGTCAATTGCTGTTTGCATTCCTTTTTGAGAAATTTTTGCTGCAGATTTCATAAGTTCTATCTCTGCATTAGATTTAACGACACGAGCCCAATTAACCAATCTTTCAGAATCTTTTAACTTAATATTTGGCAGCCCTTGTTTCATTTTTTCATAACAATAAGCTGTAAAATAATGACTATCCATTTCTAAACCTACTGTAAGTTTATCCCATTTTCTCTCTTTTATAATTTCTACTAAATTATCAAATGGATGAAGTGGCCAAGTATGAATATATTTTTCATCATAAACTAGAATATTTTCATTTTTTAAATAAGTTTTTATATAAGCCCCACCTGAATCTTGTTTTCTAACCCAGCATAATGGCTCATCAGCATTTACATGCACAATTGCAGCTTGGGCATAATAAAATGACCAGGCATCATAACCAGTTAAATAGTTTATATTTGCTGTATCACTAGAGATTAATAACTCTATGCCTTTTTCTTGCATTGAGCTTTGAACTTTTTTTAATCTTGCTTTATATTCTTCTTTGCTAAAATTCATATCTTAATAACTATTAATTTTTTTCGGAAATTTTTTATTTTTAACTTCATTTTTAAACTTAATTATAGCATTATTTATTTGTTTTGTAATATTTGCAAACTTTTTAACAAACCTAACCTTAATAAGATTTAATCCTATCAAATCATCAGTAACCAAGACTTGACCATCACAATAAACTGATGCTCCTATTCCAATCGTAGGTATCTTTATGTTTTTTGTAATCTCTTTTGCTAATGAACTTTCTACACATTCTAATACAATGGAAAAAACACCTAATTCATCTAAAATTTTAGCATCTTTTAAAAGATTATTTCTTTCTATTGTTTTTTTTCCTTTAGCTTTAAAATTTTTGGCTGACTGAGGAAGAATTCCTAAGTGCCCCATTACCGGAATTTTATTTTTAATGAGTGTTTTAACTATATTATATATCTTTTTTCCACCCTCTAACTTGACTGCATCACATTTTGTTTTTGAAATAATTACTTTTGCATTTCTTAAAGCTTCTGAGCTATTTCTATAAGTGTTATGTGGCATATCAACAACCATAAGACTTTTTTTTATTCCCATTCTCACACTCTTAGAATGTTCAATCATTATATCAAGTGTTACACTTCTAGTTGATTTGTAATTATATAAAACAGACCCTAATGAGTCTCCAACTAAAACGATATCACAATGTCTATCTATAATTTGAGCAATATTTTTAGAGTATGCTGTTAAACAAATAATCTTAGATCTATTTTTTTTTTTAAGTATTTTAGAAAATTTGTTATTCATTAATATATCATCTATTTTCGTATAGCTTATATTCTATAATGAATAATTACTCTAATTCAATAGTGCTTGGCGGCTTTGAAGTAATATCATAAACTACTCTATTAATTCCTCTAATATTATTTATAATTTGATTGGAAATTGATTGCATAAAGCCTTTAGGAAAGTCAAAAAAATCTGCAGTCATGCCGTCTTCAGATGTAATTGCTCTTAATAAACAAATATGTTCATAGGTACGATTATCCCCCATAACACCAACTGTTTTTACAGGCAACAAAGCTGCATAAGCTTGCCAAATTTTATCATATAATCCATGATCTCTTAAAGCTTTAATAAAATAGAAATCTGCTTCTTTCAAAATTTTAATTTTTTCATTTGTTATAATGCCAGGCATTCTTATTGCTAAACCCGGACCAGGAAATGGATGTCTGGAGATTATGTCTTTAGATAAATTAAGTTCTAAGCCTAATTTTCTAACTTCATCTTTAAATAAAAATTTAAGAGGTTCTACTAATTTTAATTTCATTCTTTTAGGAAGACCACCCACATTATGATGCGATTTTATTTTTGAGGTTTGACTACCTGTAACAGATTTACTTTCAATTAAGTCTGGATAAAGAGTACCCTGCGCAAGAAATTCAACATTCTTAATTTTCTTTGCATATCTTTCAAATATTTTAATAAATAGATTTCCTATAATTTTTCTCTTTTTTTCAGGGTCATACACATTTGTTAATTTTGTAATAAATTCTTTTCCTGCATTAACATAAATTAAATTAATCTTTAATTTTTTTTTAAAAGTATTAACTACTTGCGTTTCTTCATTTTTTCTTAAAAGACCATTGTTAACAAAAATACAAATTAAATTTTTTCCAATTGCTTTGCTTAACAATTGCGCAACAACACTACTATCAACACCTCCAGACAATCCACAAATTACTTTGTTACTACCTACTTGTTGCTTAATTTCATTAATTAATCTTAATTTTTGATCTTTCGAAGACCAGTTTTTTTTAATTTTGCATATATGAAAAACAAAATTACGTAATAAAATTTTACCTTTATCCGTGTGTGTTACTTCTGGGTGAAATTGTACTCCATAAAAATTATCTTTTGTATTTTCAATTATTGTTAATCTAGAATTTTTTGTAGATGCTATAATCTTAAAATTTTTTGGCATTTTAGATACTTGGTCAGCATGACTCATCCAAACATTACTTGTTTTATTTTTATTAAAAAAATTTTTAGTTAAAATACTATTTGACACTTTTTTTATAGTAGCAAGACCAAACTCTCTGTGTTTAGATTTTTTAACTTTACCACCTAACAATTTAGATAATATCTGGTGTCCAAAACATATACCTAGGATTGGAACTCCTAATTTTAAAATCTTTTTATCAAATTTAAATTTATCATTCTCATAAACATTAAGAGGGCCACCAGAGAGTATTATTCCAGTAATATTTTCTTTTGCGATTTGGATTATATTTATTTTTTTGTGACTAACAATTTCTGAAAAAACTCCTAATTCTCTTACTCTTCTTGCTATTAATTGTGTAAATTGAGAACCAAAATCAATTATTAAAATTTTACTTAAATTATTGCTAAGACTCATTTTTAGGTTCCAAATTCTTTAAGGATTCTAAAATAGAATTTTTTTTATCACACAATTGATTGCAAATTTTAGAAAAATAATCTGCTAATTCTTTTACTTTGGAATAATTGGATCTTTTTAACTCTATTTCCATAAGCATATAGTTTGCTTCTTCATTTTTTGGATCTAGTAAGAGCACAGTATCTATATTTTTTTGTTCTTCTTTTTTATTCTCTTCAAAATTATAAATTTTTGCTAAATATAGATATGAATTTTGATCCTTGGGGTTAAAAACAATACTTCTTTGAAATAAAAATTTAGATTTTTCATATTTCTTTTCATCATATTTATTTTTTCCTTTTTCAAAAAAATTGTTTTCTGCTAAAGCAGAACTTCCAAAATTTAAAAGCATTAATAGTACAATTGTTAATTTATTTATTTTTTTCATTAATACTTACTCTCATTTTTTACTTCATCTACATTGTGAACCATACTTTCATAAAAGCCTGCTTTAGTTATTTTTACAAAATTTGGTTTATTTTTAAGGTTAGGAACTCTTTTTGCACCTAGATAACCCATAGATGATTTTAAGCCTCCAATTAATTTGTAAATTATACTTTTAACATCACCTTTATATTTCACAAACCCCTCTACCCCCTCTGGAACATATTTAGATAAATCTTTTTGTTTACTTTGAAAGTATCTATCAGCTGATCCTTTATTCATTGCCCCAACTGATCCCATTCCTCTAAAACTTTTAAATAACTTACCATTTTTTTTAATTAGTTTTCCTGGCGTTTCTAAACTACCTGCAAATAAAGAACCAATCATTATAGCATCAGCACCTGCAGACAATGCCTTGGCTAAATCACCTGAATATTTAATTCCACCATCTGAAATAATTTTTACTTTATTATTTTTAACACCTTTTTTAACAGCTAGTATCGCACTTAACTGTGGCACACCAATACCCGCAACTAGTCTAGTAGTGCAAATTGACCCTGGTCCAATCCCAACTTTAACAATGTCTACTCCTAATTTTATTAAAAATTTTGCAGCATCTGCTGTTGCAATATTTCCAGCACATAAAGTTGTTTTATTTGTTTTTAATTTTTTTATAACTTTAATAATTTCACCAACTTTTTTGCTATGTCCATGAGCTGTATCAACAACAATTAAATCCACCTTTTCTTTTAAAATAGCTTCTGCTCTTTTAAGTTCTAAAGGACCAGCTCCAACAGCTGCACCAACTAATAAGTTTAATTTTTTAACTTTTTTAATTTCTTCTACTTGTTTTTTAATATCAAGATTTCTGTGAATTACACCAATACCTCCAGCTTTAGCTATTGCAATAGCCATTTTGCTCTCAGTAACCGTATCCATTGCAGAGGATAATAAGGGTATTTTTAGTATTAAGTTAGATGATAGTTTTGTACTGGTATCAACTTCAGAAGGTAGAACTTCTGAGTATTTTGGTGCCATCGTAACATCGTCAAATGTGAGTGCTTCTTTTATAGGATCCATGATCATTTATATATGATTCCCCTCAAAAAAAAAGTCTCTATCTTAAGATTTTACAAATAATAAAACTTTCCTTAGATTCTTTTCTACTAGACTTGGGTTTAAATACCTTAACTTCTTTGAATAATTTTTTACCCAATGCAACAATTTCGTTAAAAGAAGAACCTAGAAAAATCTTAGAAACAAATCGGCCTTCTTTAACCAGCATTTCTTTAGAGAAATTCATGGCTTCCATGGCAAGTTCACCTGTATAAATTGCATCTATATCCTTTATACCCGTTGTATTAACAGCCATATCGGACACGACAACATCAACTTTTGATTTGAATAAAGCTTTTATTTTTTCTTGAGAATCTAAATCAGTAAAATCACCTTTGATTTGAATCGTATTCTCAATTTCCTCCATACCCTTTATGTCAATTGAAACTAATCTTCCACTTTTCACTGTTCTTGAAATATATTGAGACCAGCTACCTGGTGATGCACCTAAATCTATTACTGATATTCCATTTTTTAATATCTTAAATTTTTCATCTATTTCTATTAATTTATATGCAGATCTAGCTCGATAACCATCCACCTGGGACTGTCTAACATAGATATCTCTTTTTTGTTTGTTAATCCAGTTCTTAGAGATTCTATTCTTTTTCAATTAATGACCAAATCTTAGACTTTTAAATAATACTTTTTGCTGAATAGTCTTAATATTAATTTTAACTTCTTTATGTAACCTCATATCTTTATCAGAATCCCAAATTCCAGCAGCTAAGTGCATAATTCCTATTTCATAATTTGGTAAGTAAGGTTCAACGAATGTATTTTTAATCTCATCAAATTTTGGTAACAAATTACTAGCAATCCAATTGCAGTTTAATGGTAAAAATTCAGTTTCTAATTCATCTATATAAACTGACATATTGATAGCCAAACCTTCTGAGCCAAAGATATTTCCACTTTTTAATGTTTGTTCTAGATTTTTTTGCCATGAAGTCCAACCAGGTGAATTTTTTTCTAATGAAAAAACTCCAATATTTATATGTGGGGCAAAAGCTAATTTTCTTGCTTTATTAATTCCAACTTTTGATTTTATTGCATGTTTAAAATTTTGAGATTTAATTATTGCTACTTTCCCAAATAGCCAATTTACTTTTGACATTATTTTGTATCCTGGTCCTAATGTTTGAGTAATTCCTAATTTACCATTTTCACAAGCTTTAAAATATAATTCAACAGAATTCCAATCATTCACCCACGCATCACAATCAATCCATAGAAATTTTTCATAACTGGGAAAATATTTTGGTAAAAAAGCTCTAGATACTTGACTCTTTAACCACTCTTTTCCTTCTACTTTAAACGCTGGAACATCAATATCCCATTCGGCTGATTTAATTTCGTCTACTTTTTTAGATAATATGTTTCTTTGTTGCTCAGACAAACCGGCATCTAAAATACAAATTGCTGTATCTTTGCTTTTTTCAAAACTCTGAATAGAATCGACTAATTCATTGAGTAATTCAAAGTAATTTGAATCAGCCAGAGATACAATTACATTTTTTTTCATCTACAATATGTCTTCAAGATCTTCATTGGTATCATTTTCACCGCTTAAAATTTTTTGTTTATAAATTTTTTGATAACTAAAGTATCCAATTGGAATTAAGCAAATATAAATTAACCCACAAATAACTAAAACTTTAAACGTATATATTAATAAAAGTCCAAAAAATAAAACAACTCCAAACAATGCAAATATTGTCAAGTGGCGTGGTATAGAAATTTTTTTAAATGCAAATGTTGGAACTTTACTGATCAATAAAAATGATATCAAAATAAAGAGTGTTGGAACTCCTATATTATAATTAATTTTGATTAAATCTATTTCGCTTACGCTTAATATTAGTGGCATCAACACCAAAATTCCACCT
>Ga0209192_10002329_pt1 | contig 13788 bp, 15 predicted proteins | sample ArcticOcean_MG_C_11_FD_187433 | JGI IMG/M metagenome (GOLD analysis project Ga0209192, IMG submission 187433) | Marine microbial communities from western Arctic Ocean - ArcticOcean_MG_CB2_154 (SPAdes) (version 2) | ecosystem: Environmental > Aquatic > Marine > Oceanic | place: Arctic Ocean... | reverse complement strand
AAATGAGTCGTGAACGTAACAAGAGTATATGGTTAGTAAGTCATAAAGACGAACTAGCAGGTCGTGTTAATAATTTACTTAAAGTTGTTAAAGAAAACGGATACACCAGTTACGACACTGATATAGAAATCGTATGACGATTATTGGTATATTAACTGATCCAGGAACAGGTGGTACATTTCTGTCTTGGACTTTACAATACTTGTCTGGAGAAGATGTAGTTGAAAACCCAGTTACTACCTTAAATGCACACGGTTATAAGAAAAAACCAGTTACTTGTACTAAAGATTTTTTGCAATGGACAAGTAAACCCGTAAAATCTAAACTTAATGTCATATATATGCACAACTTTGATGAACTTGACATCGATAAATCTACTAAATCTTATCACCCTCCTACTGCTGATTGTATTAAACAACTACAAAATATAACAAACAAAATTATAGTAGTGACCTTACACGGCGATCAAAGATTATTCCATTGTAGGAAGTACCGCAGAGTAATTGCTAGAAAACTAGGTAGTAAAGAAAAGTATGAAACCTTAGATGAACAACATCAAGATTATATTAATACATTCTTTCAAGACAGTTTAAAAGAATTTAACAAAGATATTTGGGACTATAGAGAGTTTCTTGCTCTCAGTTATAGACCGTTTCACTCTATAAGTATTTTGCCTAACATTGATGTAACTCGTCCATGTTACATGCTCGATCCTTTTGAGATGTTTTCTAACCTTAATGTAAAAGAATTATTCAACTGGTTAGAAATTAAGTTAGATAGTACCAGGTTAGTGCAATGGAACAAAGTATATCAGCAATGGGCATTGCTTCATAAAGATTATATAAGTTTTGCCTTTGACTTTAGACTTATAGTATACAATATATTACACGGTAATATGCAAGATCTAACTATTTACAATTTAGATGTAGTACAAGAATCTGCTATACTACACGAACTTATATACAAGTATGACTTAAATTTTAAAAACTGGAAATTAGAAAAATTTACTGATACTTTACAGTTACACAACCTACTTGAACCAAATATACACAAGATCAAGAATCAAGAAAACTTATGCTAATTAATAAACTAGAATATTACAAAACCAGATCAAACTATACAGGAAACATCTGTGGCATAGACGATCCTGCTAGATCAAAAAATGGAAAGTTAGCATGGAATCTCTATCCAGAGCAAGATTTTGATTACAAATTTAACTCATGGGGATTCAGAGGTCCAGAGTATGATCAATTCATAAACACACCTGTCAACATATGCTTAGGAGATAGTTTTACTGTTAACATAGGAGGACCTATATCGCACAGTTGGGCTAGTCAACTAGCAGAACATTTTGATATTCCTACTCTTAATCTAGGCATGGATGGTGCTGGTAATGATGCTATACAACTGCTATATCAAAGAGCCTGTGAAGTATTTGATGTACAGGATACTTTTGTAATGTATTCATTCTTATCCAGAAGACTGCGTAATGGAGTATTTTTACAAGAGGTACATGAAGATAAAGATAACTTTGAATATTTTTTACGTCACTTTATATCTGGGGTACATTCATGTGCTCTGCCTGAATACGGTATGTCTGCAGAAGAAAAAATGTTTTTTGATAAGTTAGGAATATATTACCTTCCTAGGATAACAAATTACAGTTCCAGTCAGCATTTAGATAGAACAAAATGTGTAATTGAAAGTATCTACAATGATGCCCGCGGGTCGAGTTGGCCGACATATAGTAGTTTTATTGCAGATGCAGATCCGCATCCAGATATGTTTACAGAAGAATTTGGATATTTTATGGAAAATAACAATATAACTAATAGAGACGGATTTCATTTAAATTACGATAGCAACAAGAAATATGCTGACTATTTTATACAAGATTCACAAAGTGCTACTGTTATGTTATGAACAGATATATAAGTATACAATGACATGGACTTATCAGAATAAAATAGTCAACGAATTGCCTGAAGATTGTGCTGGGTTTGTTTACATTATTACAAACACAAACAATAACAAGAAGTACATAGGCAAAAAGTTAGCAAAGTTTGCAAAAGTCAAGTACAAGATGCACACACAGAAGAATGGCAAAAAAGTAAAAAAGAAAATTAGAAGCAAAGTTGACAGTGACTGGCAATTATATTATGGTTCCAGTGATGCGTTAACAAAAGATGTAGAAGAAATAGGCACAGACAATTTTAGTAGGGAAATAATATATTACTGTAAAAGTAAATCAGAACTTTCTTACATAGAAGCAAGAGAACAATTTAAGTATAAAGTACTAGAATCCAATGAATGGTACAACGGACACATTAGAGTGCGTGTACACGGAAAAGGCATACTAAACTCAGAACCCTTTTAAGTCCAGGCGAACTGGCAAATCCGGCACATTTAGAAAAAGCATAGGCATAATATAGTCCCATATATAAACACGACTGAAGGTTGACGGCACCCCGACATTGCCGAACTTGGACAAAGTAAAGGCCATGCTTTAGGCTAAATGATTAGGGCTCTGATAGAAAAAGAATTCAACCTTAGACTTGTATACATTGGATAGTTACGGTGTAATTTACAGGTCCCGTTTAATGAAGCTCAAGTAAGGAGTACCGGTAAACCGCTCCTGTTCTGCAAAGAAATCTTGTTTAACTATTATGATTCACACTCAGCGAAACGTGAATTTCTTCATCCGGAAACGGGTGAAGTATGACTACGTCTAGCGAAACATGAAACTATTAAGTATAATAAAAAAATAATACGAACGAAAGTGAGTATTAGATGAACGTAGTTCATCATCTAGTATGCATTTAATGTTGTTAGAACCAAAAAGTATGTTATATCTAACCATGATAGGTTAAGTAAATATTCTTACTAACTACATAAGGAGGTAGCAATATATGGCAAAACTTATTAAGATTGCAGAAAAAAGAAAAGAATGCATAATATTAGCATTTGAAAAATTTTGTGAAGTAGTAAAAAATGAAAACTACACGTTTACACAAATTAAAGATATGGAACTCAGAGATTTAGACGTAAGTCCTAATGCAGTTAAAAACAGACTCTCTCTAGTTACCTCCGGATTAAAGAAACTACACTAAAAAAATGGTTGACCAGATTTTTTAGCAGTTTCTAAGTTACTTTCAACAACTTCATTTATTAAACTGATATCACTTACAGGCATCTGCACGAGTTCACTGAATGTTATACCTCCACGCATATACCAACAGTATTCTATTAGTCTTTTTCTGATCTGTTTCGCCTCTTGATCCATGCCTTCTAGTTTTTTAACTATTTCAGCATTGTTTAAAATCAAGAGGCTAATGCGAAAAAATTTGCGTGGTCAAACGTAAATGGTATAACATATTTGTGTTGGCAATCTGGGCACGTAGTATGTACAGTTTTGTCTGGCACAGAGTTATCTAATTGACTGTGCCTATCTTTAATATCTTTAAAAGCCTTAACATCACTATTGGCTATAAAATCATTTATATAAATTCTGTTAGTGACTTTTTCTCCGTTAGTTTCTATGTACTCTATACTTTGTGTAATATTTCTCATAGTTAGTTCAGTCATCTTTTTAAATATCTCATTAAATTTTTGAACTTTTATTTCTGCATCTAAAGATTGGTCATTAACAACAGTAACTATTCTTTGTTGTTCGAATACTTCTAAGTTATTATTATTAGTAATTCTGTATGTTTGTGGTCGTAGTTTGAATATTAAATTTTCCCAAACTACAGGACTATCATAAAGTGATAAATCTACTTTAGCCTCTAAAAAACGTTTTAAGTCGATCTCGTATTCATTAAATTCTTTACACTCAGGACAACTACTGCTATATTCCATATTCTCGCCATAAGTTGCAATTCGTATTGCAATTAAAATTGTATCTAAGTCTGTTATTGGCATTCCCCATGCATCTTTAATGCAAGGAACACAACTATGAATAACATCAACCACTGCTTGTCCATTCATTAGTGCGTCTGGACTTTTTAGTGTTAGTTCATCTAAACTAGACATACTTAATATTGGCACCTCACCGTTAATAGGAATTTCAATACTCCCAGGATCCCAGTACTTTCCTTTACTAGGCAGTGTAATATAAATCTGAGGAGTACGCATGTACTGTTGTAAAGGATTTCCTGCAGGTTTACTCTGTGCTAAAAAATCTTTCATTTGTTCTTGATTTGGGTTCTCATTGCTCAACGGTTTTCTCCAGGTAAATACAGTATATAATTCTGTGTACTTGTATTTATGTACGCATATAACTAGGATTTAAAATACATGGCAGTAACCGTAGACATACCAGGAGTTGGATCTGTACAGGCAACTAATGCCGCTGAAAACAGCACACTTCAAGCAATTCTGACTGCAATACAATCACAACAAGGTGTTACTATCAGTGCGGCTGGTGCTAAACAATTAAATATAGAAAGTAGCAAGGCGGCTAAAGCAACTTCACAAGCAGCAGGTCAAGTTGGCTTCTTAGGTGTACAATCTAAAAATACAGGTAACCAACTTAGCGACATGGGTCGTAAAGCATCTATGCAATTTAAGATGGCGGCAGGTACTTTAGCAAGATCATTTACTGGTAGTGGTGGTGTTTCATCAATAATAACCGGATTAGGCGAGGCGGCAGGCGGATTACTTAAAACATTACCTTTACTAGGGGGTGCAAGTGCGTTATTGGTTGGTGCTTTAACGGGCCAAGTTGCTGCAACTATAAAATCTTATGAAACTTCATTACAAGCAGGAGGTAGTTTTGGATTTAGTTTAGATAAATTTAGAGACATAGCAAATTCAAGTGGACTTACACTTGGTCAATTTAGCCAAGTCGCAATCAAAGCCGGAGATAGTTTAACTAGATTTGGCGGAAATACTGCTGCTGGTGGAGAAATTTTAGCAAGAAATTTAAAGAGTTTATCAGTAGCCGCAGGTGGTAGATTTAGAACTAGTTTATTAAGAATGGGTATGGATTTCCAAGAACAGGGTGTAGCAATGGCTGATTATATCGGCCAACTAGCAGTTGCAGGTGAGAATATTGGAAACTTAGATCCCTCAGAAGTTACTAGAGGTTTCTATGAATTAACCAAACAACAAAAAATTCAAGCACAATTCAATGGCATTACATTAGAACAACAAAGAGCCCAAATGAAAGCACAACAAAAAGATGTAGACTTGCAGGCAGTAATGTTTGGTCTCAATGGTAAACAGAAAACTGCAATGATGGCGACTGTTGATGCTTTTGAAAAATTAGGTGGTCCTGGATTTGGACAACTAGCAAAAGAAATACTAGGATTTGAAGGTGCAATAAGTGGAAATACTGCTATGTTAACTACTCAGCAACCCGAACTTGCTGCAAAATTAAAAGAAACAATAGCAGGAATAAAAGCAGGTTCAATAGATGCATCAGAAATTGCTAACGTAATGCAAGGTATTGATATCGAAGCATTTAAAAGAAATCAAAAAGGACAGGCTGAATCAGCAAAACTAGGTCTGGCTGGTATTAGTAATGTCGCAATTACCGCTGCAAGAGATGCTTTTATACCAAGTCAAGAAGCAATAGCAAAGTTTACTAATGGTGTGCTAGATAAAATTGTTGCAGATATAGATAACATTGATGTGAGCAGAGTGGTCAAAACAATGGGGAATTTAGATACGGCTATGGTTGCAGTAGCCGATGGTGGACAAAGTATTAAAACGTCTATAGAAAAAATTGCTACAGACTTGTTTGAAACCGATATCTCTAAAAGAATCGTTACCGGTGCAGCGGGATTCGCTGACAACTTAAAGGAATTTAATCAGTTTCTTACTAATAATAAATCAAATATAGGCAGTGCCATTAGTTTAGCAATTGAAGATGGAATGACAAAGGTATTAAACAAGGTGTTACCAAACTCACTGCAAGTTGCTGAGAATTTTTATGGTGGGGCGATTGGGTTAGGTCAAACTTCAGTGGTTGGCGAAAGTCGTCCAGGCGGAAGAGGTGAACTTATTACTGCTGGCACAGATATGAATGTAGTTAACAATGAAAATAGTCAAAGCATTGTTGGAACACTAAAAGGTGTAGCAGATAAAATGGCATCAATGAGTACGGCACAAAGAATGGACCCAGACGCTATGAATGCTATGAAACAACTACCTGGGTTAGTTATGCAACTTACTGATGTAGTGAGAAGTACAAGCAGAGATAACTCTGATGCACTGAATAACCTAAGTTACAATATTTAAATTAGGTTAAATACAGTACTGGTGTTATAATAACAGTAATACTAACTATAGAATATACATAGGAATAAAATATGTCGTGGAAAAAATACTTCAAAACTGTTAATCTTAGTCCTTTAACAAATGCTGGGCCAGCAGATAGCAGTAATAGCGAATTAAAATATAGTAACTATGCAAGTACTTTGCCAGAAGTGTATGTTGGACATGCTAACAGAGTTGAACGATACAGTCAATATGAGAACATGGATGTTGATAGTGAAGTTAATGCGGCACTAGACATACTTGCTGAATTCTGCACACAACTCAATGGTGAGAACGGAACAGTATTTGACATATATTGGCATGAGTCTCCAAGTGATAGTGAAATTGATACAGTTAAGAAACAGTTACTTAACTGGAATAACTTAAACGAATTTAACAAAAGAGCATTTAAAATTTTTCGAAATGTTTTGAAGTACGGAGATCAGGTTTTTATTCGTGATCCAGAAACTTTTCAATGGAGTTGGGTAGAAATGATGAACGTTAACAAAGTTATTGTTAACGAAAGTGAAGGCAAAAAGCCCGAGCAGTACGTTGTTAAAAATCTTAATCCAAACTTTCAAAACTTAACTGCTACGCAATTAAATTATAGTGACGACCGTGGCAGAGGTGGTGGAGATCATAAACAAAGTGGGTATATTCAACCTAGTAATGTTTACACTAGTCAAAGTTCTAGTGTAGGAAGGTTTGATAGAAGTCTTAATGAGACTGGAGTTGATGCTAATCATATTGTACATTGTAGTTTGACAGAAGGATTAGATACTAACTGGCCCTTTGGAAATAGTATACTTGAGAACATATTTAAAGTTTTTAAACAAAAAGAATTACTTGAAGATGCTATTATTATCTATCGTATACAAAGAGCACCAGAACGTAGAGTGTTCTACGTTGATGTGGGTAACATGCCAGCACATATGGCTATGGCGTTTGTTGAAAGAGTTAAGAATGAAATACACCAAAGACGTATTCCTAGTCAAACAGGTGGTGGAGCCAGCATAATGGATACAACATACAATCCATTAAGCACAAATGAAGATTATTTCTTTCCACAAACTGCTGAAGGCAGAGGATCAAAAGTTGAAACGTTACCGGGTGGAACTAACTTAGGTGAAATTGATGATTTAAGATTCTTTACAAATAAATTATACAGAGGACTGCGTATTCCAAGTAGTTATTTGCCTACAGGGCCTGACGAGAGTGCCGCACCATTTACTGATGGCAGAGTTGGTACTGCACTTATACAAGAATATAGATTTAATGAATATTGTAAAAGACTACAACGTCTTGTTTGCGAAACTTTTGATAAAGAATTTAAAATGTTTCTCAAATGGAGAGGTTTTGAATTAGACAATAGTAGTTTTGAATTAAGATTTAATGAACCACAGAATTTTAGTAAGTATAGAGAAACTGAAATGGATGGTAATAGAATTAACACGTTTACACAATTAGAACAATTTCCTTATCTGAGTAAACGTTTCTTAATGGGAAGATTCTTAGGACTTAGTGAAGAAGAGATGAGCCAAAACACTAAACTATGGAAAGAAGAAAACTTAGAGGATCAAGAAGCAAGTATGCCAAACATGAGAAGTGTTGGCATAACACCAGGAAAAATAGAAACTGACTTAGACGCATTTACTCCTCCGCCAGAAGAAGGTACTGAAATACCAGGTGGTGGCGAAGAAGGTGGTGCTGATCAATTAGATGCCGCTGGAACTGCAAGTCCAATTCCAGGTACTCCGCCTTCTATCGGCGCAGAAGAACCCCCTGCGTAATAAATAGTAGTAAGGAGACTATCGTGTTAATTAAAGATTTAATCGTTGAAACTAAAGAAATTAATCCCTTACAGGATTTAGCAGATGACAATAGTATTGCCCAAAAGACAGATACTAGAAAAACTAGACTTACTCTTGAGCAAATTTCTAAATTGCGTAAACTTAATGATATAAAAATTAACGAATATCAAAGTGATCTTAAAGATATCAAATCACAATACGGTGCACCAGCTGCAGAACCTGTGGTATAATAATCAAAATTATCTTTTTGATTCAAAAAACCTACTTAAATTATAAAAATAAACTTAGCAGTTAAATACATAATAATGCCTCAATAGGGCATATGCAAACATGCCTTAAAGGAGCCTTGAATTATGTCAGAAAAATTTAATGAATTAATAGAACTTATCATCTCAGAAGAGACAGATAAAGCAAAAGCACTTTTCCACGATATTGTTGTAGATAAGTCAAGAGGAATATATGAAAACTTAATAGACGACGAAGCAGTTGAAGAAGCAGTTGATGAAACTGACGAAGCAATTGAAGAGTCAGATATTGATGAAATAAGCGACGAACAAACTCAAGACTTTATCAGTGATATTGACGCAGACCAAGAAGGTTTAGCAGTATCAGAAGAAGCAGATGAAGATGAGATGGAAGAGCGTTTAATTTCAGTAGAAAACGAAATGGACGAATTAAAAGCAGAATTTGAAAAAATTATGGGCGGCGAAGACGATGAAATGGACATGGATATGGAGCCAGAAATGGATGCTGACATGGATATGGAGCCAGAAGGCGATATGGACATGAAAATGGATGATGACATGGAAGAGTCAATGGTCGAAAGCCATGAAATGAAAGCAGTAAATGTTTCAAGTTCAGACGGAAGTGATACAAATTCTTCAATTAAAGAGCCTAATAAAGATATGAAAACAACTGCTAAAGCATCAATGTCAACAGGCAGTGTTGAAAAAGGCAGAGCTGCTCCAAAAGCACAAGACATGGGTAGCACAACCGAACCTAATATGAAAAAAGTTTAAGGTAGGTTAATTTTATGAACTATCTAAGAGAGCATCTTACTTTCGATAATGCAAAAATCGTTTTAGAAACAACTAACGAAGGTAAAGATCTCTTTATGAAAGGTATTTGCATTCAAGGCGGAGTCAAAAACGCCAACGAACGTGTTTACCCTGTTGATCAAATTTCTATTGCAGTTAAAACACTGAATGAGCAGATCGGCAAAGGTAATTCTGTTTTAGGCGAAGTAGATCATCCAGATGATTTAAAAATTAATTTAGATCGAGTATCGCATATGATTGAAAGTATGTGGATGGATGGACCGAATGGCTTCGGAAAATTAAAAATATTACCAACTCCAATGGGTGTTCTAGTAAGAACCATGTTGGATAATGGAGTAAAATTAGGCGTTAGTAGCAGAGGGAGCGGAGAAGTCGCACCTGGATCTGGTAATGTATCTGATTTTGAAATTGTCACTGTAGATATAGTGGCACAACCAAGTGCACCGAATGCATATCCAACGGCTATATACGAAGGCTTATTAAATATGCGTGGAGGGCACAGAGTGCTTGAAATGGCCCGCGAAGGCGGAAAAGGAAAAGTACAAAAACACCTGAAAGACGAAGTAATGCGTCTCATCAGGGACTTAAAGATCTAGGAGACCAAAATGCTAGATGCAATCAAACCATTATTGGATAGTGATCTCATTAACGAAGATACTAAGACTCAAATTGCTGAGGCTTGGGAAGCAAAGTTAACAGAGACTCGCGAAACAGTCAAAGTTGAACTTCGTGAAGAATTCGCGAACAGATACGAGCATGACAAATCTGTTATGGTTGAAGCATTAGATAGAATGGTTACTGAAAATCTAACAACTGAACTAAAAGAATTCGCAGAAGAGAAGAAGAAACTTGCAGAAGACAGAGTAAAATTTGTTAGTAAAATGCAAGAAACAACTTCAACTTTTGATAAATTTTTAGTTAAACAATTAGCAGAAGAGATTAATGAACTCAATGTTGATAGAAAAGCTCAAAACGAGCATGTTAGTAAACTAGAACAGTTCATACACGCACAATTAGCAGAAGAAATTACTGATTTTCAACAAGATCGTCAAGATGTTGTAGAAACTAAAGTAAGATTAGTTAAAGAAGCACGTGGACAGTTTAAGGCTCTTAAAACAAAGTTTATTGAGAAATCAGCAAACTTAGTTAAAGAATCAGTAGCAAGTAATTTAAATGCAGAAATCACTCAACTAAAAGAAGACATCGATGCAGCCAAAGAAAATACATTTGGTCGCAAAATTTTTGAAGCATTCGCAACTGAATTTAGTGCAAGTTATTTAAACGAGAATCAAGAGATTAAAGACCTCAAGAAGATTGTTGAATCAAACCAAAACGCATTAAACGAAGCAAACGAAGCGATTGCAAAAAAATCTACACTTATTGAGACTAAAGAAAAAGAAATAGTAATGATTAACGAAGGCGCACAACGCAAAGAAGTTATGAACGACTTATTAAAACCACTCAATAAAGAAAAAGGCGCAGTAATGCGTGACCTTCTAGAAAGTGTTCAAACCAGTAAACTTCAAACTGCGTATGATCGATATCTTCCAGTTGTATTAGACGGTAAATCTGTTATTAAATCTGAAAAAAGAATAGTAACAGAAAGTCGTAAAACAGTAACTGGCGACAAAAGAAGAAAAACTCAACCTGTGGAAGTTGACAACAATGTTGTTGAATTACGCAAGTTGGCAGGCTTAAAATAGAGTACTAAAAGGAGACAGAAATGTCAAATATACTATTAGAAGGTCGTTGGGGCTCAACGAAAGATGCTCTTCTAGAAGGTCTAGAAGGCAACAGAAGAAGCTCAATGGCAGTTGTTCTAGAGAACACAAAAAGATACCTTTCAGAGGCAGCAACAGCTGGTTCTACTACATCAGGTAACATGGCAACACTAAACAGAGTAATTTTACCTGTTATCAGACGTGTTATGCCAACAGTAATCGCTAACGAAATCGTTGGTGTTCAACCAATGCAAGGACCTGTATCTCAGATCCATACACTAAGAGTTAGGTATGCAGAAGCTGCAGATTCAACTGCAAGTTCACCATTTGATACAGATGTTGTTGCAGGCGACGAAGCATTATCACCATTCAAGATTGCTACTGCATATTCAGGTAGTTTAACAACTGGAAAAGGTGACACTTCTGCGGCTAAAGAGGGAACTGGTGGAAACAAAATTAGTATCCAAATCTTAAAGCAACCTGTAGAAGCAAAAACAAGAAAGTTACAAGCAAGATGGACTTTCGAAGCAGCACAAGATGCACAATCAATGCACGGTATTGATGTTGAAGCAGAAATCATGGCAGCACTTGCTCAAGAGATTACTGCTGAAATCGATCAGGAAGTAATAGGATCATTAAGATCACTAGCCGCTACTGAAGAGACATTTAACCAAGCAACAGTATCTGGTACAGCAACATACGTTGGTGACGAGCATGCCGCTTTATCAGTTCTTATAAACAGAACTGCTAATAAGATTGCACAGAGAACAAGAAGAGGCGCAGGTAACTTCTCAGTTGTTTCTCCTGAAGCATTAACAGTACTACAAAGTGCATCAACTTCTGCATTCGCAAGAACAACAGAAGGTACTTTTGAAGCACCTACAAACACTAAGTTTGTTGGAACTTTGAACGGCGCAATGAAGATATACGTAGATTCATATGCCGCTGATTCTACAGCAGTACTAGTTGGATACAAAGGTTCTTCAGAGACAGATGCAGCTGCATTTTATTGTCCTTATATTCCGCTAATGAGTTCAGGAACAGTATTAGATCCTGATACTTTTGAGCCAGTAGTTTCATTCATGACAAGATATGGATATGTTGAGTTATCAAACACAGCAGCATCTCTTGGTAATGCAGGTGACTATGTTGGTGAAGTTGCAATGAGTAACATCACTTTCTCATAATATTAGAGAACAAACATTTAAGGGAGGATTTTTCCTCCCTTTTTTGTTGACAAAATTATCCAGATAGTATATAATAAAAAAATGTCTAAACTTTCTTTTATATTAGGAAACGGAAAAACAAGAAAAGACTTTAGTCTTCATGAATTAAAATCTAAAGGCAAACTTTATGGATGTAATAGAATTTATGAAGAGATAGTACCTGATGTTTTAGTTAGCACTGATAAAAATATGGCTGAAGAAATCCAAAAGTCTGGATATAGTAAGAATAATAATCATTACACTAGAGAAAAACATATTATAATTAGCAGTGGTGCAAAAGCACTTGATCCAATGTATCAAGCATTTAGCAGTGGTCCTAATGCGTTAGCAATCTCTGCAAAAGAAACTAATAATTCTTGTTTTATGATAGGTTTTGATTTAATCAGTGACAGTTACACTATTAATAACTTATATGCAGGAACAAGTAATTATTTAGAAAAAACTGCAAAAGCAACTGAATTTGTAAACTGGGTAGATCAAGTATACAAAATAGTAGAAACTTACGATAAACAAAAATTCTTCCATGTTAATCCATTGAACAATTATACTCCTGATAGTTGGTTAGAATTGCCAAACCTGGAAATCATGTCTAAAGATAATTTTAAAACATTGATAAATATGTAAAACAGTATATTTTGGAATAAACTTAATGGCTATAACTAAACGCATCGACGGCGCATATACTATATCTGCAACCGGAGGAATTGCTCTTAGCAATGCTGTAATAACTGCTGGAACAGGAATTACATCAGTTGCAACGGCTATAGTAAAACACTCAGTAATTACTCTTGGAAATATTATAGAAACAACTATTATCTTAGACTTAACAGGATTAAATTCTGGTGACGCTGACGGTGACATCATCGGTAAAGCAGGAACTGCAAACTGCCATTATGGTCAAATTACTACAGCTATTAACGGAACCATACTAAGCGGATATATACAGTGTTTAGAAACTCCTGCAGGCGGCGAATCTGACATTGACCTTTATTCTGCTACAGAAGCGACAGGAACAGAAGAATCACTTATAACTGCCTTAACAGAAACAGCATTATTAAATACAGACGGTGACTGGGTAGGCAAACATTTAAGTACTAAATTAAATACCCTAGCATCAAACGGCACTATAAAAGCAGATAGTTCAATACTTACTTCAGATATTGGAAATACAATAGACTTAGTTAGTATAGTACACTCTGCAGGGTTAACAACTATTCCTCCTGCTAATGGGTATTTGTATCTTGTTGCTAGTGGCGGTTCTACTAATGCAACATATACTGCTGGTAAATTTTTAATAAAATTATATGGATATGCATAATATAACGGAGAGCACTAATGCCAACTATTTTACAACATAGACGAGGAACAACATCTCAGAATAACGCTTTTACTGGAGCATTAGGAGAAATTAGTGTTGATACAGATTTAGATACTCTCAGAGTACATGACGGTACTACTGCTGGCGGTTTTCAAATTACACAAAATGCCGCTACACAAACACTGACTAATAAAACCTTAACAACTCCTGTAATTACAGAAATTGATTCTGGATCAACTATAACACTTGATGCTACAACAGATATTGTATTAGATGCAGGTGGTGCAGATATTATATTAAAAGACGACGGAACTACTTTTGGTGGGTTAACAAATACAAGTGCTAATTTAATAATTAAATCAGGCACAACTACTATGCTTACAGGTAGTGGTG
>Ga0209192_10002323_pt1 | contig 13798 bp, 14 predicted proteins | sample ArcticOcean_MG_C_11_FD_187433 | JGI IMG/M metagenome (GOLD analysis project Ga0209192, IMG submission 187433) | Marine microbial communities from western Arctic Ocean - ArcticOcean_MG_CB2_154 (SPAdes) (version 2) | ecosystem: Environmental > Aquatic > Marine > Oceanic | place: Arctic Ocean... | reverse complement strand
ATCCCCAAGGCTAAAGCTTGGGTTCGGTCAGGTCAAAGTGCTGCGTAAGCAGTCAGAATTGCCAACCGGACAAAGCCGCAGGTAAGCGTTGATCCGTCTGAAGTCAATCCCGGCTGGGTTGGGTATCTAAAGTGGACTTAACAGTGTGAGAGTTGTGCCACCAAATTTCCGAGTGTCTTCAACAACGAAGCCTTTAGGCGTCATGATAGTAACCTCTTCAAACACTATAAGAGTATCTGGTGTGATCCAGCCATGCTCGAGTGCGTTTACTAAGGCGCGCTGACCCAGTGATTTGCCATAGGGTGGATCAAGGAACACTAAATCGCAGGGAGTGCCGTGGCTTAGCTTGGTTGCGTCCTGTGTCAGTAACGTGCTGCGATCAGAAGCTTTTAGCAGGGCGATGTTTTGCTGGATTAGCTTTTGGCCTATCCGGCCATTTTCAACAAAAGTGGCATGCTGTGCGCCGCGTGACAGGGCCTCTAACCCCAAAGCACCAGTGCCGGCAAATAGATCTAGCACCACAAGGCCCTTAAAGTTCAACCAGTTTTGCAATACGTTAAACAGGCTCTCGCGCACTCGGTCGGTAGTCGGACGCAGATGAGCGCCTAAGTCGCCCTGGCCCACGTCGGCCAACCTTAGTCCACGATTTTTGCCAGAAATTATTCTCACCTTTGCAGGAGCGCTTTGAGGTCGCTTTGCGGATCAGCTGCGATGGTGGGATCTGCGGATTTGCCGGCTTCAATAAGTCTCTTGGCCACCATGTATGCGCGTGGATCATTCATAGCGTCCACCGCCAGCAAAGTACCAGACTTGTAATACCAATGCGATCGCGCGGTACCGGTATCGCGTACCGTAACGTCTGTGAAGCCAGTGTTCAGACCGGCGATTTGCAATTTTATGCCGTATTGATCAGACCAAAACCAAGGGGTGGCGATATAGTCTTGCGCAGTCCCTAGCATATTGGTGGCCACCACTTCAGCTTGATCAATGGCATTGGGCACGCTTTCCAACCGAATGCGCGTTCCCTGATAGGGAAAACTGGCGCAATCGCCTGCAGCCCAGATGTCTGGCACGGATGTTTGGCCTTGGCTGTTGGTTTCAATTCCGTTGTTGACCGTAACCCCTGCAGCTTCGGCCAAGGTTGTGCTAGGTAAAATGCCGACGCCTACAATTGCAAAGTCAATCTTAAGTACTTTGCCATTGCTCAGAATTGCACCCGTGACATTGCCCTCTCCAGTCAAACGCTCCAAGCCAACACCTTCAAGGATCGCCACCCCATGGCTTTTGTGCAGAACACGGAAGTAATCTGAGGTCTCAGTGCAGGCGACCCGTTGCAAGATTCTGTCGGCCATTTCCACCAACGTTACCTGTAAACCTTTGGCCGCCGCCACGGCTGCTGCTTCCAGCCCGATATAACCGCCGCCAATGATCAGCACATGGCCGCCGCGCTCAAACGCGGGCTGCATCGCGTCCACATCGGCCAAATTGCGCACCGTAAAGACACCGTTCAGCGTGCCGCCAATCGCAGCAGGAAGCCGGCGGGGCGTGGAGCCTGTGGTCAGGGCCAAATGCTCATAACTGAGGGTCTCATCTCCGATGGAGATGGTATTTTCAGCGCAATTTATCGCCGTCACTTGAGTATTAAGGCGCAGGGAAATCAGTTGCTCCGTATAAAAATCACGGGGTCGCAGATATAAGCGATCCAAAGCCATATCGCCCAAGAGGTATTTTTTGGATAGTGGGGGGCGTTGGTAGGGAGGAACAGGTTCTTCACCAATCAAGGTCACGTCACCTCTATAGCCCAAAGTCCGCAATTTAATAGCCAATGATGATCCCGCCTGACCTGCTCCTATGATAACAATTCCCGACATAGCGTTCGACCTCTGGTAAGTTGTCCCAATTATCCATATATCTATGGGTCATAAAGTTACAATGAATGAAAGATCAATAATATGGGAATATCACAGGGTGACAAGCTACCGGCAGCAGTACTCCGACGCATGGGAGATGATGGTCCTGAGGAGGTCACAATTGATGCTCTGACCTCTGGTAGAAAAATCGTCCTGTTTGGCTTACCTGGAGCTTTTACGCCGACTTGTTCAAGCGCTCATGTACCATCCTTCATAAGGACCATCGATCAATTTACAGCCAAGGGTGTGGATGAAATCGTGTGTGTTGCCGTGAACGACGTCCATGTGATGCGGCAGTGGAGCAAAGTAACTGGAGCTGCGGCTGCGGGTGTGTCTATGTGGGCTGATCCAACAAGCGCGTTTACAACGGCAATTGGCATGAATTTTGATGTTGAGGCGCTGGGCTTTATTGCGCGTTCGGCACGCTATGCAATGGTTGTGGATGACGGTGTTGTCAGCACCCTAAACTTGGAAACTGCGCGTGCCACTTGTGATATATCTGGCGGAGAAAACTTGCTCGTCAGCTTGGGTTAGCAGCTCATTTTAAAGGTCAGCGGGCTGCGGCATCCATGTGTTTGGCCAGCGCCACATCCAGTTCTGACAGGCCATTACAATCGTGTGTGGTCAAGACCACTTGCACACGATTATAGGTGTTGCACCATTCGGGATGGTGGTCCAGCTTTTCGGCCCATAGAGCCATTTCGCTCATCCAAGCCCAAGCCTGGCGGAAAGACTTAAACTTAAAGTCTTTTGTCAAAGCATCCCGGCCCTCAATCATGGACCAACCGGATCCAATCAAGGGCTCTAGGGCGCGGCGATCTGTAAGGTCTTTGGTCATTGTTGTTCCTCAATCTCTATTTTTTTAAAGGGTCCGTAGCCGGTCAGCACGTTAATTTCTTCGTCCACTGCCTCACGCTCGGCTTGCAAATATCGTATTACGGCATCGGAAAACCCAGGATCTCCAAACCAATGCAGCGAATGGGTGACCACAGGCATATATCCCCGCGCCAGTTTATGGGCGCCCTGCGCTCCAGCCTCTACGCGCAATAAACCTTCGGTAATGGCGAACTCTATGGCTTGGTAATAGCACAGTTCAAAATGTAGGCAGGGAAAATCCTGAATGCAGCCCCAGTAGCGGCCATATAATGCATGGCGACCAATAAAGTTGAGTGCCCCGGCAACATAGCTGCCTTCTATTTTAGCCAAAACTAACAGAATGTCATCGCGCAGATGCATTTGCGCTTCATTAAAAAACTGCCTGGTTAAGTAGGGCGTACCCCACTTGCGCGTGCCAGTGTCTTGGTAGAACGTCCAAAATGCATCCCAGTGGTGCGGTTGAATATCATCGCCTGTCAGAACTTCAATCTGGCCGCCAAAATCTTGAGCCTGGGCTCGTTCTTTTCGGATATTTTTACGCTTGCGACTGCTCAGGTTGGTGAGGAAATCGTCAAAGCTGTCATACCCGTCATTGATCCAATGAAATTGTTGCGATTTGCGCGGCTGCAGGCCCATGAGTGCTCCAGCTTCGGCTTCAGCCTCAGTGCAGAAGGTGATATGCAAAGACGACAATTTATTTTCTGCTGCAAGCTGCACTGCACCTTTAACTAAGGCTGATTGGGCAATCTTAGCATGGTCTTTGTCTACCAAAAGCCGCCGCCCCGTGGCCGGCGTATGAGGCACAGCTAATTGTAATTTTGGGTAATAATTCCCGCCAGAATTCTCATAAGCCTGGGCAAAATTATGATCGAAAATATATTCACCTTGGCTGTGGGTTTTGCCGTAAAGCGGTGCCACGCCAATAGTTTTCTCATCCAGGTTTGCTTGTAAATAATGCGGTGTCCAACCGGTACCCGGCCCGACGGAATTGCTATCTTCTAGTGCTTTTAGGAACCGATAGGTAGTGAATGGATCTACGGGGCGGCCCTCTTTGGCCTCAGGGCAGGCGCACCTGTCCCATTCCACCTCAGAAATGTGAGACAGGCTAGCGAGCACATTAATTTCGATCTGCGTCTCTTGGCTCACGGTTTTCTCTGTTTGTTGTATTTCTTTAAAATGCGGTGATGTGCGCAAAGGTCAAGCCTGATAGTTTTCAAAGGTGATATTGTTTGCAATTTTGCGGGCTGTTATCTCGGCATCTTGAGATCTGACAGTCCAACATAAAATGGGTACACCACGCGTTTTTAGCCTTACGACGGCTGGATCATGCAATTTAGCTTGGTTGTGCGATATAAAGCAAGCTCCGGTCCTGTCAAAGTCAGAAATTTTAGACAGATGTTCCCGCATACATGCCGACAGTGTGGGCCAGTCTTCTGCCGAGAAGCTGTCAGTCACCAAGCCAACGGGTATCTGCGGTTGGAGTTTCGCAAAGACTGCCACCGCATTCGGATTGAACGACATCACGGCAATATGGCCTTTATAGCTTTGCAATGTGTGGGCAACAGCAGCCTCAAGTTCGCCAACATTGTTGCCCAGATCCCCATCTTGGTCCTTTATTTCAATCAACAGTGGAACTTGTCCGGAAATCAAAGCAAGCATTTGATTTAGGGTTGGAATGGTATCTTGGCTGCCGGCTAGGGTAGCCTGCGAGAGTTCATGCTCACTTTTCTCCGCTACAGTGCCGCTGTGGGCGGTGAGCCGGTCCAGATGGTAATCATGAAACACGATTGCTGTGCCGTCCTTCGATAGCTGGACGTCAATTTCTATGCCATAGCCAGAATTAATCGCCGCTGTTATTGCTGCAGCTGAATTTTCTACCCGCCCACATGCGGCATCATGCAAGCCACGATGTGCAATGGGACGGGTTAAAAAACTACTGGGAAGGCCTATCATGCGATTTGGAATATCCCTTCAATCTCGACTGCGACCCCCATTGGCAACGAGGGTGAAGATACAGCCGCACGGGCGTGTTTGCCCGCGTCGCCAAGTACTTCCACAAGAAAATCTGAAGCACCATTAATTACTGTAGGCTGTTCGGTATAGTCTTGGGTGGAATTGACAAAACCTGATAACTTCACGACGCGTACTAATCTGTCCAGATCACCGCCGCAGGCAGCTTTGACCTGTGCCAATAGGGCTATAGCACAAGTGCGAGCCGCAGCCGCGCCGTCCTTTGTTGATACATTGTTGCCAAGTTTTCCGATTATGAAGCCACTGTCATCTTGGCTTACTTGGCCTGAGACAAAAACCAAATCACCAACCTGCACATAGGGTACATAATTTGCTGCTGGCGCTGGAGCATTTGGCAATGTGACCCCCAGCTCAGCAAGTTTAGTTTCGTATTTTCCGGTCATTTTTAAATCTCCATATCAATTTTATGCACTAGAGATAGGTGGAAACATTGCTTTAGAAAAGGGAAAACTGGTTTTTATGGTGTGTGCAAAGAGGTTGGTTTTAGGCTAGAGGATATAGGCTAGTGGGGGGCGATCTCTAGTTTACCAAAATACTTCAAAGGGCATGCTGGAAGGTAAAAAATCCGTAGTGTGGCCCATCGGGTGGTTGGTTCATCTAACAACTAATTTTTATAATTTAAAGCCGTACTCCAGTCTGTGAAGTTTGGAACATGTCTGGTATAATTTTGTATTATTAATAAAAATAGTGGTTCTCGCGTAAAGGTCATTTCTCAGTGGGCGCGGAATTTATGTTTTGGGTTGGCTGTAACCAGTTTGCCACAATCCTTAAGAAGGAGTTGCTTACCATTTGCCGAATAGGCCACGGGAAACTAAGAGAAAGATGTAATCCAAGGTGAAAGAATGTTTAAGCTAATTAAAAAAATCACATTTTTTAAGTTCATTGCTCTTTTTGTGCTTTTGTCTGCATGCAGCCCTCGCTCAGGGACTGTGGTGGGCGACCCATTAGAGCCTTTGAACCGCAGGGTGCATGCTCTTAATAAAGGGCTTGATAGCAATATATTATCTCCCGTTTCTAAGGGATATAGCTATGTGATGCCTGATGCGGTGGAAGACAGTGTTAGCAATTTTGCGAGTAATTTGAGCTTGCCAGGCACGGTGGTGAACAATGTTTTACAATTGGATATCCCTGCTGCTGCCAACAATACAGTGAGGTTCGTGGTCAACAGCACAATCGGGTTGGCTGGGCTTTTTGATCCATCTGAGTCGATTGGCCTTGCAGGACGCGATACTGATTTTGGTCAAACGCTCCAGCGCTGGGGGGTTGCGGAAGGTGCCTATGTAGAAATACCACTCTTCGGTCCCTCTAACATGCGTGATGGGATGGGCATTTTCGTTGATATGATGCTTGATCCAACCAGCTCCGTTTTGAAGCCAACCATGAGCTCTTATCGTAGTTGGGCAGGGATTGGAGCTATTTTACAAAAACGACAAATTTATGGTGACCAAATTGACGAAGTTCTTTACGATAGTGCTGATAGCTATGCTCAATCGAGATTAGTTTATTTGCAAAACCGTCGGTTCCAATTGAAAGACAACCCCAGTGATGCTTACATCGATCCTTATGCAGAATTTGAATAAATTAACCTTACGGCGCAGGTTTTTTTTATTTGGTGCGGCCTCAGTGGTGGTTACTGGCCCGGCTTTTGCGCTTGATAGTAACAGTGCTAGACGATTGGTGGATCGGTTGGTTGCTGAAATTAACCAGGCGACCAATTCTGGTGGCTCGCAAACCAAATTGATAGCAGCTTTTGAGAGCATTTTTGAGCAATATGCAGATGTAGATATAATCTCTAGGTCTTCCTTGGGGCCGCGTGCGCGCACTGCTAGCTCTGAAGAACTGGAAGCTTTTAGTAGAGCCTTTAGAGGCTATATCGCGCGAAAATATGGCAAGCGATTTATGGAGTATATTGGCAGTGCGATTGTGGTTAAAAATACTACTAATCGCGGTAAATTTTTTGAAGTTGGCGCGTCTGTGCAAGTTGAGGGGGCTGAGCCTTTTGAGGTGTATTTTAGGGTTTCGGACCGCTCTGGGAAAAAATTGTTTTTCGATATTATCATAGAGGGTATTAGCCTACTGTCGTCTGAGCGGGTCGAGATGGGCGCCCTTTTAGACGAACGAAATGGTGACATTGGCCGCCTGACCAAGGATCTTGCAAGCTTAGGCTAGTTCTTACCAGTCAATATTCCGAACAACGTATCTAAAATTGTGGTCCCTGACGTAGTTTCTTGAGAAAAGCCTATTGGTGGCAACTGCACTGAAGTTTGTGAGGGGCCGCGCAGCATGGGCAGGGGCCCTGGGGCCGACTGATCGGTTATTGCTATCATGGTTTCACGCCAAATGTCGGCTGGTATGCCACCACCGGTCACACCTTTGAGTGGCGTATTATCATCATATCCCATCCAAACACCCACAACAAAATCTGAGGTAAAGCCAATAAACCAGGCGTCCCGGGCAGCCTGAGTCGTACCAGTTTTTCCAGCAGTTTCAACGCCTTCTATTTTAGCTCTTTGACCTGTGCCGCTTTGTATGACTTCATACATCATGTAGGTCAGCGCTTTGGCAGATTTCTCATCTATTACCCGTTCCCCGATGCCGCCTGTCCGACCTGCGAGGGGCTCGGCGTCACCCTGAAGGCGTATTGCCTTTAGACCATAAGGCAGAACGGATGAACCACCATTCAGTATTCCAGCATATGCGCCAGTCATTTCAATCAAAGTGCTCTCAGAGACTCCGAGCGCCAAGGCTGGACCTTTTGCCAATTCATTGGCAACCCCAAAATCTGTAGCAATTTTGCGTACTAAACCGCGGCCAATATGTTCTGAGATTTTGACGGCGGGAATATTCAAAGACTCTGCTAGCGCGCGTGTGAAAGTAACATCGCCTGCAAATTCTTTGTTATAGTTGGAGGGTGACCATGCGCCAGAACCAGCTATATTAAGGGTGATTGGTTCGTCGCGTATAATATCAAATGGCGTGTAGCCAATCTCAAGAGCTGTGGCGTAGACAAACGGTTTAAATGCGGAGCCGGTTTGCCTTTTGGCCTGTGTCGCGCGATTAAAGGTGCCAGTTGAGCGTGTGTCACGGCCACCAATCATGGCGCGCACTGCCCCGTCCGCGCTCATAACTATTACTGCCACCTGTGCCTTGGAACCTTCGTCAATTTTTGTGTCGAAAATAGAGCGCACAGCCTGTTCTGCCGCAGTTTGGATGTTTTTATCCAATGTTGTGCTGATGATTACATCTTCGGTGGTTTTGCGCGTGAAAAATTTTGGACCAGTGGCCATTACCCAATCCGCAAAATACCCCCCTGTGCGGGCGGTTGCGGCCGCGCTTAGAGTTGCGGGCATTGTGATTGCAAAATTGGCCTCGGCCTTTGATAGGTAACTTTGTCTTTGCATTAGTCCAATGACAATTGCCGCTCGGGCCTGGGCGCCACTCAAATTATCGGTTGGGGCAAGGCGCGAGGGGGCCTTAAGAAGTCCTGCCATCATTGCAGCCTCTGCTGCGTTCACCATAGTCGCAGACTTACCAAAATAACGCTGAGATGCAGCCTCGAACCCGCGTGCACCTGCCCCAAGGAAGGCCCGGTTCAGGTAGACTGTCAGAATTTCGTCTTTAGAAAACTTAACCTCCATCGCCAAGGCAAAGGTAGCCTCCTTTATTTTGCGCCACAATGTGGTGCGCCGACAGTCACGCTCATAGCTGCGTTCTGATTCCCAAAATTCTGGGTCATAGTTCACCCCAAGACAGATGAGCTTGGCTGTTTGCTGTGTGATGGTAGAACCACCATTGCCTGATAGTGGTCCCCTGCCAGATCTAAGATTGATCCTGATGGCTGAAGCCACCCCGCGTGGGCTCAACCCAAAATGGCGATAAAAACGGCGATCTTCGGTAGCCACAACAGCGTTTCTGAGGAACGGTGACACCGTTTGCGAAGTCACAGCCCCACCAAATTGATCGCCGCGCCAGGCGAATACATCGCCATTGTGATCCAGTAAAGTTACGGAGCCTTTGGCCCGCCCGTCCACAAGCTCGTAGACTTCAGGAAGATTGGTGACGAAATAGATAACTCCGAGCCCCCCCAGCAGAAAGATGACCAAAGCCAAACGCCAAACCATGGCCCATACCATCCGAAATGGCAGCAAAAAAAGCTTCCAAAGCAAGGCACGAAAACGGCTAAATTTTTTTGCTATGGGTTTTTGTGTTGCAGGTTTGCGCTTGCGTGGCCCTAATTTTTTTTCTGTCATATGCCTGTTCAGTTCGGACCCGTTTTTTTTGCGCACGATAACGCGCATGATTGGGATTGTTTGATACTGTTTCGCATGTTTGGTAGTTCTTTACCATCATAACGAGAACTGGGCATATAATTTGGCGACTAAAAGCAACAAATTATATGTCATCAACATGGTGGTGGAAGCAGCCTAGATGTCACTTTATTGTTTGTGACACGGCATGGGCCAGAATGGGCACTGTGTTTGAATTCAGACCTGCAATGTTGATCCGGCTGTCACCGACCATATAGATGCCAAAGTCAGCGCGAAGTATTTCGACAGTGTCCACAGATACGCCCAAGCGTGAGAACATCCCACGGTGGGTGGCCAGAAAATCAAACCTATCTGAATTGGTGCGCTGGCGCAGCTCGTCTGCTAACTGTTGGCGCAGGTCCAGCATATTAATGCGGTTTTGCTCCAGCTCAGTGGACCATAAGCTGCGTAAGGTTTGATCTCCCAAAATCATTGTCACAAGTCGTGCCCCATGATCAGGGGGGAACGAAAAACTTTGACGATTCAAGAACGCCATATTTCCCTGTGTAATTGCCTGCAGCGATGCACTCGCTGAGACGGCCATCAAAATACCAGTACGCTCACGATAAATACCAAAATTCTTTGAGCAGCTGGCTGCGATTAAGCACTCTGGCAGTTGGCTGGCAATCTTGCGGGTGAAGCGGGCATCTTTTTCCAGACCGCCGCCAAAGCCTTGATAGGCAATATCAACAAATGGTACCGCACCACTTTCAGCAAGGGTGGTGATGATTTGATCTTCTTGCTCGGAGGTGAGGTTTGCTCCGGTGGGGTTGTGGCAGCAGCCATGCAGCAGCACTATATCGCCTGCAGGAATAGCCTTAATATCAGCCAGCATGCCTTCGAAATCAACGGAACCGGTCTCAGTGTCGAAATAGCGGTATTCGGCCAAAGGCATGCCCAGATAATTTACGATGGAAGGGTGGTTGGGCCAAGTGGGATTTGACAGCCAAACTTTTGCAGATGGAGAGGCTATTTTTATCAATTCCAGAGCTTGGCGTACTGCACCAGTTCCTCCGGGTGTTGCAACTGCAGACAACCGATCCGCAGCCACAGCCCCGTCTAAAACCAACTCAAACATCGCAGCGGAGAAAGCTGGATCGCCCGCAAGGCCAACATAGGATTTGGTTTTTTGAACTTGCCATAGTAGCTCTTCGGCTGATTTGACGGCCCGCATGATTGGCGTGGCGCCTGTTGAGTCTTTATAGACGCCTACCCCGAGATCAATTTTGTCTTGCCTGGGGTCAGCCCGATAAGCCCCGACGAGAGCCAGAATTTTATCTTGGGGTTGTGCAGTAAGGTTGCTGAGCATCAGCTATCTCCAGTCGCGACATTAAGGGTTGGGAATTGACCCCATTCGGTCCAGCTACCGTCATAAAGGGCGTGGTCAATCTTGCCCATACGCTCTAGCGCCAAAGATAGGACTGCTGCCGTTACACCTGAGCCACAGGTGGTGATCACAGGTTTTGAAAGATTTACACCAGCCTTTTGAAACTCATCGGCCATTTCTGCCGTAGTTTTCATAGTGTGATCGCCATTGAGCAATTGTGTGAACGGAAGGTTTTTTGAGCCGGGAATATGGCCTGCGCGCAAACCTTGGCGCGGTTCCGGCGCCTCACCGCGAAAGCGGGCAGCGGCGCGGGCATCAATGATCTCATGGTCGAGGAGCTTTGAGGCATAGGCAACTTGCGTGACGTCGCGCACCATGTGTGGTTGCGGCTGCACGGTCATATGGCGGTCCCGGATTACTGGCTTGGCCTTATCCAATGGGTTGCCATCAGCAACCCACTTGGGCAGGCCGCCATCCAAAACTGCAATTTTATCATGGCCCATCATTCGAAACAGCCACCAAACGCGCGCAGCAGAAAATAGACCCTTGCTGTCATAGACTACGATCTGATGCCCATCGCCTACACCCAAGGCACGAACACGCGACATGAATTTCTCCACAGGTGGAACCATATGAGGCAGGGCAGACCTGTGGTCAGAGATATCATCGATATCAAAAAATCGCGCGGTTGGGATGTGTCCAAGCGCAAATTCTGACACTGGATCACGATTTTCGGTAGGCAAATGCCAGCTTGTATCCAATACTCGCAAATCGGGCTGTTTCAAATTCTGTTTGAGCCAATTTGTAGAAACGAGTGTTTTGGGATCGTCTTGTGTCATGCAGCCCCCTTTGGATTAATTCGGATTTAGCTGGGCTGGGCCAACAAAACAAGAGTTATCAACGTTAGGCTTTCCAATAATTTCTGCTTAGTGAATGCAATATGAACAAAGGGCAGCTTAGATGCCCTGTTTTAAAAGTCTTTGCTTTTGGCGGCCCCAATCACGCTTCGCCTCAGTGGCACGTTTGTCGTGGTTCTTTTTGCCCTTAGCTATACCCAGTTTGATTTTAACCCGTCCAACATGGTTGAAATACATAACCAAGGGGACAAGGGTCATGCCTTCACGCTGTGTGGAATTCCAAAGCCGCGATAGTTCACGTTTGGACACCAGCAATTTGCGGCGGCGCTTTTCCACATGGCCCCATGTTTTAGCCTGTTCATAGGGCGCAATATAGGAGTTCACTAACCAAAGCTCTCCCTCTTCAACGGCTGCATAGCTTTCGGCTATGTTACCAGAAATTTCACGTAAGGATTTAACTTCGGAACCCATCAGTATGACGCCGCATTCAAGGTCGCTCTCAATCGCATAGTCGTATCGCGCACGGCGATATTCAGCGATGATTCGATAATTAGGATCTGACTTTTTATTGACCATGGTGGGGTTTATATATGGAGGCTGAGCAGACTTGCCAATGGGTCACTTCAAGTTACCGCTAATGACCCGTTGATCCACGGATCACAATATTTGTTCTGGCGGAAGTCATAGGTCAGGCGCTATTCTGTGCGCTACAGCCAAGCACTTGCTCATATCAGTTGATAAGTCCAGCGTAACGCAGAGCTGCATCCATCGCTGATTTGGCATCATCGGTAAGAGGCACCAAAGGTGAACGCACTTCTGCAGAGCAGAGCCCCAATTTTGACAGACCATATTTTGCGCTAACTAAGCCAGGCTCTTGGAAGGTCGCTAGGTGTAGGGGCATTAATTTATCTGTGATTTTGAGCGCTGTGGCATAGTCGCCAGCAATCGTCGCTGCTTGCATTTGTGCACAGAGAGCTGGTGCCATATTTGCTGTTACAGAGATACAGCCAATGCCACCATGCGCATTGAAGCCAAGGGCTGTTGCATCTTCGCCAGATAGCTGCACAAAATCGTTACCACACGTAAGCCTTTGTTTTGGAACGCGAGATAAATCTCCAGTAGCATCTTTCACACCAATTATATGTCTGTGTTGGGCCAATTCACCCATAGTATAAACACTCATATCAATAGAAGATCTACCCGGAATATTATAAATAATTACATCCATGTCGCAGTCGGCAGCAGCCAAGAAGTGCGCCTTCAAACCCGCTTGTGTAGGCTTGTTGTAATAGGGTGTCACAACTAATGCCGCGGATGCACCGGCTGCTTTGGCAGCCTTAACAAGGCGAACTGTTTCGGCTGTATTGTTAGAGCCAGCGCCAGCAATCACTGGCACGCGGCCTGCGACTTGTGCCACAACAATTTCGACAACTAAGTCATGCTCTTCATGTGTAAGGGTAGGGCTTTCACCAGTTGTGCCTACTGGCACCAACCCATTACTGCCTTCGTCGATATGCCAATCCACAAGTTTCTTGAGCGCATCTATATCCACTTTGCCGTTTGTAAACGGCGTAACAAGTGCAGGCAAAGATCCTGTGATCATAGCGCTTCCTTTCAGGTGGGGCATTGGCGCCCAGGTTTTAGTAGGCGAACCCTAGCTTGCTCCACAAGATTTGCCAAGATTTACGATTGAAACTTTTTAACACAAAGCGCAGGTTCGCATATATGCGAATTACCCTTTTTCTTTTGATGTCTATTTTTTTTAGCCCCCAGGTATTGGCGCAAGATACTGTGGCAATTGACGCTTTGCGCGCAGCCTATTTAGCCAAAGAAAAAGGGAATTGGGATGAGGCTTTGCGTCTTGCGCGCCCGGCTGGGGATGTGGGTCTGGATCTGATCGAATGGGATCGGTTGCGCGCTGGCAAAGGTGAGTTTGCAGCGGCACAAGAATTTTTGGTACGTAGGCCTGACTGGCCTGGCTTACCCTATTTGCGTAAGCGCTCTGAAGTCACAATTAAACCAGATGCGCTGGCTGGGGATGTCATTGCTTTTTTCGATGGACAAGCGCCGCGTACAGCGCAGGGTTCGTTGCGGCTTGCCCAGGCTCTGGCCAAAGAAGGCCAGACCACTGCTGCTATTTCTGCGGCGCGATGGGGCTGGGTCAGTTTCAACATGGATGCGGATCTTGAGCAGGAGTTTAGAGAAGCCTTTGGTGCGGATTTAGCGACCATGCATGAGGCACGGTTGGATATGTTGCTGTGGCAAGGCGCTATATCATCAGCGAAAAGAATGCTTTCCTCTGTAAGTTCTGACCAAGTAAAATTGGCCAAGGCGCGTTTGGCGTTGCAGGAAAACAAGAATGGGGTCACGGCGTTTCTAGCTAAGGTGCCTGACAGCTTGAAGACGGATCCAGGCTTGGCTTTCGACCGGTTTAAATGGCGGCTTGTGCGCAAGAAAGCGGATGGTGCCATCAAACTTCTTTTGGAGAAA
>Ga0209192_10002322_pt1 | contig 13813 bp, 10 predicted proteins | sample ArcticOcean_MG_C_11_FD_187433 | JGI IMG/M metagenome (GOLD analysis project Ga0209192, IMG submission 187433) | Marine microbial communities from western Arctic Ocean - ArcticOcean_MG_CB2_154 (SPAdes) (version 2) | ecosystem: Environmental > Aquatic > Marine > Oceanic | place: Arctic Ocean... | reverse complement strand
TTTTAGTAGCGAGGGCAGGACTCGAACCTGCGACCTTCGGGTTATGAGCCCGACGAGCTACCACTGCTCTACCTCGCGATATGAATGCAAATTTACAAATTAAAGCAGCATTGTGCAACACAATCCCAGATTCATTTTAAAACTTCCAAACCCTATCCATTTAAATAGTTTACTTTTGCACTCAAATTCAAGTCATGAGCAGTATTGTTGCTATTGTAGGCCGGCCTAATGTGGGGAAATCCACTTTTTTTAATCGAATGATTCAAAAACGAGAGGCTATAGTTGATGCCGTTAGCGGAGTAACTCGAGATCGTCATTACGGTAAGTCTGACTGGAATGGCCGAAGCTTTACCCTTATTGACACAGGAGGCTATGTAGAGGGCAGTGATGATATTTTTCAGAAAGAAATAGACAAACAAGTTAACCTGGCTATTGAAGAAGCTGATGCTATTATTTTTATGGTCGATGTTACTGACGGTGTAACTGGAATGGATGAAATTATTGTTGATCTTTTACGCCGCTCACAAAAACCTGTCTTTTTAACAATTAATAAAGTAGACAATGCTATGCGCGTTGAAGGGACTATGGAATTTTATTCCTTAGGGTTTGAAAATCTTTATTCCATTTCTAGTGTTAACGGAAGTGGAAGTGGAGAATTGTTAGACGATCTTGTAAAAAGTCTTCCAGAAGAAGAAATTAGAACAGATGATCCCTTACCTCGTTTCGCTGTAGTAGGGCGACCTAATGCTGGAAAATCATCTTTTATAAATGCTTTAATCGGTGAAGACCGTTATATAGTTACTGATATTGCAGGTACCACCAGAGATAGTATTGACACCCAGTATAATCGATTTGGTTTTGACTTTAATTTAGTAGATACTGCTGGAATTAGACGAAAGGCTAAGGTAAAAGAAGATATTGAATTTTATTCCGTAATGCGCTCTGTACGTGCTATTGAATATTCTGATGTTTGTCTTCTTGTAGTTGATGGAACACGTGGCTTTGACGGACAGGTTCAAAACATTTTTTGGTTAGCACACCGAAACAATAAAGGGATTGTGATTTTAGTGAATAAATGGGATTTGGTTGAGAAAGATACTAATGCATCAAAAGCCTTTGAAGAAATGATTCGTAAAGAAATTTCTCCTTTTGTTGATGTGCCAATTGTTTTTATTTCGTCTCTTAGTAAGCAGCGGATTTTTAAAGCTGTAGAAACAGCAGTAGAGGTTTATAAAAATAGATCTTATCGCATTCCAACCAAAGCTTTTAATAATGTAATGCTACCAATTATTGAGAAAACACCACCCCCAGCTTACAAAGGAAAATATGTTAAAATCAAGTTTTGTACACAACTACCAACAAACCATCCACAGTTTGCATTCTTTTGTAATTTACCACAATACTTGAAAGATCCTTATCGAAGGTTTTTAGAAAATAAACTCCGTGAAGAATATAATTTCAATGGAATTCCTATTCAAATATTTTTCAGAAAAAAATAAACTTAAAGTTTTTTACGAAGCTGTTCTAAATCAGTTTTAATTTTCTCTAATTTAGATAGGAGTACTTTTTGAGGGGTATCTTTTGCTTTTAAATTCAATTGTTTCTTTGCCCCTTGAAGTGTCATCCCTTTTTCTTTCACCAAATGATATATATATTGAATGGTCAAAACATTTTCTGGAGTGTATTTTCGGGTGCCGCTTTGTTTTTTTTTTGGCTGAATTTCTTTAAATTCTTTTTCCCAAAAGCGTAACAGCGAAGGCTTAACATCAAATGCTTTTGCAACCTCACCAATCGAATAATAAAGCTTTTCAGGTAGGTTTACGTGCATTTTAATCCATGGATTGATTTTCTTGCTTAGCGATTGTTAACAGAGCATTAAATTCTTTTTGAGAGAGATTTCCGTAATAAAAGTTTAAAGGATTAATGCGTTTGTTGTCTTTAAATATTTCATAGTGAAGATGAGGTCCCACAGAACGCCCAGTGTTTCCAACATACCCAATAATATCCCCTCGTTTTACGGTTTGACCCCTACGAGCATTATATTTACTCAAATGTGCATATAAACTTACATAGCCAAACCCATGATCCAGCCGAATGTGTTTTCCATAACCAGAAGAACGATTATCAGCCCTTTTAATAACTCCGTTTCCTGTAGCGTAAATTGGTGTTCCTTTTTTAGCAGTAAAATCCATTCCCCAATGAAAACGACGTTTTTTTGTAAAAGGATCTTTTCTATAACCGTATCCAGAAGCCATTCTCGTTAGGTTTTCGTTTTTGATGGGCTGAATAGACGGAATAGCATTAATTAAAGCTGCTTTATTTTGAGCTAACTGTTCAATTTCATCAAGTGATCTTGATTGAACTACTGCTTGTTTTGTAAGTATGTCTATACGTTTTGAAGTGTTTATGATTAAATCAGAATTTTCATAGCCCTCAAGATCTTTATAACGATTTATCCCTCCAAATCCAGCAATTCTCTGTGCTTCCGGAATTGGACTAGCTTCAAAATACACACGGTATAGATTGTTATCACGCTCTTGCATATTAGTAACAACAGCCTCAACTTGAAACAATTTTTTGTTTAATATATCAAATTGTAATTCGTAATTTTGAATAGCTCTTTTTTGAGCTATTTCTGAAGGAGTATTTAACCAATCAGAATTGAGTAAAACCAATAATGTAAAGAGACCAAATAGAAAAGAAGAAAGAAGGAATAATACGAAACTTGAGACACGATTTTTATTAGTTAAAGTGATAGGTCTGTATGATAAGGTATCAGAATCGAAATAGTATTTAACTTTACTCATAAAGTTTTATAAATTTTCATTTCTTTTGCATTAATATTTATCAAATGAATTACACAAATATACAAAATTTGGATCTATTTGAAATTTAACAAGGTTGCTTATACAGGACAACCTCCATTATACAAAACAATAAGGCATGAAGTCTCGTGAAGTAAGACAAGAGTTTTTGAATTTTTTTGCTAGTAAAACCCATAAAGTAGTTCCATCTGCGCCTATGGTTATTAAAAATGATCCAACTCTTATGTTTACCAATGCAGGAATGAACCCTTTCAAGGAATTCTTTTTAGGAAATGCAAAACCAACTTCAAAAAGAATAACAGATACTCAGAAATGTTTACGTGTTTCAGGAAAGCACAATGACCTTGAAGAAGTTGGAATTGACACATACCATCACACCTTTTTTGAAATGCTTGGGAATTGGAGTTTTGGAGATTACTTTAAAAAAGAGGCAATAGAGTGGGCTTGGGAGTTACTCACGGAAGTCTATAAAATCGATCCAAATAAACTTTATGTAACTATTTTTGAAGGTGCTCCAAAAGAGGGTATTGAGCGTGACATGGAAGCTTATAATTTTTGGAAAGCTATTCTTCCTGAAGAAAGAATTTTATTAGGAAATAAAAACGATAATTTTTGGGAAATGGGAGAACAAGGTCCTTGTGGGCCATGTTCAGAAATTCACGTAGACATTCGTTCAGAAGAAGAAAAAGCAAAAATCAAGGGTTCTAATTTAGTGAACCAAGATCATCCACAAGTTATTGAAGTTTGGAATCTTGTTTTTATTGAGTTTAATAGAAATGCTGATGGAAGTTTAGAAAAATTACCTCAAAAACATGTAGATACAGGTATGGGATTTGAACGTCTTTGTATGGTACTTCAAAATACTACCTCAAATTACGATACCGATGTTTTTACACCCCTAATTAGAGAAATTGAAATTCTAACAAATTCTAAATATGGTGTTTCAGAAAATACAGATAGAGCAATAAGGGTGATTGCAGACCACTTGCGGACAGTTTATTTTGCAATAGCAGATGGTCAGTTACCCAGTAATACGGGAGCAGGTTATGTTATTAGAAGAATTTTACGTCGAGCAATCCGTTATGGATTTACTTTTTTAGATCAAAAAAAACCTTTTATCCATAAATTAGTTAAAACATTGTCTGAACAGATGGGCACTGTATTTCCGGAATTAATTAAAGAAAATCAACTTGCCTTTAATGTTATAAGAGAAGAAGAAAATTCCTTTTTAAAAACTCTAGATCAAGGACTTTATTTGTTGGAAACAATTTTTACTAATTCCAAATCTAAAAAGATTGAAGGAAGCAAAGCCTTTGAGTTATATGATACTTTTGGATTTCCATTCGATTTAACTGCCTTAATTGCGAGTGAACGTGGTTTTATTATTGATAAAGAAGGATTTAACAAAGCAATGGAGATTCAGAAAACGCGCTCTCGTTCAGCAGCCTCCTCAAAAGCAGGGGATTGGATTATTTTAATGAAAGATAATGTGGAAGAATTTGTAGGCTATGACCATTTAAGTTCACAAGTAAAGCTTACAAGATTTCGAAAAATGACCACTGCCAAAAAAGGAGATTTTTATCAATTAGTATTTAATCTCACTCCTTTTTACCCTGAAGGAGGAGGCCAAGTTGGTGACAAAGGATATTTACAAGCTAGTAACGGGGATATATATTACATTCTGGACACCAAGAAAGAAAATAACTTAATTGTCCATCAAACAAAAAACATCCCTGACAAACTAGAAGATATCTTTACGGCTGTAGTAGACAATAAACAACGCAGTCGAACTTCAAGGAATCACACGGCAACACATTTAATACACCAAGCATTACGTTCAATTTTAGGGACTCATGTAGAACAAAAAGGATCCATGGTTCATTCTGGAGTATTCCGCTTTGATTTTTCACATTTCACTAAAGTTACTTCTGAAGAAATTAAAGAAGTGGAAAAATTTGTTAACGCAAGAATACAAGAGAATATACCTTTGGAAGAAGGAAGGAACACTCCTTATCAAAAAGCAATTAAATCAGGTGCCATTGCATTGTTTGGTGAAAAATATGGAGATACAGTGCGAACTATTCGTTTTGGACAATCTATAGAATTATGTGGAGGTACTCATGTCGCCAATACCTCTGATATTTGGCATTTTAAAATAACATCTGAAGGAGCAGTAGCTTCAGGAATTAGAAGAATTGAGGCAATTACAGGAGATGCCGTAAAAAATCACTTTGAAGACCAATCGGTATTATTGGAAAACTTAAATCTGCTTTTGAGGCAAGCACAAGATCCAATCAAGGCAATAAAGTCATTACAAGTTGAAAATTTTGAATTAAAAAAAGAGTTAACAGTCTTATCAAAATTAAAAGCACAAGTACTAAAGGAAGCTCTTTCAAAAAAAATTAAAACGATAAAAGAAATTCAGTTTCTTGCTTGTGAAGTTGATTTAGATGCTCAAGGAATGAAAGATTTAGCTTTTGAAATGGGAGCTCCTCTTGAGAGTGCTATTATTGTTTTTGCTTCTCAAAAAACAGGTAAACCTCTACTTAGTTGTTATATCTCTAAAGACCTAGTCGCTAATGATGGTAAAAATGCTGTCACCATTATTAAAATTCTGGGACAATATATCCAAGGCGGTGGAGGTGGACAGGCTTTTTATGCAACTGCTGGAGGAAAAAATTTAGCAGGAATTCAGGAAGCAATTACGGCAGCTGAAAATATCTGCATCAACTAATTATTCTTTGGGTGGCGGATAGTTTGTCATAATTTCTTGAACAAAAAGGGCAATTTTATCATCCCTATTTTTCAGATTTTCTTGAATACCTCCTCTTCCTTTTCCTTGCCAAACTAATTGCTTGGTTGCAGAATCAATAATATTGATATAAAGTGTACCTTCTGTTCTAGAACTTACGCTATTAAAATTTGGACCTCCCCAAAACCATGGATTAAAACCCCACCCCCAAAATTGTGAATTATTCACATAAATTTTTTCTTTAGCACTCGTGGTAAAACCAATTAATAGATCGGGAGTTTCAGACTTAGAAAGCCCTTTTGAACTCATTTGATAATCTAATGCTTTAAGAATTCTACGCTTATCCAGATCAGAAATATTCACTTGATCAATTTCAGTTTTAAAATAGGCAAAAGTTTTATACCCAGAAAAGTCTACGCTTGAGTCATGGTCAGAAAATATCTGTATAGAAGAGCAGGACATAAAAAATAAAAAAGCAAAACTAAAAATAGAATATCTCATGATTGTAAATTTTAAAATATTAAAAGACCAAAAATCATGCCTAACTATTGAACTGTTCTGGAATCGAATCCGTAAGGACAATGTCTGCAATTACTTTGACAACAAGATCCTCTTTTTAAGTGGTATTTCTCTGTAAATACCTTATAACCTTCAGTTGTTAAATAATAATCTTCTTCTTGAAGGGGAGGTATTGAACTTAGCGACATTTTAATGTATTTTTATGCATGCAAATTTTTGATTCTTTCAAAAGTAGTTTAAACCAGTCACTTGATCTTTTTCTTGGACATAAAATTGTAATTAAAAGAGAGGATTTATTACATCCAAGAGTGTCTGGAAATAAGTTTAGAAAGTTAAAATATATTTTTCAAGAAATTAAAGAGAAAGAGGTGTCTGCACTATTAACATTTGGCGGTGCCTTTTCAAATCATCTGGCAGCAATTGCTTGTGCCGGTATGAACAGTGGAGTTCATATGATTGGTATAGTTAGGGGTGACGAATGGGGAAGAAAAATTCATGAAAGCGCCACCTTGAATTACTGTGTATCACAAGGAATGGAGTTACATTGTATATCTAGGGATATTTATGCTCAAAAAGAGCAGGCTCCAATTGTTACCAAGCTAATGAAAAAAATACCAGGGTTGAGAATTATTCCTGAAGGTGGAACCGAACCACTAGCAGTAAAAGGATGTCTGGAAATTCTCCAATCCGAAGACCTTAATTTCGATGTTATTTGCTCTAGCGTTGGAACAGGAGGAACAATAGCAGGGCTTGTTAACTCTAGTAATGATAATCAAAACCTTATAGGTTTTAATGCATTAAATAATACTGAAATAGTTCACACTATAGAAGAATTAACAAACAAAAAGAATTGGTCCATAGAGAATGACTATACATTTGGTGGCTATGCCAAAATAAAGCCGACTTTAATTTCATTTATGAACGATTTTTATCAACAATATAGAATTCCATTGGATCCAATTTATACTGGAAAGATGGTTTTTGGTATTTTTGACCTAATTAAAAAAGACAAATGGCCATGGGGAAAAAAAATATTGATTATCCATACTGGAGGACTTCAAGGCGTGGAGGGAATGAATGCTCAACTTCAGAAAAAAGGTTACCCTACTTTACAATATGGCGAAAAATTGCATTTTTAGGTTTGTTTGTACTAGTAAGTTCGTGTGGTTCATCAAGAAAAGTATTGATAAGAGAGCAGGTGCCTACCTCTTCTGAAAAAGAAACGATTAATAATGTAGTACAAAAAAAAGCTATAAAAAAATCAAAAAGCTCACTAACAACAAAAGAAAAAATAGTGACCTATATTGAAAAATTTGAACCTATTGCAAAAGCGGAAATGGATAAATATAAAATACCTGCAAGTATCACATTAGCTCAAGGAATTTTAGAGTCTGGTTTTGGATTCGGACGTTTGGCCTTAGAAGGGAATAATCACTTTGGAATTAAATGCCATAGCGATTGGAAGGGTAAAAGAATATATCACGATGATGATGATAAAGGCGAATGCTTTCGAGTCTACAAAGACCCTGCAACTTCTTACAGAGATCATTCCCTTTTTCTAACTACTCGTAGTCGTTACGATTTTTTATTTAGTATAAAAACTAATGACTATAAAGGTTGGGCAAAAGGCCTTAAAAAAGCAGGCTATGCAACTGACCCTAAATATCCAGATAAGTTAATAAGTCTAATAGAACGATTTGATTTAACCCGTTTTGATATTAAAAAAAATCAAAAAATTAGACAGAATTCAAAAGAAAAAACCAAACCTTCCTCCAAAGCAGTATACATTGTTAAAAAAGGGGATACCCTTTATTCAGTTTCAAAAAAGTATACTATTTCTATAGATCAACTCATTAAATTAAATAAAATTAAAGACAATACCATTTATTTAGGTCAAATATTAAACATCTCCAATCTCTAAAATGATGCAATATAAAAGAAGTAGTACGCTTTTTAAATCTGCCCAAGCTGTTATTCCTGGAGGTGTTAATTCACCTGTTCGTGCTTTTAAAGCCGTTGGTGGAACTCCTGTTTTTGTGGAGCGAGCCAAAGGAGCTTATCTATATGATGTAGATGGAAATAAATTAATTGATTATATATCCAGTTGGGGTCCAATGATTTTAGGACATGCATATGATCCTGTAATAAATGCAGTAAAATCTCGTGCTGATCTTGGAACTTCTTTTGGAATGCCTACAGCACTTGAAACACAAATTGCTGAGCTTGTAATAGATATGGTGCCTAATATTGATAAAATCCGTTTTGTTAATTCTGGTACAGAGGCCTGCATGAGCGCAGTTCGATTGGCGCGTGGCGTAACAAAGCGCGAAAAAATAATCAAGTTTACGGGTTGTTATCACGGCCATTCAGATGCTTTTTTGATTCAAGCAGGTAGTGGGGCTGTTACTTTTGGAAGTCCTAGTAGTCCTGGCGTTACAAAAGGTACAGCAAAAGATACGCTTCTAGCCCCTTATAATAATTTAGAGGCAGTCTCAAAACTTTTTAATGAATATCCGGAAGAAATAGCCGCTATAATTATAGAACCTGTGGCTGGTAATATGGGATGTATTTCTCCAGCGTATAGTTTTTTGGAAGGCCTTCGTTCCCTTTGTGATCAAAATAACGCACTCTTAATATTTGATGAGGTAATGACTGGTTTTCGTCTTGCAAAAGGGGGAGCTCAAGAGCTTTTGGGAATAAAAGCAGATATTGTAACATTTGGAAAAGTATTGGGTGGAGGATTACCCGTGGGTGCTTTTGCCGCTAAAAATGAGATTATGTCACATTTGGCCCCTGAAGGACCGGTATATCAAGCAGGGACTTTAAGTGGAAATCCACTTGCGATGGCTGCTGGATTAGCCATGTTAACTGCATTAAATGAAGATGCTACTATTTTTGACCGATTAGCTACTAAAACAAAATATCTTCACGAAGGTTTAACATCTGTTTTAGAAAAAGAAAATATACCACATAAAATCAATCGTGTAGGTTCAATGATTTCATTACACTTTACCGATAAAGAGGTCTTTGATTTTGAAACAGCCGCTAAAGGAAATAACCAGCATTTTAATAATTATTTTCATGGAATGTTAAAAGAGGGAATTTACTTACCACCAAGTGCTTTTGAAAGTTATTTTTTAAATGATGCACTTTCCAATGAGGACATAGATTTTACTATTGAGGCTCTAAAAAAAATAGTTCATAAGATTTAATTATCCACCTCTAATTAAGAAGGTTTAGAAAATAAGTTATTTGAAAAATTCAATAAATAAACCTGATTCATTTTTTACAACTTTCACAAGCTTCTTTTGTGTTAACCCTTTAATAGAGACATCCCATTTCTTGTTACTCAAACCACAGGCTGTTTTTATATCAACAAGTAAAGAGGCTTCACCTTTTTTAATCAATTGAAGTATTTTCTTCTCTTCTTCTGTCAAATCAACTGTTTGTTTTTCAGGCTTCATCTGTGGAAAAAATAATACCTCTTGAATTGAGCTGTTGTCGGTCATAAGCATGACTAAACGATCAATTCCAATTCCAATACCAGAAGTAGGAGGCATACCATACTCTAGTGCTCTAAGAAAATCTTGATCAATAAACATTGCTTCATCATCACCCTTTTCACTCAAGGCTAGCTGTGCTTCAAAACGTTCTCGTTGGTCTATGGGATCATTTAATTCTGAATAAGCATTTGCTAGTTCTTTTCCATTGACCAATAATTCAAAACGTTCTGTAAGTTTTGGATTGTCCCGATGTTCTTTAGTTAATGGACTCATTGATTTAGGATAATCAGTAATAAAAGTAGGCTGAACATAATGATGCTCACATTTCTCTCCGAAAATTTCATCAATAAGCTTTCCTTCTCCCATAGTTTCGTCAACTTCAAGCCCTATTTTTTTTGCAGTTTCTCTGAGTTGATCTTCGTTCATTTCAGAAACATCAATACCAGTATGTGTTTGAATAGCTGCGAGAATAGGAACCCTCGGGTATGGAGCTTTAAAATTAATGCTGTACTTCCCAACTGGAATTAATGGAGTGCCATGAACTTCTACAGCAATTTTTTCAAGTAAAGCCTCAGTTGTTTCCATCATCCAGAAATAATCTTTATAGGCTACATAGAGTTCCATAACTGTAAACTCAGGATTGTGTGTTCGGTCCATTCCTTCATTTCGAAAGTCTTTAGCAAACTCAAATACTCCCTCGAAACCACCGACAATCAATCTTTTTAAATACAATTCATTTGCAACACGAAGGTACAGAGGAGTATTGAGTGCATTATGATGTGTTATGAATGGTCTTGCAGTAGCCCCTCCTGGAATTGGCTGTAGAATAGGTGTTTCAACCTCTAAATATCCTTTTTGGTTTAAAAAATCACGCATAGTTGTAGTGACTTTAGAACGCTGTAAAAAGGTATTTTTCACTTGTGGATTAACAATTAAATCTACATACCGTTGACGATATCTCAATTCCGGATCATTAAATTCATCATATACATTACCTTTAACATCTGTTTTTGGAAGAGGTAGTGGTTTTAAGGCTTTATTTAAAAGGGTAAAACTAGTCACCTTAATAGTTTGTTGTCCTACCATTGTTGTAAAGAGGGTTCCTTCAATTCCAATAATATCTCCAATATCTAAGAGTTTCTTATAAACTTCATTATACAAGCTCTTATCTTCTCCATTACAAATTTCATCTCGATTAAAATAAACCTGAACCCTTCCAGTGCTGTCTAAAAGTTCTGCAAAACTCGCCTTTCCTTGGATTCTTCGAGACATAAGTCTTCCAGCTATAATTACTTTTTTTTCTTCAGAATAGTTTTCTGGAAGATCACTTGCGTAGAAGTCAACATGAAATTGTGCGGCAGGATAGGGATTTATACCTATTTTTTTTAATTCTTCAAGTTTTTCTCTTCGAATCAGTTCCTGTTCAGAAAGCTTTGCCATTTGGTAAATTTTACTGTAAAGATACACAGACTAAAAAAATCTGGGAAGTCAAATTTTATATCTTTGTGGTTGAGTTATTAGTAATGAATTTTTTCCGTGTTTTATTATCAATAGTTTTTCCGCCTTTGGCAGTTGTTGACCAAGGATGTGGTTCAATTATTATTGTTTTTATTTTAACACTTTGCGGATGGGTTCCTGGAGTAATTGCAGCACTTGTTATACTGAATAACCCGAAGCGATGGTCTTCAAATCTCTAACATCAAATGAATATTAAAAACAAAAAAGTGGCTGTAATTGATTTGGGTTATTCTCCCTATAAGGAGGCCCTTACTATTCAGGAAAAATTATTTAATCATATTATCTCCATTAAACGAAAAAACAGAGCAAATGATACACATGAATTAACAAATAATTATTTATTATGGGTAGAGCATGCTGCTGTATTTACATTAGGAAAAAGCGGAAAAAGCGAACATTTGTTATTAGACCAACAAGGGCTTGAAGAAAAAGGAATAGAATTCTTTACCTCTAACAGAGGTGGGGATATTACCTTTCACGGGCCTGGTCAAATTGTAGGCTATCCTATTTTTGATTTAGATAATTTTTTTACAGATATACATAAATACTTGCGTTTTTTAGAACAAGCTGTAATTAACACTCTATCCGAATACGATATAAAAGCTTCTATTAGTAAAGGAGAAACAGGTGTTTGGTTAGATGCTGAGACTCCTTTTGCTCGAAAAATATGTGCTTTGGGTGTTCGCGCAAGTCGCTGGGTGACCATGCACGGATTTGCCTTAAATGTAACGACAGATTTATCCTATTTTGACCACATTATACCATGTGGAATACAAGGAAAAGGTGTCACTTCTATGGCAAAAGAATTAGGAAAAAAAATTCCAATGAAAGAAGTTCAAGATAAATTAAAACATCATTTGGCTCTTCTTTTTGATGCTCGTTTTAAAGACGCAACACTTTAGTTTATTTGATAGATTAAAAAACTAGTAGCTTCTGATTGAACTACCATTTCTAATGCTTTATCATCATCTGCATTTTCTAGATCAATGACAGAACTTCCATAAACTGGAAATCCACCCACTGCATCCCCGTTACTATAAAAGAGATATACTTTTTGAGTATCCAAATCAGAAATACTAACAAAGATTGTGTTGTTGATGTAGTGTATCTTTGGAGGGGTGTATTTACCAAAAGGCAATTCTACAGGAATCCCTTTTATACGCAAAATGTTTTCTGAAAAACTTACAAGAGATTTTGAGGTCATATCAATGAAATGACCTGGGCGAAGATTTAAATCACTAGTAACTATATTTCCTTTACTATCAATTTGGATTAAGTCACCTTTTTTGTTAGTGGTTGCAAATGTATTTCGATATTCAAAAATTGGATTACTTGAAGTATTCGCTTTATTTTTTAGAACTAAACGATTATTTCCCTGTCTATTTAGAATGCGTACTTGTCCATCAATATCTTGTAAGACAATATAATCTTTTGTTCCAAAACGAATGTGTTTAGGAGTGTTTTGAAGGGGTTGATTAAGTTTTTTTAGTTTAAAGCCACTTATTTTCTTGCCTTTATTATTGAACATTTGTACTTGCTTACCATGAGTGAGTAAAAAACGGTAATTACGATTTAAATCATAGTCAAAAACTGCAAAATGTTGTGGTGAGCTGTCAGGTATTTTTATATTAAAAGGAGAAACTATAGAACCGTTTCTGTCTAGAATCATAAAACGATTAGGGGTTCTAAATGCCATTTGAAGGCGTCTATTTTTGTATAAATCTACCTGTTCAATCTTTCCTATAATAGGTCCGCTAAGTTGTTTTTTCCAATAAAGTGTTCCTTTGTTAGAAAATAAATAAAGCACATTATTTTGGTCTTGAACCACGATATCCATTGTTTTATTTCTATGGTTTTTGATCCATTTAGGTGGGCGAGCAGCAGCTGCATTAAGTGAAAAACTATATTGATTGGTAACACTGTTCTTATTTTGATCAACATTATTACTTTGAGCGGTAAAGCGAGTTTGAATAAAACCGTCTTCAGAAATTCCTTGTAAAGCTACGAGGGGGTATTTTGTTAAATCTATTTTTTTCCAGCCTACTGATTTATCCTTGAGAGCTTCGTGCCATAAATCTGTCAGATTCTTTGTTTTTCCAACCCAAAAAAAAGAACTATTATCGGCTAATCCCTCCTGTATTTTTTTGAAATTTAAATCGTTGCTTAATGTTTTCCCATCCAAATGAGCACCAATAATTTGCTTCAAGAAAGAGTCATCTTCTGCCATTATAATAAAGTCATCTATGTGTATTGCCCATTTTGGCAATACAGGTGTCCCATAAGCAGCGATAAACTCTAATAAATCTTTTGGTAACGACTGCTGATGAATTCGAATACCCCGAAAAACATTCGACACATTATCTTTAGAAAGTAAAAGAGGATCAATTTTTTCACTATTATTTAAATGAAAGAATAAGGCTTTTTTGTTATTTGCTTTCAACCAAGAAATTTCATCGACAGTATTTAGTAGATCAAAATTAATTTCAGTTAATGCAATATTTTTATAACGACTAAACTGTTGGAAATTATCTTCAAGTGCTTTATAATCTTCAATGGCAAGTGCTAAAAAACCATCAAAATCTTGAGGAACATATTCTGGGCTTAAAAGAGATCTTGATCCAGTACCTTTCATAAGACTAAGCACATCCGGAATGGAATCATTAATAAAACTTACTCCATCTAGTATGAAAGGGTCT
>Ga0209192_10002311_pt1 | contig 13897 bp, 7 predicted proteins | sample ArcticOcean_MG_C_11_FD_187433 | JGI IMG/M metagenome (GOLD analysis project Ga0209192, IMG submission 187433) | Marine microbial communities from western Arctic Ocean - ArcticOcean_MG_CB2_154 (SPAdes) (version 2) | ecosystem: Environmental > Aquatic > Marine > Oceanic | place: Arctic Ocean... | reverse complement strand
TGATTTAATTGATGTTTGGTTTGATTCTGGTTCTATGCCTTATGCACAGTGGCATTATCCTTTTGAAAATAAACAAAAAATTGATAAAAACGAATCATTTCCAGCAGATTTTATAGCAGAAGGAGTAGATCAAACAAGAGGTTGGTTTTATACTTTACATGCAATTTCTACGATGGTCTTTGATTCTGTAGCCTATAAAAACGTAGTTTCTAATGGTTTGGTTTTAGACAAAAAAGGACATAAAATGTCTAAACGTCTTGGAAATGCAACAGATCCATTTACAACATTAGCTACCTATGGTGCAGATGCAACACGTTGGTATATGATTGCAAACGCAAATCCTTGGGACAATTTAAAATTTGATTTAGACGGAATTGAAGAGGTAAAACGTAAGTTTTTCGGAACTTTATACAATACCTATTCGTTCTTTACATTGTATACAAATATTGATGGGTTTTCTTACGAAGAGGCAGACATTCCTTTAGAAAAAAGACCAGAAATAGACCGCTGGATTTTATCAGAACTACATACTTTAATTCACAAAGTGGATGCATTTTATGCAGCATATGAACCAACAAGGGCTGCAAGAGCCATCTCAGATTTTACACAAGATTACTTAAGTAACTGGTATGTGCGTTTAAGTAGAAGACGTTTTTGGAAAGGAGATTATCAAACAGATAAAATTTCTGCCTACCAAACGTTGTATACTTGTATGAATACGATCGCAAAATTAGGTGCGCCAATTGCACCCTTTTTTATGGATAGATTGTATCAAGATTTAAATTCTGTAACGAAGAAAGAAACCTCAGAAAGTATTCATTTATCAGATTTCCCAGTGTACGATGCAAGTTTTGTAGATAAAAGCTTAGAGCATAAAATGGAAAGTGCACAAACCATCTCTTCTTTAGTATTGTCTTTAAGAGCAAAAGAAAAGATAAAAGTGAGACAGCCACTTCAAAAAATAATGATTCCTGTTGATAATGAGGCGCAAAAAGAATCGATTTTAGCAGTTGCTAATTTAATTAAGAATGAGGTAAATATTAAAGAAATTCAGATTTTAGAAGATGCTTCAGAGATTCTGATCAAGCAAATAAAACCAAACTTTAAAACGTTAGGTCCTAAGTTCGGTAAAGACATGCGTTTTATAGCAGCTGAAGTTCAAAAATTCACGCAAGAAGATATCAACAAAATTGAGAAAGATAAAAACATTTTGCTGGACATTCATGGAAAAAATATTACATTAGAACTCTCAGATGTAGAAATATCATCGAAAGATATTGAAGGTTGGTTAGTCGCAAATGAAGGTGCGTTAACAGTAGCTTTAGATGTTACTATTTCAGAAGATTTACGTAAAGAAGGCGTTGCTAGAGAGCTAGTAAATAGAATACAAAATGCACGTAAAGATACTGGCTTAGAAGTAACAGATAAAATTAAGTTAACAGTTTTAAATTTCGAAAACTTGCAACAATCTATCTCAGAGAATAAAGCATATATTATGAGTGAAACATTAACCGAGGAATTGGTTTTTGTAGACGAATTAAGTAATGGTACAGAGATTGAGTTTGACACCATTAAAAGTAGAATATTAATAGAAAAAGTTTAAGAACATGTCAGAGATTAAATTAAGATATTCAGACGAAGACCTTCAGGAGTTTAAATCAATTATCGATAAGAAAATAGAAAGAGCAAAATCAGATTTGGCGCTGTTGCAAAGTGCATATAAGAACGATGCAAATAACGGAACAGAAGACACGTCACCATCATTTAAGTCTTTTGATGAAGGTTCTGATGTTATGAGTAAAGAGGCAAACGTACAATTGGCGATACGGCAAGAAAAGTTTATCAGAGACCTTAGCAATGCTTTAATGCGTATTGAAAACAAAACATATGGTTTTTGTAGAGTTACGCGCAAGTTGATTCAAAAAGAACGTTTAATCTTAGTGCCACATGCCACGTTAAGTATTGAAGCCAAGCGCAAACAGTAATATTTTATAAAGCTTCTAAACGGGAGCTTTATTATTGTAGATAAATAGTATTCAATAGCTGTAAGTCCCATAATACTAAAAAACAGGTCAACTCAATCGCAGTTTAAACTCTTAGCCTATTTTTTTCAGAAAAAATGGCAAAATAAAGAAATGGATGTCTTTATGGAGGTATCAATCACTGCGGTAAAAGTGAATATTTTTTTAAGTCACGAATAAACGCAATAATAGTCCTATTTTTGTTTCTTTAAATTAAAAAAAATGTCCAAAAAAAAGCTGGCAATTCTTACAATAATTTTTGCCATAATTTTAGATCAAGTGATAAAAGTATATGTAAAGACACATTATGCTCTTGGTGACGGGGTCGAAGTTTTTAGCTGGTTTCAAATTCATTTTACTGAGAATAATGGAATGGCAATGGGTTTTGAATTTGGAGGTAAAGCAGGAAAACTTTTTTTAACTTTATTTAGAGTAGTTGCGGTGTCTGCTATCATTTATTGGCTTGTAGGCATGCTAAAACGCAACGTACACACTGCTGTAATTGTAGCCATCTCTTTAATTTTTTCAGGAGCGGTTGGGAATATTATAGATTCTATTTTTTATGGTGTTATTTTTGATGCATCCAATCACAACGTGGCAACTCTATTTTCAGACAATCCTTATGGAACTGTATTCCAAGGAAAAGTTGTGGACATGTTTTATTTTCCAATGTGGCAAGGAACATTGCCAGAATGGATTCCTTTTATGGGAGGCGATTTCTTTACTTTTTTTCAATATATATTTAACCCTGCAGATGCTTTTATCAGTATTGGTGTTGCCCTCCTATTTATGTACAGCAAACAAGCTTTTCCAAAAGAAGAGGAAGTCACAAAAGAATAGCTCGATCCCCTGTAAAAGCCAATTCTTGTTTTAGGCTCATTTTAAATTGTAATTAAACTTTTTTCAATTCCGTAAAGGACCAAACCTGCTATATTTCTAGACTGTGTTTTTAGTAGTAAGTTATTCCGGTGACCCTCTACGGTTCGCGGACTAATAAAAAGTTTGTCAGCAACTTCAGAAGTGGTATGTTGAGCACAGATAAGGGCTAAAACATCAATTTCTCTTTTAGATAGTTGTGTATGTGTTATTTTATTTTTGCGTAAGGCTCCTTTAGCAGGTTTACGGCCTACATGGTTCGTTTGCACTTTTTTATAGGCTTCATTTATGGTATGAATCAGTGTTTTGGGACTTGTGTTTTTAAGCAGGTAAGAGGAGATTCCTGCTCCCAATACGCTGGCAGCAACAGAAACACTTAGCGTGCTTGTTAACACAATTATTTTTGCATTTGGATGTATTTTGTGAATTGCTTCAATCGTTTTGATACCCTCTATTTCTGGTATTTTTAAATCTAAAAGAATAATGTCTGGAAGACTTTCGGATTGCTGTGCGACGTCTATTAATTTTTTGCCGTTTTCAGCTTCATAAATAATATTAAAGTTGCTTTCTCTGTTTAACAACATACGAATTCCACTCCGAAAGAGTTGTTCGTGGTCGGCAATAACGATGTTAATGATGCTCATAGATTTGGGGGATTTATGATACGATTGATTTTTTAAAATAGTATGTTCTTATATTATTTAAGTCTTGAACTTTGAAAAGTACTCAACCCTTTTTCATTGCGAGTCATTTTAGTTTTAAGCAAATGTTAGGGGGCTGCAAAACTTGCAATGCGAGGTGGTATTTTGACGAAAGGACAAAGGATATAGCTCCTGCTGATAGCTTCAATAAAGGGTTTATTGCAAGCAGGAATCTTGTTTTAATTTTTTCAATATTAAATCTTTCCATTGGGGGTGGCTTTATTACGAGTCAAAGATAAGAAAAAATAGTATAATTTTAGAAAAGGAGGGTGGTATTTTACCTTTTGAAAGTTTTTTAAGAAGGAACGGGAAGTGGGGTGCTTTAAACTTCGTTTTCATTTTTTTCTTTATGAGGTGTTTAAAATTTGTGTAATTTCGTACCATGTCTGCATCTTTAGAACTTCAAATAAAAACCCTGCCAAATGAACCAGGTGTGTATCAATATTTTGACAAAAATGAGGTCATTATTTATATCGGGAAAGCAAAGAACTTAAAGAAAAGAGTTGCTTCTTATTTCTCAAAAACACACGAAAATGGTAAAACTAAAGTATTAGTAACAAAAATTGTAAGCATAAAGCACATTGTTGTAGAAACAGAAACCGATGCTTTATTACTAGAAAACAACCTTATAAAAAAACACAAACCACGCTATAACATTTTACTAAAAGACGATAAAACATATCCCTGGATATGTATAAAAAAAGAGCGTTTCCCTAGAGTTTTCATGACACGCAGAGTTATAAAAGACGGTTCAGAATATTTTGGGCCTTATACTTCTATAAAGACAGTAAGAGTTTTGTTAGATCTGATCAAGGAACTGTATCCGTTAAGAACGTGCGCTTATGATTTAAGTCATCAAAATATAAATGAAGGCAAGCACAAAGTGTGTTTAGAATACCATTTAAAAAATTGTAAAGGCGCCTGTGAAGGGTTAGAAACAGAAAGCCATTATAATAATGCTATTAAGGAAATTAGAAACATTATCAAAGGGAACTTTAAAGAGAGTCTTGATAAGTTTCAAGAAATGATGTTTCTTTTTGCTCAAAAAATGGAATTTGAAGAAGCGCAAAAGATTAAAGAAAAGCTAAATTTATTAGGCAATTATCAGTCGAAAAGTACGATTATAAATCCTGCGATAAACAATGTAGATGTTTTTTCTATAATTTCAGATGAAACTTATGGGTATGCTAATTTTCTAAAGATTTCTAATGGCGCGATCATTCAGTCGCATACCACAGAAATAAAGAAAAAACTAGCGGAGACAGACAAGGAGTTATTAGAACTTTTTATTGTTGAAATAAGGCAGCGTTTTCATTCGATATCACCTGAGATTTATGCACCTTTTAAAGTTGATTTAGGGGAGGTTTTAAAGGTAACAGTTCCCATATTAGGAGATAAAAAGCGCATTGTAGAATTGTCTGAAAGAAATGCAAAATACTATAAATTAGAACAGTTAAAACAAGTTCAAATTGTAGATCCCGATAGGCATGTAAAAAGAATAATGGCACAAATGAAAAAAGATTTGCGCCTTGCTGTGGAGCCCCGACATATAGAGTGTTTCGATAATTCTAATATTCAAGGAACACATCCTGTTGCTGCTTGTGTTGTATTTAAAGATGGGAAGCCTAGTAAAAAAGAATACAGACATTACAATATAAAAACAGTGGTGGGCCCAGATGATTTCGGATCTATGGAAGAGGTTGTTTATCGACGGTACAAGCGCTTACTAGCGGAAAAGCAACCACTGCCCCAATTGATCATTGTAGACGGTGGAAAAGGACAGCTATCTTCTGGTTTAAAGAGTTTAGAACTTTTAGGTCTGCGGGGTAAAATAGCCATTATTGGAATTGCAAAAAGACTCGAAGAAATTTATTATCCAGAAGATCCGATTCCATTATATTTAGATAAAAAATCAGAAACTTTAAAGATTACCCAATATTTAAGAAATGAAGCACACCGGTTTGGAATTACATTTCATAGAAATAAGCGTAGTAAAACAGCGGTGAAATCTGAGTTAGAACAAATTCCGAATGTTGGTGTACAGACAATTACAACGTTATTGCGTAAATTTAAGTCAGCAAAGCGCGTTAAAGAGGCTTCTTTAGAAGATTTAAAGGCCGAGGTTGGACACGCTAGAGCAATGAAAATTCATGATTATTATCATAAAAAACCAGTATGAAGTTTAAAGTAGCTTTTCTCCTTTTTCTTTTTTCCCTAGGTCTCTCATCACAAAAGAAACAACCTAAAGTAGGATTGGTTTTAAGTGGGGGTGGTGCAAAAGGATTTGCACATATAGGTGTTTTAAAGGAAATTGATAAAGCAGGTTTGCAGATAGATTATATTGGGGGTACAAGTATGGGTGGCATTATTGGTGGTCTGTATGCTGTTGGTTATTCAGGGAATCAGATAGAACAGATGATGCTAGATACTGACTTTTTAGCATTACTACGAGACAAGTTACCAAGAAAAGCAGAAACTTTTTTTGAGAAAGAATTTGGAGAGAAAACAGTTTTTACGCTCCCAGTAAATAAAGGTAAAATACGACTTCCAAGAGCAATTTCTAAAGGACAGAACGTGTTAAATTTCTTATCAGAATTACTTGATACTGAGAAACCCCATCAAGATTTTTCTAAACTTCCAATTCCTTTTTTTTGTATTGCTACTGACTTAGAAAATGGCACTCCTGTGCTATTAGAAGAAGGCTCTTTACCGCTGGCGCTAAGAGCAACCGGTTCTTTTCCATCACTCTTAAATCCAATAGAAATTGATGGGAAACTATTAACCGACGGAGGGATTGCAAATAATTTTCCTGTAAGTCTTATGAAGGGGAAAGGGATGGACATTGTTATTGGTGTAAACGTAGAGGGAAAACTCTTTCAAAAAGAAAAATTGAATTCTGTTGTTGCATTACTCAATCAAATTATGAGTTACCCAATGTATCGTAAAACAGATGAAGAAATAAAAAAATTAGATGTGTATATCCATCCAGAAATATATCAATATTCGGTAGTTGATTTTGATGAGAAAATTAAAATTTTAGAGGAAGGAGTAGAAGAGGCAAAAAAATACACAGCTATTTTTGAAGAACTTGCTGGAAAGCAAGCTGAAAAAAAGCTGAGAAAAATAAAACGATTTCCCATAGAAAAAATGTTGATAGCGGATATTGGTGTTCAAGGAATCCAGAATTATACGAGGGCCTATGTTTTGGGGAAACTAAAAATGAAAGCAGGGGACAGTCTTTCTAGGAAAGAGGTTACTTCAAAAATTCATTCCCTGTCGGCAACAAGAAACTACAACCGTATTGAATATCATTTAAGAGAAAAAGGAAAGGGTAGTTATTTATTAGATTTTAAGCTAAAAGAAGCCAAGGAAAAGGCAAATTTAAAATTAGGAGTACATTATGACTTATTATATAAATCTAGTGTTTTGGCAACGTATAGTCAGAAGCATCTCTTTAAAAAGAACGATTTGTTTTCTGTAGATATGATTTTAGGAGACAACATAAGGTACAATTTAAATTATTTTGTAGACAATGGGTTTTATATCAGCTATGGCTTTAGATCAAGATACAATCATTTTAAAAGCAACTCAAAGTTTAATCAAGCTTCTGACTTGTCGAATGTAAATAGTGGTAATCTAAGTTATTCAGACATTACCAATCAAGCCTTTTTCCAAACAACATATAGTAGGAAATTTGCTTTAGGTTTGGGGGTAGAGCACAAATGGATTAAAGCCGCTACAGCAACTTTACCTTCTTCTACAGCGCCCATAACGGTTATAGATGAAGGTAACTATTTGAGTGCTTTTGGGTATTTGAAGTTAGATACATATAATAAAAAGTATTTCCCGACCAAAGGTTATTTTGCAGACTTAAATTTTAAATGGTATGCGGCCTCCTTTAGTAGTAATGACCGATTTAAAATGTTTTCTCAGGCGTTTGGTACTGTCGGTTTTGCAGCTACATTTGCAAATAGACTTACCTTTCAAAATACGAATGAAGCAGGTTTTACTATTGAGAGCCCAGCGTCCAATCTATTTGATTTTTATCTCGGCGGATACAATCAAAACTATATAAATACTTTTATTTCTTTTTATGGATATGAGTTTTCGGCCTTGTCTAACAGTTCATTTATAAAGTCACAATTCGATCTAAGGTACAAGGTAGGTACTGCGCATTATTTTTCACTGATAGCGAACTATGCAAGACTAGAAGATAATGTTTTTAAAGACCTGCAATTATTTGACAATATTAAATCTGGGTATGCTGTGGGGTATAGCTATAACTCTATTGTTGGACCCATAGAGTTAAAGTATAGCTGGACACCTGACAATAAGAAAGGCTTTTGGTTGTTTAACTTAGGCTTTTGGTTTTAAGCAAAAAAAACCATGAAGCGAATCATGGTTTTTTAAAAGCAGGTATTTGCTATCTGCTAATTATTTTGTTTTGTACTTAGGTAGAATTCTTCGTACGTATTTAAAAGATTCATTAAAGCAGAAATCAAATCTTTAGTCTCTAGTAACAAACTAAAATAAAGCGTTGTGTTCTTAGGACTTGTTTCATCTGTTCTAATTCTAGCAACTTGATTCTCTATAGAAAGGGAAACGTTTTTAAACAGCTCTTGCTTTTCAATTAGAATCTCGCCCAAACTATCAAAGGTTCTTTTTTCAAAAACACCCGCAACTTTCATTAATAAATCAGACAACTCTTCATCTATTTGTTTCAGGTCATTTAATTGTCCTTTTTTTAGATTTTTATGATTGTTGTTTACGTGCTTGTAACTCGCTCTAGAAATATAACTAATAGATTGTGCAACATCTTGTAAATAGCCTAAAACCATAATATAAAATCTACTTGCTTGCACAGAGGTTTCATCTAAGGATTTAATGAAATAGAAAACACCATCTTTTAAGGAGTCAATTTCATCATTTAATTTACCAACATGTTTGTCTGTTTTGCGTAGCTTATTTAAATCGTGCTTTGCCAAATCATCTACAACATTTGTATATAATTTATTTACTCTATTCGCAACGCCAGAAATATGATCAGCACTTTCTTCAATAACCCCGTTAATAGTAATTGATTCCGCTCTTTCTATATATTCTTGTTTTTTAACTTCTTTGGATTTTTTTCTATGAAGTATCGTGTTTCTTCCAATTAAGAGGGCTACCAATGCTAATAAAATTGGAATCATAACCATATCCCAGCTAATTAAGTATGCAACTAAAGCTGCGGCTAAGAAAGCGGTAATAGCGGTTAAAAACCAACCTCCAATAACATTAATGACTCCGGCAACTCTATAGACAGCGCTTTCACGTCCCCAAGCTCTGTCGGCTAAGGAAGTTCCCATTGCCACCATAAAAGTTACATAAGTCGTAGATAATGGCAATTTCATTGAAGTTGCAATGGAAATTAAAATTCCTGCAACAATTAAGTTTACAGCAGCTCTTACCATATCAAACGCAGGCAGTTCGTAGGTTTTGTCTTTGGGTAATTCTATAACCGGTTTTTGGAATTTAGAGTCTACAAAATTTAACAGTGTTTTTGGAAAAATAAAACTGATTCCTTTATTGATGGTCATGGCAGTTCTTACCACAACTCTTGACAAAGGATTGGGTTGAAATTTTTCATGCCCTTCTCCCTGGCGAGAGAGATCAATACCTGTTTTTATTACATTTTGAGCTTTACTAGAAGTCCACAACGTAACCACCATAATTGCACCAGCTCCTAATAATAACCAAATATTAGAGGGTACTTTTTTAGCTAAAACCCCCATCGAAAATGCATCTGCTCCTAAACCTAGGGTATTTATTAAAGGGTCATTTAAGGCCTGATAAGAATTCCAAGCAGCAATCGGTACACCCACAAAGTTTACCAAGTCATTTCCGGAGAAAGCCATTGCTAAAGAAAAGGTACCGATTCCAATAATTAATTTTAAGATGTTTATTTTAAAAGCTTGTATTAAAATCTGAGAAATAATGGACCAAATAATAAAACTTCCCGCTATAATTGCGATGGTATTTCCTTCAATAAGATATTTGATGTCTTTGTAAAAAGGAGTTCCTTTCATTCCTTTTATAATTATAAAATAGGTGATTGCTGTAATTGCAAATCCACCAAATAAGGCACTTATATACGTAGCTCTTTTTTCAAAATTGAAAGAGTAAATCATCCTAGAGGTAAATTGGACAATGGCTCCTACGGAAAATGCCACAACAACAGAGAGTAGGATTCCAAAAATTATTTTAGTAGCCGTTTCGTGGTTGATATAACTCCAAATATCATTAAAAGATTGGGCATCATTGGCTGATATTTTGATCAAAGAAATACAAACTGCAGCTCCTAATAATTCAAACACAATAGAAACAGTTGTCGAGGTTGGCATTCCTAATGAGTTAAAGATATCCAGTAGAAGGATGTCTGTAATCATTACCGCCATAAAAATGAACATGATGTCTTGGAACATGAACATGCTCGGGTTAAAAATTCCTTTACGTGCCACTTCCATCATTCCACTAGAGGTAATTGCTCCAAAGAACACTCCTAAACTGGCAATGATCATAATATTTCTTACGGATATTGCTTTTGAGCCAATTGCTGAGTTTAAAAAGTTTACAGCATCGTTACTTACTCCTACGACTAAATCTACAATAGCTAAAACAGCCAAAGCGACTAACATTAAAATATATGGATCTCCCATTTCGATTGATTAAATTAAGTTTTGCGAAGCTACAAACATAAAAAAAACTGAATGTTATGCTTACGTTATTTTATACTGTTTAAAAATGAATGTCTACTTGCAGTCTATAGAGTAGTTGATTTGTTTTGAATCCAATATCTGTATAACTGAGGTCTGTTTGTACTTTCAATTGATGTCCTGAAATATACTTAGATAAGCCCAAAGTATATTGGTTTTCAGCATCTTTTCCTGTTATGTTTTTGTCTAAAGAAATATTTGTATACCGCCCAGAAATTTCTATTGTTTTAGATATTAAATATCCGGTTTGTAGATTTAAACCAGTACCAACTTGCACTTCATCTCCAGTTAAAGAACCGTCAGAATTTTTTGCAAATGCATCATCTGCATTTCTATTGGCATATTCTGCCATTAAAGAAAACCCATTATGCTTGTACATCGCGTCTAAAAATAAAGTAGAAATATTTGTTGAATAAAAACCAGTATCATTTGTCATATAAGTCCCTTGGTTGCTTCGTGTTTTTGAGGCGTTATTATTGAAATCGTATGCGAACCCTAGCGATAGTTTTGGAGAAGGCTCAAATTTTAAGTCACTTCCTTTGTAGTCCCCTTTACCGGTAAAGTCCCCAAAAGGGAAAAGTTCTATTCTTGAGGTATATTGGTGTCCGCCAAGATTTCCAGTTGTAATATTTCTTCCTTCACCTTGGGCTATAGAAAATATTTCTTTTATTAAGAAGCGATCTGTAAGTTTAAAGTGATGTCTTAATTGCACGCCCATATCTCTATCAATTGTAAACCTGCTGTTTAGTAGAGAACGATCTACCTGTTGAAGGTTCGCAGAGGATATCACACGCTCTCTGTTTCCTGGGAGTTTGGTTTGACCAAACCATAAGACAAAGTTTCCAGAGAAATTCCACTTTAAGACGGCATCTAAAATATATCTTGGTGCATTGCTTGTGTATTTTGAAGCCCCTGATTGATCTTTATTAGATAGCCCTAGCTCTACTTTATATTTTAATCTTGGAGAATATGCAAAACCATCAAATTTTAAACGAGAACGTCTAATCATCATGGAGGATTCTGGATTGGATACACCATTATTTCCATCCCATTTGCTAGTTGCAAGTGTTTGAAATCGCAGGCCTATCTTCATAGTCCAAGTACTGTCTTGTCCTATTAAATTAAATAGTCCTTTTCCAAATTTGGGCGCGTTAATTTCTTGAGAATTCGTGCTTAAAAAAGTACAAATACAAAGTAGAGTAACTACTTTAAGTAGTACAGTTAATTTCATTATTATTAGTTTTTGTCGCTGCAAAGAACTCATAATAATGTTAAGTTAACGTTATTAGAATATTAAAAAAATAAAAAAACTGCCTTGGCCAGAGGCAGTCAGTCTTATAAAATAGTTGACAAAAACTAATGTTTTTATAATGACGATTAATCTTTAAAGATCAAGTCAAAAGTATAAGTATTTATCATGTTTTATGTTTAATTTAAATTACTAAAAGGTTAACAGTTTTTTGAATTTAACATTAAGTTAATGTTTCTGTAATACAATCATAATTTACTGCTAACACAGACTTAACAAAACAATAAGACTTTTGCACTAGAAAATAATCAACAATAATGAAGAAATTTTTATTTGTAATTTTTATTGCATTCAGTCAAATTGCTATTAGCCAAGACAAAGGGACATTAAAAGGTTTGTTAACGGATAAAGAAGCAAATAATGAGACCTTACCATTTGCAAATGTGTTTTTAAAAGGTACTAATATTGGAGCAACAACTGATTTTGATGGAAATTATTCTTTTCAAGTTCCTACAGGTACGCACATTGTATCCTTTAGTTTTTTAGGATATAAAACAGTAGAAAAAACGTTTACAATTATAGCACCACAAACAGTCGTACTGAATCAAATTATGTCTGCAGAAGAAGGGGTGGCTTTAGATGAGATTGTAATAAAGTCGTCAGTAGGAAAGGAGTCTGCAAGTGCACTTTTATTAGAGCAAAAGAAAGCAACGGTAATTATTGAAAGCATTGGTGCGCAAACATTGGCAAAAGTGGGTGTTTCGAATGCTGCAAATGCAACCACTAAAATTTCTGGAGTCACTAAAAGTGAAGGTTCTGGAAGTATCTATATTAGAGGTTTAGGAGATCGCTACTTATCTACTACAATGAATGGATTGTCAATTCCTTCAGATGATGTAGAAAATAAAAACATTAATTTAAATTTATTTTCTACGAACATCATAAAAAATATTGGGATTAGTAAAACATATAGCACTTCTAACTATGCAGATCAAGGTTCTGGTAATGTAGATGTAAACTCTAAAGAGTATTCTAAAAAAGGATATTCTATTTCTTTATCAAGTGGTACGAATACAAATGTTTCAGGGTTATCAGATGATTTTAGAACCACAATTACAAATAAAGATGTTACTTTGGGTTTTCATCAAAAAGAATTTGCATTACAAAATCTAATCACGCTTCAAGGTTGGGATACTGAGACCATCGCTGCACCAATAAATTTTAATGGCTCTTTTTCTGCGGCAAACAAATTTGAAATATTCGGGAAAGAGCTAGCCGTTTTTTTAACAGGATCTCATTCTAAAACGTTCGATTATCAAAAAGGAATCTTTAGAGCGTACAGATCTAATGTTTTAGACAGAGAGTTTACAGATGTAGAACAATATGCTTCTAACTCTAATACTACAGGATATGTAAATGTTCGCCTAAAATTAAATAATAAGAATAAAATTAAATACAATACCCTATTTGTAAATACGGGTGTAGACAATTTATATGAACAAGGAAGAAATGGTGTAGGGTATGTTTTTGATCAAGATCCGCAGGAAACAGGCGCGTTTGTAAGAGACCAGAACTTTAGACAAACCACATTATTTATCAATCAATTATTAGGGGAACATAAATGGAGTGAAAACAATACTTTAAATTGGGCTGGAGGGTATAATTTTGTTTTAGCAGAAGAACCTAATAGAATTAGAAATGAAGTAAATATTTTAGACGTTACTACCTCACCTGAAATTCAATATGCACATGTTGGCGATTTTCAACAAAGAAAATCGAGTCAAAAAATCCAAGATACAGAATACAATGCTTTGGTAGAAAATAAGTGGGCTTTAGGAATTAAAGATGAAGATGAGAGCAAGCCATATTCTTTAAACTATGGATTTAATTACAGACATAAAGAGCGAACTTTTAAATCTTTATTTGTAGGAGTAAGGGCGAAGGACTTTAGAGCAGCTTCTGTAGACGACTTATCATCAACATTCACAGCGGCTAATTTTAATAAGGGTTTAACTTTAAGAGTTCGAGACGCAGACAGATACCAGGCAGAATTAGATATTATGGCGGGTTTTGTGAATTTTGATTTTCAATTAGATTCTAAAGTATCAGGTAATTTAGGAATGCGTTTTGAAAGAGATGAAATCAATGTAGTTTGGGATGTTGCCAATTTTGTAGGAAGAATAGGAACTCTAAACAGAACCTATCAAAGTGTATATCCAAGTGTAAACTTAAAATACGAATTAGCAGAAAATAAATACCTACGTTTTGCTTCTAGTATTACCCAAACATTACCGG
>Ga0209192_10002304_pt1 | contig 13905 bp, 6 predicted proteins | sample ArcticOcean_MG_C_11_FD_187433 | JGI IMG/M metagenome (GOLD analysis project Ga0209192, IMG submission 187433) | Marine microbial communities from western Arctic Ocean - ArcticOcean_MG_CB2_154 (SPAdes) (version 2) | ecosystem: Environmental > Aquatic > Marine > Oceanic | place: Arctic Ocean... | reverse complement strand
ATATCATCAGCCATCTTGTCATATCTCTTAACCTTGAGAAGCTCAGCGCTTGAATATTCTTCCTTGTTTGTAAAATCGGGTTGAGAAACTAAAGTAACATCCTTTAATAAAGATATCTCTTCTTGTAACCTTTGTTCTGCTTTAGTACCAGTTTTAGGTTTAATATAACTAATAAAATGATAATTCTTACTCTTGTCATTGTATATACAAATTCCTGGAGAGTTTAAAGAAAAATCTACTGCTAAATAGTTCATTTATATTCTTTTACCTAGAGCAGCACCTAATGCAGCGCCAACTAATCTAGAAGTTAATAAATCATAAACCACACCCTTTTGAATACCCAACACCTTAGCAATCATTTTACCAATAGATTTACCTAATGCAAAACCAGTAAGTCCACCTATAATAGAACCAAAGAAACCTTCGTTAGTCATCTCCTCATTAAGTCGCTCTATATCATAAGTACCATCTTCATTAAGATATTCTTTAGCAAATGCTTCTAATGCAGCATCAACTTTAGCTTCTAATTCAGGTGTCCATTTTTCCTGTAATCCCTCGTTGATAATTTTCATATCGTTATCAGTGATTTCAGTTTCTATTAAATATGTATTAAATGTTTTCATATTGTATATATCTTTGTTTATTCAACCTCCATTCTAAGGTTTAATTTATTATAAAAGAAAGTAACTTCAAATGTATTAAAAGAAGAAACGTTCTCTGCAAAGTTCAAGGTTAATTCATTAATAGAATTCATGATACAATCTGTGAATTCCATATATGCAACTGATGCACCTTCGGAATCTAATATTCTTAAACTCAATGGTTCTGTATATGCCTGTTTAGTAGATCTAGCATAATACCATAAAAGAGTATCCATCATGATCCAATAATTAATAAATCCATCCAATAATTGCATAGTAACCGTAAATTCTCTGTTAACTACATTTTGGATAGGTATAGCTCCTCTGTGATATCTTTTACTACCGTCATTGTCTTCTTGTGAAAGAGGTTCAAATGAAACGCCAGGTATATTAATCCCTTGTATACTATAATTAACAAAATCCACGGGTTCAGATAATAATCCACCTGGCACTTTGTTTAAATATTTCTTATATTTCTCTGCAACCTCTTTAGGTATAAATCCCCTAGGAAACCTAAAATCAAATGCATTATTTCTACTATTTAGTACCATGTTTAAATTGTAAATTTACCAGATAAGATCATGTTCTCATCTATACCATTGTTTACACTAATATAAAATTTATTGTTCTTCATACCTCTGATAGTATTTGCATTAGCTTCGCTGATTTTAAATAATACCTCTCCTTCGCCTAGGTTGATATCTTTATTAGAAACATGATTAAACTTTAGTTTTTGTTTTCCATCACCAAATGTTAATATAACATTTTCTGCATTTACAAAAGAAATAAACTCTACATCATCTCCTTTTCTCTTAGCTATAACAAATTTGTAATATGATGTAAATGGAGGAATATAAACACTTAACTTACCTTCAGATATGAAATCAGAAGTGTCTACCTCAGTTATATCCTGTGTCATTATATTTTCATTACCTGTCTCAAATGTTATTGTTGATTTTGATGCAATAACGTTGTGTCTTTCAATAAAGGTTGGCACATACTTGACACTCTTTGGTAAGTTATCAGTAAATATACCTTCAATTATTTTATTAGATGCCATCTGAGGTAGTACATTATAAACTTCAGTCAATTGATTTGGTGAATTGATACTGAGTTTATTTAATCTTTTACCATATTTAGCAGCTTGATTAACTGTTAAACTAGATCTTTTTACTATTTGTGTATTGTCTGTTTGATTCCAAATCCTCATAGTTACATCTATTGAAAAGCTAGATGCTATATTACTGTTAATAATAACAGGTCTAAAAACAATAGGTGTATTAAAATCTTCATATTGTGTATACGAAGTTTGGAATGTTTTAATTTCAGCAGATCCTACCTTTTCAAATATATCAACATCAAACATAACAACTATATCATCTGATGTTGCTGTAATCTGATTTAATATATATGCTTCAAATGCCCCTATGGAATTATCTTTCTCTCCATAAATTTTGAAATAATCTCCATCAGTTGCGTCCTCTAATACAACAGTAAAATCTTGAAACTCATCTTCTCTAGAAACTGTAAATTTATTTTCTTCAGCAGTTATAAAGTAATCATATCCGTTTATTGTTTGTAAAGTTTCTATTAACTTAAATGATAATTCATAATTAGAAGTGATGTCTAAATCACTAGAACCTAACGAGCCGTCTCCATAAAATAAATCATTAAATTCACTGTTTTGTTCTACTAACGTTGGTATCTTTAAATCAATAAACTTACTCCAAAGCGTTTCTCCTAAAATAAAAGGCTTAGGGTTTGCATATTCATAATTACTAGTGTTTAAATAAACTAACTGTGTTAGATTATTTCTAATACCTGAATTTCTTTTAGCCGCAATCTGAAATAAGAAACCTTCATATCCTCTTCCTGCAAAACTAAATCCGCTTCTTAAATGGAGTCTAACACTATCATACTTGATAAAATTAATATTAGCAGTAGCGTTGGTCTGAGAATTTAAAAGATCAGTTTCATTTCCACCTAACCAATCAACATTATTATTAACGTAATTAAACATTTCATAATCTCCAGTTGAATCATACCCTAATAGAGCATATTTACTTCCAGTTGCATCTGACTGTACCGCATGATATCTTCCAATGGTTTGATTAATATCATTACCTGTATTTTCATCAGGGTTTGCAAATAATGGATTAGCTCTAGTGTCAACTATAATTTTACCACCAATTAAGCCTTCATAAGAATATTCTATTGTTCCGTTTTGTGTTGGCGTAAACTGTCCTATTTTAGTTACACTAGAATATGAATAAATTCCAAGAGATCCGCTGATATTAAATAAACTCGCATCAGCTAATGCACTTAAATTAAACTTGTAAGTTTTACCGTTTTGTAATAGTAAAGTTCTAGCTGCAAAGTTCTCTACAGACAAGTAACCTAAAGTTTCAGTTACGTCAAAGTTTACAACTGCACTTCCTAATTCATTTATTAAATGTCTAGCCTTTGATGCATCGCCCTTAATAGTGTCTAAGAACTTTACCTCACTACCGTTGTCGTCTACTTCTATTTGATATTTAGAAGGATTACTTTGATCGTGGTATATAAACTCTAATAAAATATCGGAGTCTAAATAAAAATATCTTGATGATTGTGCCATTGTTTATATTATTTTAAAATCTTAACCACCTCGGTGAATAATAAAGCCCAAGACCAATTGATGGACCAGTACTTATTATCTGATTGTTGTTCAGGTTTATTCCATAACCAACACCTATTCCTAACGACCAACCACCCTTTTTCTTAGGTTTTTGATTTAACTTTGTATTTATTAAGTTTATATTCTCTATGCTACCAAATGATAATCCAGGATATGATGTAGATATTTTTAATTGATTTGCACCTCCTATATTTTCAATTGCTGCCAATAAATTAATCGTATGATCAATATCGAATGTAGCGTTTCCATAATTAAAACTTAAATCTGTTTTAGTTATAAACATAGAACCATTAAGATTTCTTGTGTTTCCACTTCCAAAATCATCAAATTTAACAAACGTTAATTTAGTGGTAGTAGAATCTACTTGACTTACAGTTGTGTTAGCTATTAAACTATCCTTGATATCAATATCAGTTGACAACAGTGTGTTTACCTTATTTAGATCTTTGTTTATATTAAGAGCTTTTTTGTACTTATTTAATAAATTAGATTGATCATCCTTTAAATTACTTAAATCAAATTCATAGCTTCTAATTTCAGAAATCAAATTACCATTTTCTGCTTGTATTACTCTAATAGAATCCTTAGAAGCTAAATAATTATTAAAGTTCCTATTAGAATCGTTTTTAGCAATTTCTAAATCATGTCTCAGGTTTTCAGTTTGATTACATTGTCTTAAAAATAACAAAATAAATAAGGCACCCAATACAAATGTAAGGGTGGACTTATTGGTAAATATGTTTTTTAATATGCTCATTACTTTCTTTTATTACAATTGATTAAAACCTTTATCTTCTTGACTAAGCTCTTGTTCTACATTATGTACTAGATATTGACTAGCAAAATATACATCTTTGTTTTCTACATCGAATGAATATGTTGTAAACTGTACACCTGTATTTATTAATTCATTAGAAATTACTGAGATCCACTCATTGTCTTGTGACAACATGCTATCACCTACTATCACATTGCTGATATTCTTAAAGACAGCTCTTTCATCTTTTGTTTTAATTAAAACTGGATGTTCATGCGTTAGTTTAAGAGATCCATTGTTTATACTGTAGTATGATCCATAACTATCTACTGTTATGTTGCTTACAACTGCGTTTGTATATGAGTCACTGTAATCTGCTGTAGCAACATCAAATTGCTTAAATATTACTCCATCATCACCCAAACCTGTAATATCTAAAGATAATAATATATCTCCTAATACAATATTTTCTACAGCTTTAGTTTCTCCATTAGCTAAAGTAAGTAAATCGCCTACTAAGTGACATCCTCCGCCTCCGCCTCCGCCACTAAACGTTGGTAATGGTGTTGAAGATGGTGTCGGAAATGGTAATGCAGTTGGTCCTGCACCGCTTCCGCTTGTTGGAGCTGGGGTTGCAGTTGGTCCTGCACCGCTTCCGCTTGTTGGAGCTGGGGTTGCAGTTGGTCCTGTAGTTGCAGTTGGTGATGGGGTTCCAGTTGGTTGTGCAGTTGGTGATGGGGTTGCAGTTGGTCCTGCACCTGCGCCGCTTCCACTTGTTGGTGATGGGGTTGCAGTTGGTTGTGCAGTTGGTGATGGGGTTGCCGTTGGATTTGGTGCTCCTGATCCAGCAACTTGACTAACAAGTATAGAATCTATAGTTGTTGTGTTATCGTGCCTAACTGTTAGGGAATGACTTCTAGAAGCGCCCGTATTAGCTGCTACAGTAATAGTCCATTCATCTGTACTACCTACTCTAGCCACAGTAATCCAACTAGGTGGAGTATCCCATGTATAAGCAGTGGATGATGGTGTTATTGTTACCGTTCTTTGATATTGGTTTGGTAGTGCCATTTTAATGTTTTATGTTTTTATATTTATCTTGTTTTTATTATGAACTTTGTGATCCACCGCCACAGCCGCTATATTCGAATTCAAATACGTTTGAAAGCACAGATTGTGAACCTGTATTTAATACTAATCTAAAATATTTAGTGGTACCGCATTGTTGCGTATTCAAAGTTATAGGCGACGTACATCCAGATGTTGCTGAAACCCAAGGGCCAGTAGGTGTTGTACTGTGTTGTGCATTAATTGAATTACATAACAATGTTGATTTACTAAAGCTTACTCTAGTAGAATCATTTCCCCATTCTACTGCACTATTAATAGTTATAGTTGGTGTTCCGCTACCTGAACCTCCACCTGGTGTTTCAGTTGGGGTAGGGTTAGGTGTTCCGCTACCTGAACCTCCACCTGGTGTTTCAGTTGGGGTAGGGTTAGGTGTTCCGCTACCTGAACCTCCACCTGGTGTTTCAGTTGGTGTTGCAGTTGGTTGCGCAGTTGGTGCTGGGGTTGCAGTTGGTTGCGCAGTTGGCATTGGGGTTGCAGTTGGCTGTGTCCCGTTTATTGGTGAACCGTCTGATGCAGCGTTAATATTTCCTCCACCTATATTAATGGTTTCGTTTAACGGAGATCCATCAGCTTTCGCTTCTATGTTTCCACCTAATATTCCTATACTATCAGCAATTGCTGATCCACAGTCAGTACATAATTCTTTCCATATTGGCGAACCTGAATTAGCAAAATATGCTTCAGCTACATCTGTTTCTGTGTTAAATCTAATCATACCAACTTGTGGTACATTTGGCCTTTGACCTGTCGTACCAGATGGTAGTCTTAAATAACCTTTGAATTCAGCATTTATATCTACATCCAATATTCCTTCTCCTGCAGTTTCAATTTTTACATTAGTGTTATTTAAAGATTTTAATAACACGCCAGCACCGATGGCACTAAACGTAGATGTGTTTGCTAAAAATGAGATTTTATTTGTAGTAACACCGAACTCCAAATTAGAACTTCCAAACGAGTTTTGAAAATTAAATTTAGTAAATCCGCTGTCCACTGAACTAGTTAAGACTATGGATTTATCTGATGCATGCCATAAATTAATATAATTCTCATATACATCATCCTTTGATATAGTTAATCTAGCATTTGAAGTTAAAACTCCGTCAGCTATATCTTCTTCAAACGAAGAATCACCCAACCATATAACTGGCATGTTTAGATCATTTCCAATCTTTGGTTTTAATATAGTAACTTCGTTAGTTCCATCGTTATTGGAATCTAATTCTACCTTATACCATGGACTATCAGTTGCTCCAGAATCACCTTTTGATCCAGTTGCTCCTATCTCACCCTTTTGTCCTTTTTGTCCAGTAGATCCGACTTGACCTTGATCACCTTTTTGACCCTTAGGGCCAACTGGTCCTCCTCCATTTGCCAAAATTTGGTCAAAGTTGTAATTTATCTTTTCAAACTTTATAGAGTCTGAATCGCTTGGATGTAATATCTCTTGAATGTTAATTGCCATTTTATGACTTTATTTTTATCATAGGTTTAATGTCGTAAGAATATCCTAATCTTTTATTATATATCAACCTAAAATTCATAGGCTTTTGTTTATGCGGTTTATATGCAAAATTATTATCGGGGGAAAATCCTGAAGAAAGAATCAAGCTAGCATCTGAAGTATCTATTATACTACTAGAACTGCCCTTGAATCTTTTTGTATATAATGATATAGAATCTACAACAAACTGCTCAATAATATTTTTATTTATATAAAATTCAGCATCATCTGAAACTGTAGTTTTATCCCCTGCAGAATTCTGAGATGATACATATCTTTGAATTCTATCAAGTACTCCATCATTTTTTAATAAGCGTACCGCAGAATCAGTTACATAAAAGTCAGCCACTATTTGTTTTTTATCCTCAAAGAATACTACCTCACTTTCGTTTGTAGAGTTTTTAAGAATTTTATCTAGCGCGGCTTGACTATCAACTGATTGATATGTGAATGACGTGATATCATATTCATCTTTAACCTTCATCATAGTAGATGCTAAATATGATCGTTCTTCGGTATTATTTAATGTCCCTGGAACTAGTTCTGTTTTACCACTAGAATAAGCTCTAGTGTAATAACCAGAGTCCCATGAAGATCTAAATACATTAACATCTTTTGATGCAATAGTTATTTCATCAATTAATGGGTATAGCGGCAGTTTATCTGAAGATCTAGTAAGTTTAGTTATTCCACTTGGATTAATTTCATTTACCTTGTGATAAAAATGATTCTTAATAACTCCCCAATTCAAATCATGTTTGTTATTATCTTGTATAAACCCTAAATTAAATGTAGTTCCACACCTGTTATATCTGTTATAATATGATTTTGCAGTATCTAGTTCGTGCTCATTAATAATAGAGTGCTTGTAAATTAAACTTTCGAATCCTGCTTCTCGGTAGTCAATTGTTGATTGAACTCTATTAGATTTAAAGTGAGTATACATATCAGTGAATGTTATTACTGGTGTGAAATCAACAGTGTACGCTCCACTGTGTCTAATTAAGAACGGATAATATAATGCATCTCTAGATTCTACTAGATTATAACCTATAATACCTTTAAATAATTTATAACTCTTTGGTTTGTCATTATCTTCTTCTATTGAAAGGTTGGCATATTTTACTATTTCTGTACCATCTTCTATGTTTACAGTAAACCTATTATTAGTAATAGTATCATCTTCGTTAACAGTTGTATATGTAATACTATCATCATTCAGGTTAATTAAACTAGCAACACTATTGATAGAAAGTTTTTCTAATATAGATTTATGTATATTTGTACCTCCGTCAGCATAATAATATTTAATTTGTTTTTGAATAAAATTAGGTAGAAACTGAACGTCTAGTTCAACTGATGGATTATTTACTTCTACAGGTTTAGATACAACTTTAATTGTACGACTATCAACAACAGAATATATTGAGAATTTATATAATGTATTGCCCGGAGTATTTGGATATAAATCCATTATAACATCTCCATATAATCCATTTTCATTCAATAATATTTGATCATCAAATACGGGCTCGCTTCCATCAAAATGGTTAATACCATCTATTATATATGGTGAATTATCACTAAAATCTGCTTGATTCCAATTAAGCGCACCGTCAAACGATGTATTAGCATAAATATAATCTTCAGCTACGTGATCATACACTACTTTATGATTTAATTCATATAACAGTTTTCTGTTCATGTTGCCCTTAATCCAATAATCACTTATATTTAAATTAATAAAAAATATTACGAATTTAAACTTCTTATTTTGAATAATCTCAAAATCTATATCGTTTGTGTTGCTATCAGTATTAGTCTTCAATAAAATACTAAACTTGTATCCATTAAATTCACTGTTTTTAACAAAGTCTAACGCCGTTTTATTAGTAAACTCCTTTCTGTTCTTTAATACAAACTTTAATCCTTTAAAAACAGTACTTGCAAACGATTTAGTATCACCACCGTCTATCAAGGTATACTTCTTTTTTAAATTAGTTTTAAAGAACGTATTGTTAACATCATCTTTATTTAGATAACCACTAGTATACTCCCCAAACTTATTATAAATGTCACCTAGATCTTCTTCATTTAAATGCTTTTCGAAACCTTCAGTTATCATAAATTTATCAAAGTAATCATTTTTAGTACTTTTAAATAAATCAGATGTTAATTCAAAATCCTCAATATAATTAATATATGAAAACGTTTCATTTAATTCGTCATACTTTAAATACTTTGGTTTTTTATCCATATAAAACCATTCATGTGTCATGTCAGCCTTATTTCTACTAGTAGCAGACAAATCTGGTGCAAAGTTAGTTCTTCCAAAAACTTCATTAGTGTTTAAATAATAAGGTTGATCTCTAACAGTCAATGTATCTTTCAATACCCATTTGTTTATATTTGGCACTATTCTGGAATTTGTAGCAAACTCCTTTAACTGATTCTCTTTTAATCTATCAAATTCACTAGTTATTCTTTCAGATAGCTCTTCATTCGTTGATTCTTCAGATAATATACCGGAAAGGTTTGAAAAATAATCAACAGGTTGTAATGAATAATCATTGTCAAATATATCACTTGCTTCCAGTGCAGTGTCAAACTCGCCGGTTATTGGATCTATTTTTAATATTGAGTTTTCATATGGTTCATAATCAATATTTTCTCTAGTTTCAAATTCAAGTTCTTTTAAGTCAGAATTTGAAGTATCGTAAAAATCAAAATTCATATCATATATGTCATATGCTGAGAATAAACCAAGCCTAACCACGTTTTGATTAAATACTCTAGCTTCACCATCCTTAATGTCAGATTTATCTTCTAATATTAGTTTAGTTTTTTCAGAATCAATATTACTAATATCTTCAACTATATCTAAAACTTTATTATAAACACCGTTATATCTTGTCTCCAAAGAGTCACCTATTGATATTTCACTTAATGTTTCATTATCAATATATACTGACTTAGAAGAAGAATGTCCACCACTCAAGTAATGTGCTCTCCATTGATCAAGTACAGTTCCAGTTCCCTTTCTTAATTTTAATAAATTATAAACGTCTTCGTTTTCTACTTTAATAAAATCTATAACATTTAACTTGTTAACTAACACAACATGTTGCATCAGTCTGTATCCAGCTACTCTAGATTTAATCCAAACGTCTGATCCTATATTATATGCGTCTAAATTACTGTCATCGTTATGGATAGCGGCTGCAATCGAGGATGCGATTTCGCCAGTATTACCTTGACTAGAAAATTGTTGTCCGCTATATGTACCTTTATCTAAAGTATAGTTGGCAGAATAAGTATTATTTTGAATATTGACATTGGTTTGAATTTGATCAACTCTTATAATAGAGCTTGTTGCTCCAGAAATATACATGTTCAAATCACCTAAATTAGTAAACTTTTCAGATATGAAAAACGAACTAGATTCATAATCTACTGTAATCTCCAAATAATCAGATAATCCTAAAGCATTCCAATTACTAGTAATGCTTGATACCGTGCCTGTAAAACTATTTCCTGTTATAAATTCTAACACATAATTTGCCGTTGAATCTCCTATGTTTAATTTTAAACTTTCTCCAGGAGTGTGTTTTATAAACGTAAATTTATATACCTCTTCTCTAGATTCTATTACTGCAATTTTGTCGCTGCTGTCAGGTGTGTCAATTACTGTCATTTTAACAAAATCATAACCCACGTCTTCGTTATTGGTTAAATTAACAGAACTACCATTATGTGAAATCCCAATAGTAGATTCTATATTTCTAGTTGAATCTTCCACTTTTACCTCAGATTTGATAGAATCATAAACACCTTCGTTAGAAATCTTATAGAATATACCATTGATGTTTACATAACCCAATGTTGGTGTAGTTGTCATCTGTTTGTTTGACGGAATTGCAGTAGACCTTTCGTTAGGATCAACCAGAGAATTAAGTTCACTAAACGTAATAACGTTATTAGTAATAGAAGATATTTCACCTGTTCCTGAATCTATATCATCCACGTATAAACCAAAGTATCTATTAACACTGTAGTCTTCTGAAGTATCATCATCAAATAAAAATTCTAAGTTTATTAAATTAGCACATAATATGTTGTTTCTTTTAAACCCGTCAGTTATGAAATCATTAGCCTCAATAAGAGGTTTATCTGTTTCAACAAAATCTTTGTAGATATACTCGCCCTTGCTAGTTAATTCACCTGAGTTTAAATCAATACCATTATAATTTGTTACTTCATTTTTACCAAAAGAAACTGTAATCGGTGACTTAGGAAATGTTTCTTGTTGTACATGATTCCTGATGTATTTTCCTAGATTTGATTCATTTGTTAAATCAAACGTTTTTATTATTTCAGCATTCTTTAACAAATCTTGAACTCTAGTAAAATTACCAGCGTCGTCTATATCAGCGTCAACTCCTGTTGGATTATCAACCTTAAATATTACAAAATTCTTTGGCATGTTGTTATCAGACCATATCGGAGCAAATATCTTTAATTTTTCATCATAATTTTTAGAATAACTATAAGAAGTACCATATTGATATTCTTCTTCTATTTGTTTATCATAAGAATCAAGAACCGTTAAATCAGATTCTTGCCTTTTAGTTAAGTAAATTAAATCAGATGGAGTTCCATTGGCTTTAAAAAACCCAGAAACATCATTTGCATAATTTCCATTAGGGCTAATAGGGTATTTCTTGTATTGTGTTGAGGCTAAAGTTTTTGTCGCACTAATGCTCTCTAAAAATATTGACCCATCAGAACTAGTAACTATCTTAACGTTACCAGATAATTTAGGATTTGTTCTCAACAATGGTTTAGCGACATTGTCTAACTCATAATTAACTTGTGTATTAAAATTAGGACCAGCCTTTCTAGAATCATATCCGCTAATAACAGGAAATGTATATGTTTCACTGATTTTAATTTTATCATCAATGATACATGACTTGTAATCAGCTTTAGGATAAACCTCTATTATAGATTCGCTGCTTATTCCTATGTCTAATCCATCAGAAACTACAGGTGTTTGTTTTTCTATTAATCTATCTTTTACTAGTAAAACAGCAGTGTCAATATTTTCACTTTCTATCACAAATGCATATTCTAAACAACTATCAAAATTACTTGAATTGATAGTATCTCCAAAAGACAATGTATCTGTAAAGTCCTTTATATAACTTCCTTGATCACCAGATTTGTTTGTATGTAAACCATCTATAATATACACTGGCCAAGCTAATACCTCGAGGCCGCCATTATTGTGTCCTGGCCCAATAATCTCAGGCTCACATGAGTAAAAACCATAGAATACATTGATATCATTTGATGTTGGTGTATTTTCCCTAACTATGCCCGGTGATATGCTTGGTTTGTCATAGTTATCACATTTACCATAATTAGATATCGCAAGTCCAGTTGTTAATCTTCCATCGATATCATAACCATACCAATTGTTATTTATATTATCCCCTTTATTATCCCATACTAAGTAACCGTCTTCATCTGAAAATATATTTGATTCAAATAAATCATCTTGATCTTCGGTTTGTGCACCCGTCTCGGATTTGTATATGAGCACATTGTATCTCGCTAGATCCTTTAATGATAAGTGTGCAACATCGACTGGTCTATTATACCATATATCCAGTATGTTTAAATGATCAGCTTCTGTTGCACAGAACTGATTTAAATTAGGATCATCTATACTAGATTTATTAATATTTGACAAACTAAACGTATAATTGACATCTTCACCATCACATTCCCATGTGTACTGAGCAACACCTCCATTTGTTCCCCATGTATTACTAGATGATCTTTTATAATAAGTTACATTTTGATTAATATCACTATAAATACCACTATCAATAAAACCTGATGAACTAGTTCCATCCGTGATTGTATAAAGATTAGAATCTAACTCACTGCTAAAAAGCGGGGTTCCTGCACTGACCAAGTCTTCTAGGGACTTTATGCCATTATTTGGTGAACCAACCCCGTCATACTTGTAATATACTTTGATGCTTTGAAAATCACCATCACAATATGATATGGTATTAGTAGCATATTTAACTTCAGTATATTTAGAAACTGCTGTATCATTACATGCTACTATTTGTAATATCTCTCCGGTTAAACCTATTTTTACTACCTTAGATGTATCGTCATCCGAAATAGGTATCCATTGAGAACTAGAACTATTAGAAGTAACCTTTTGATTTAAAGATTCATCATAATAAATAGTATCTCCTTCAGCTAATTGGTCGACATTGTTTGCTTGTATTGTATTACCATACGCTGTTCCATTTCTGCTTGCAATACACAACGATACTGCGTCAGCACCAAAAGATCCAATCTTCATGTCAAACCATGGTACCTGTGCAACCGTAATAGAAACATCCAATATTTGAGATTCAGCTCCTTTGCTATCAATTCCCTTTAATTTTAAATTATCAGGTCCAAAATAACCAAGCGTTGGGGTATATTTCAAGCTAAGTGTATTACCAGTTGCGTCCGGGTTGGTTATTATACCATTTATTGGGTTTGTTGTTATAATCCAATTAATTTGATCACCATCTGCATCAGAACCTGTTACATTAAAAGTAACAGATGAGTTCTGATCTACCGATATCGTGCCAGTAGAAGGATGTGGATCACTGAGGACTGGTGCATCATTTAAAGGATTCAGTGTTATTGTACCAATAAGAGATTCGTTCAATTCTGTATCCGTTGCTTTAAACGTGAAAAAATCTGGTCCAATAGTGCTCGCTGTGTGTTCATAAATAACAGCATTGTTATCCACAACAGTAAGATTACCTCTAGTTGGTGGAGTTATTATAGTATACGTTAAAGCTGTAGTAGTGTCTACGTTGTCATTAGCCTCTAAAGTTATTGCCAATGTTTGATTCCATGCTACATCATATGCAACATCTACAGGAATTGGCGCGGAAGAATCATTTACATTTACAGTTCTAGTCACTTCAACTGCAGGGAGTGGAACAGCGTCACTGACGTTATATTTAATCGTATATGTTCCTACAGCAGCAGTATTTACTGTTCCTGTGACAAGAACATTTGAAGTAATATCCCCATCGTGAATATCTATAGCAGTATAACCTGGATCGGCATATGTACTATTCACATTTATATTTAATGTTGCGTCACCGTT
>Ga0209192_10002299_pt1 | contig 13926 bp, 12 predicted proteins | sample ArcticOcean_MG_C_11_FD_187433 | JGI IMG/M metagenome (GOLD analysis project Ga0209192, IMG submission 187433) | Marine microbial communities from western Arctic Ocean - ArcticOcean_MG_CB2_154 (SPAdes) (version 2) | ecosystem: Environmental > Aquatic > Marine > Oceanic | place: Arctic Ocean... | reverse complement strand
GAGATCACAAGAAAGGCTTAAGAAAAAAATAAGAACTGATTACAGTCATACGATACATAATATTATTGGCGGGTAACTCCGCAATTAGTGCGTCTTTATAAAAAATAAAAAGAAGGACGGTCTGGATGAGATGCTTGTACTTTTTATCTCCAAGTTTAGTCAGTGCACATAAAATATCAGATGACTTACACGATGCCGGTGTTCGTGACTGGTTTATTCATGTGGTCAGTAATGACGAGGCTGGTCTAGCCAGAGAGCATCTTCATTCAAGTAATTACTTAGAAACTTTAGACATTGTTCGGGAGAGCATTGTCGGTGCCCTGATCGGATTTCTTTCAGGTCTTGTATTGGCGCTCATCTTTAAAGTATTCCAGCCTCTTGGTCAGGAAATACCGTTATTAGCGTATACGGTAATTGTTGCGGTTGTAACGATGTTTGGCTGTTGGGTGGGCGGTCTTGATGGATGGGCCCACAGAAATCGAAAAATTGAGCGATTTATGCCTGAAATTGAGGCGGGCAAGAATCTGATTCTCGTTTACGCGACAAGAAATCAAGAGCAGGTCGTTACCGAGATGATGAGTAATAAACACACTGAAGCCAAGCTTATGGCGAGTGACTCAAGGTTCTTGAATCCGTTTAGTCAATTGGCGTTGGAAGCTGATAAAGGGCCGATCCAAGAATCCGGGTCTAAACTGGTTAGTTAATGACGCGCTTTTAGCCAAAATAAAAATTAGGTAATTCTGTCCGGTATGAGTTGAGTGACAGACAAAGTGATTTAACGAGGATAGGGATAAGGATTTCAAGTTATGGCATTCGCTATTGTCATCGTACTACTAGTGGTCGGAAGTGTTGGATTTCATATATGGAGTCCATGGTGGCTTACGCCAATTGCTTCGAATTGGGGCGCCATCGATACCACGATAGATATTACTGTTTGGGTGACTGGCTTTGTCTTTGTGGCCGTAAATCTATTCATGGCTTATGCGGTATATCGGTTTCGATATTCAGCAAAGCGTCGCGCGAAGTACGAACCCGAAAACAAGAAATTAGAATGGTGGCTGACTGGATTTACTTCACTTGGCGTGATTGCAATGCTGGCGCCTGGATTGTTTGTTTGGGCCGATTTTGTGGAAGTGCCTGATGAAGCGCACGTTGTAGAGGTGACAGGTCAGCAGTGGCAGTGGGGTTTTCGTTATCCTGGGAAAGATGGAGTCCTTGGCGCAGCCGATCCCGGTCTTATTACGGAGGCGAACCCATTTGGTATGAAAGAGGATGATCCTCGTGGACTGGACGATGTCTTAGTCGAGAGTTCATTAATGCACTTACCTATCGATCGTCCGGTAAAAGTTCTGCTGCGGTCGAAAGATGTACTGCACGATTTCGCTGTTGCTCAGTTTAGGGTGAAGATGGATATGGTTCCTGGCGCGGTCAGCTACCTGTGGCTGACGCCGACTGTAAAAGGCACCTATGACATTCTCTGTGAGGAACTTTGTGGAGTTGGTCACTTTGTAATGCGCGGCAAGGTCCGAGTAGAGGATTCAAGTGACTACGAGGCATGGTTAGATTCTCAGCCCACTTATGCTGATTTGAAAGTTCAGGCGCAGACAAATGTTGTGCTTGGGAAAGCGAGTTACGCGATGTGCGCCGGCTGTCATGGCGCCCAAGGTGAAGGTAATCCTGCGTTGAATGCACCGAGACTAGCAGGCCTTCAGGATTGGTATGTAACGGCTCAACTTGAACACTTTAAGTCAGGCGCTCGAGGTTCGAATCCAAAAGATTCTTATGGACAGATGATGATGCCAATGGCTTCGGCATTGGTTGATTTGACCACAATGAAGAATTTAGCAGCATATATTGGCTCCATGCCGATCAAAACCTCCTCGAAAACTTTGTTCGGTGATTTATCTGAGGGTCAGGCCTTATATGATAAAAACTGCAGTGTTTGTCACGGCGGTAATGGTGCTGGCGTTTGGTCCGTTCACGCTCCTCGGATTGGTGGAATGGACGACTGGTACTTGGCCCGTCAGTTGAGGAATTTTAGAGATAAGGTTCGAGGTTCGCACCCTGATGATGATCTGGGCCATCAAATGGCGCTGATGGTGAGTGTTCTGGAAGATGATCAGGCTATTGAGGATGTTGCGTCTTATATTTCATCGCTCAACGTTAATTAATTGATTTTATTGAACTCTTTTCGAGGGAAGACATATGTCGTACGTGCCAATAGCGGACCAGCCGGATGAAATGCATGATCCGCAAACGTTTATCACGAAGTATATTTGGAGCCAGGACCACAAAGTAATCGCCATCCAATACGCTGGAACTGCGATAGCTGTTGGTGTCGTGGCACTTGTGTTGTCTGGATTAATGAGGCTTCAGTTAGGTTTTCCCGATACATTCACGTTTATTGAGCCGGCAGAATACTATCAGTACGTGACTATGCACGGCATGATAATGGTCGTGTATTTGCTGACTGCTTTGTTCTTGGGTGGCTTCGGAAATTATCTGATTCCGCTTCAAATTGGCGCTCGGGATATGGTCTTTCCGTTCCTAAACATGCTCAGTTATTGGTTTTATCTTCTTTCTGTTCTGATACTGATGGCGAGTTTCTTTGTGCCGGGTGGCCCGACGGGTGCGGGGTGGACACTCTATCCGCCCCAAGCAATTACTGAGGGAACCCCGGGCGCTGGTGCCGGGATCATGTTGATGCTTGCCTCATTAGCCGTATTCGTTGTGGCGTTTACAATGGGCGGATTGAATTACGTGACAACGGTTTTGCAAGCCCGTACTCGCGGAATGACTTTGATGAGGATGCCACTGTCTGTGTGGGGTATTTTTGTTGCGACGATTCTTGGTCTTTTTGCGTTCCCAGCACTTTTTGTGAGTGCTGTGATGATGTCATTTGATAAATTACTGGGCACTAGTTTTTTTATGCCTGCAATGATTTCTCTCGGCGAAGTGGTCGACTACAGGGGTGGTAGTCCGATTCTGTTCCAGCATTTGTTTTGGTTCTTTGGTCATCCAGAAGTCTATATTGTTGCGTTGCCTGCGTTTGGCTTAGTTTCAGACGTGCTCAGTACCCATGCACGACGAAATATATTCGGTTATCGAATGATGGTATGGGCAATCGTGGCAATTGGCGGGCTTAGTTTTATTGTTTGGGCTCATCACATGTATGTGAGTGGAATGAACCCTTATTTTGGCTTTTTCTTCGCTTTCACGACATTGATTATTGCTATTCCTACAGCGATTAAAGTTTATAACTGGGTTCTCACGTTATGGCAGGGGAATATCCGACTAACTGTGCCGATGCTTTTTGCGATGGGATTTATTTTTACATTTATTCACGGCGGGCTGACGGGTCTATTTTTAGGGAACGTTACCATCGATCTTCCTCTGTCTGACACGTACTTCGTTGTCGCCCATTTTCATATGGTAATGGGCGTGTCTCCAGTCATGGTGGTTTTTGCAGCGATTTATCATTGGTTTCCAAAAATCAGTGGGAAGATGTTTGATGAACGTCTCGGTAAAATTCACTTCTGGGGCACGTTCCTTGGTACCTACGCGATTTATCTGCCCATGCACTATCTTGGCTTTTTAGGTGTTCCGCGGAGATATTTTGCTCTCGGAACAACAGACTTTATTCCACAGTCAGCGTTTGAGCTAAATGCTGCGATTTCTGTGGCCGCAATTTTTGTGGGAGTGCTTCAAATTGTCTTCTTTATAAATATTTTCAAGAGTCTATGGAGTGGTAAAAAAGCGGATCCGAACCCTTGGGATGCAACCAGCCTTGAGTGGCTAACTCCAGACACGCCTCCTCGTCACGGAAACTGGGGCCATGAGCTTCCAACAGTCTACCGATGGGCGTACGAGTATGGTTCACCAGGCGTAAAAGAAGACTTTGTTCCTCAAAATCTTCCGCCTAATGAGGTTCAAATGGAAAATCCTGGCGAGAAATACAAGGAATCCGAGCATTGAGTTTTTTTCGGAGTCTGCTTTTAAAGCCCTGGAATTATGAGGGCCAAGAAACCAGTGCAATTGCAGGAGATATGGCTGGGCTTGGCAGTGCGCCTCAACAGATTGCGTTAGTGATCTTCCTTTCAGTAGTAACTGTTCTTTTTTCATTATTTGGGGTCGCTTATTTCATGAGGATGGCGGTTGATACCAGTAGTCCCTTGTTCTGCGGAGCGGGGTACTGGGAGGTTCTCAATGAGCCAAAAATTCTTTGGTTAAATACTGGAATACTTATATTTACTAGTGGGGTAATTGAATGGACTCGTCGAGAGGCTGGATTGGGTCGTGGCGGTTTGGTCAAGCTTGGTTTGGTATTTGGAGCGGTTCTCACTTTGGCGTTCCTTTATGGCCAGTCTGTAGCCTGGAGGGAGTTGAATCAATCCGGTTACATGGTGAATAGCAACGCGGCCACGAGCTTTTTCTATTTGCTGACCGGGCTGCATGCACTTCATGTCATTGGAGGGTTATGGGTCTGGTTTTCAACCACCGCAACTGCATTCTTCGATGAAACTGATCCTGTTCGACTCAGTTCGACAATAAAACTATGCGCCATATATTGGCATTTTTTGCTGATTTTATGGGTTCTCTTGTTTGTCTTGTTCTTAAATACATGAGGGGGAAGTAATTGTGAGTTCTTTGGACATAGCGGAATCAAAAAATTCTCAAGAGTTTGTAGAGGATTGGTCCGCGGATAAGCAGACTTATCATGTGCCGTGGGGAAAGGCCATGATGTGGCTTTTTCTAGTTAGCGATACATTTATTTTCACCTGTTTTTTGGTTGGTTATCTGAATGTCCGACGCACTACTACAGATCCGTGGCCATATCCGAGCGAGGTTTTTGCGTTAGAGCTTTTTGGTCACAATTTACCGCTTATTCTTATTGCGATCATGACATTTGTTTTAATAACAAGTAGCGGAACAATGGCCATGGCTGTGCGGTACGCACACTTTCGGGACAAAAAGAAAGTGTTTTGGTTCATGGCCATTACAGCTTTTTTTGGAGCCACTTTCGTGGGGATGCAGGTATTCGAGTGGTCTAAGCTTATTTCTGAGGGTGTGCGGCCATGGGGAAATCCATTCGGGGCACCTCAATTTGGTTCTATTTTCTTTATGGTGACCGGATTCCATGGACTTCATGTCTCGATTGGCGTGATCTATTTATTGATAGTAGCGAGTAAAGTCCGGAGAGGTCATTACGACAAAAAAGATAATTATGAGATTGTCGAAATAACAGGACTTTATTGGCACTTCGTCGATTTGGTGTGGGTCTTTATTTTTGCGTTTTTCTATCTCTGGTAATCGAGGAATAATCATGGAAACCCATGCCGAACAAAATCACCATCCGATTGGAATTTACCTCAAGGTTTGGTTGTTATTATTTGTTTTGAGCACTCTCTCCTACGCGGTGGATTACCTGGAATTCCAAGGTATAACGCGTTGGTCGTTGATCATTATTTTTATGCTATTGAAGGCAGGTTTTATCATTGCGGTATTTATGCATTTGATGTGGGAGCGAATGGCTCTTATTGCAACAATTCTTGCTCCGCCTATTGCACTGCTTTTCTTAGTGGGGTTCATGGTTTCCGAAGGATTAAACGTTTTCGACGCAAGGGTTGAGTATTTTGGGCAGCCTGAATCTGCTACCAGGATACACGTGTCAGATGTGTTGGGAGTGAAGCATTAGATTTGTTGACGTTCCGTGAAACTGCCGGTTGACAGCTCTCGATGATGTCGCGACCTGTCACGAAAACTCTATTGCTACTTGTCCGGATACGGCCGTTCTGTTTCTCCCGTATATAACTGCCGTGGGCGTCCGATTTTGTATGGGCTTGAAACCATTTCTTGCCAGTGTGAAATCCAACCAACAGTCCTTGAAACTGCAAAGATCACGGTAAACATGCTGGTTGGAATCCTGATGGCACTCAGAATGATCCCAGAATAGAAGTCTACATTTGGAAAGAGTCTGCGTTCTATGAAATAGGCATCTGAAAGAGCGATTCGCTCGAGTTCCATCGCTATTCGTAGGCGAGGATCGGTCACATTTAATTCTGCTAAAACCTCATCGCAGGATTTTTTCATCACTTTCGCCCGTGGATCAAAGTTTTTGTACACGCGATGTCCAAAGCCCATCAATTTAAACGGATCGTTAGGGTCTTTTGCCTTTTCGATAAATTCGGGGATATTTTCGATGGATCCTATTTCTTCTAGCATGATTAAAACTGCTTCATTTGCACCACCGTGTGCCGGCCCCCAAAGGGCTGCAATCCCAGCAGATACACAAGCAAACGGATTTGCGCCTGTAGAGCCGGCAAGCCTAACTGTCGACGTTGACGCATTTTGTTCGTGGTCTGCATGAAGCAAGAAAATACGATCCATTGCACGTTCAACGGCTGGACTCACGACGTACTCTTCACAGGGTGTTCCAAACATCATATAAAGAAAATTTGCAGAGTAAGAGAGATCATTCCGGGGGTACATGAAAGGCTGGCCAATCGAGTGCTTAAAGCACATAGCTGCGAGTGTTGGTAGTTTCGCAATAAGGCGGTGTGCAGCGATTTCCCTTTCCCTCTCTGATCGCATGTCCATAACGTCATGGTAGAAGGCTGATAACGCACCTACTGCACCACACATCATGGCCATTGGGTGGGCATTATGATGAAATCCGTCGAAAAAATGTGCTAAAGATTCATGCAACATCGTGTGACGAGTAATCGCTTGAACAAATATCTCTTTCTCCGATTTACTCGGCAGTTGTCCATACCAAAGTAGATAGCATGTTTCGAGATAGTCTGATTTTTCGGCTAAATCCTCGATAGAATATCCACGATGTAAAAGAATTCCTTGGTCGCCATCAATATAGGTGATTTTGGATTCAGTCGCTGCAGTAGACATGAATCCGGGGTCGTAGGTGAAATAGCCAGCCTTTAAGAGGCCTGAAACGTCAATTACATCCGGGCCGGTCGAGCCTTGATATATTGGAAGAGTAATTGTCTCGCCCGTGGGAAGAGTTAGTAAGGCGTTTTTCTCAGCCATTGTGTCTGGCTCCTTCTATCTGTAAATCCACTGTATAGACTGTTATTATCAGCCTATTATTCAGTGTATTCTGTATCAAATCGTTGCCCACTATAAACAGAGGTTTGATGGTGTCAATTGGCCGCAGTTGATTTAAGTATAAAGACTCATTGCGTTACACTTGGTAACGTTGTAGTTCCGACACTATACTATTCATTATGAAATTTGCGGGTAATAAAGAGGGATTAGTGCATATGGCTTCGCCGATAGACCGCCCAGTTAATTTAGACTTGACCACCTTGAATTTTCCAATCACTGCTATCGCATCCATCCTACACAGGGTTTCTGGTGTCGTTCTGTTTCTGGGGAGTCCCGTTTTACTAGCTTTGCTGGCTCTATCACTAGATGGCGAAGCAGGCTTCTCCGATGCACTGGCTTTATTCGAGCATGGGTTATTTGCCTTTGTGGTTTGGGGTATTTTGGCAGCTCTCTCCTATCACTTCGTCGCAGGAATTAAGCATCTTTTTATGGATATGGGTTACGGAGAAACACTCGAATCGGGTCCGTTATTCGCTAAGATATCTTTGGTACTTGCTGTGACTTTAATGATTTTAGCCGGGGTCTGGATATGGTAACAAGTGTTCTAAATTATGGTCGCAGTGGGGTTCATGATTGGATCGTTCAGAGATTCAGTGCGTTAGTACTGGCGGCTTACACGCTAGTAATGGTCGGTTGGCTTGCAATGAATGGTTCGGATCTAACATTCTTGCAGTGGCAAGGATTTATGGGTCAGACATGGATTCGGATCTTTTCACTTTTGGCGATTGTGGCGATGGCTGCGCATGCTTGGATCGGTCTTTGGACCGTGGCTACTGATTACATGAAACATCGCGGACTTCGTGTTGGTTTTCTAGGATTGATCGCGATCAGCATATTTGTCTATGTTGTTTGGGGTGTCAGTATTTTGTGGGGATTTTAAGATGATGAATTTACGCAAATTGTCATTTGACGCTGTGGTCATCGGTGGTGGCGGAGCTGGTATGCGCGCGTCTCTGCAAATGGCGAAATCAGGGTTCAAAACGGCCTGTCTGACGAAGGTATTCCCAACTCGCTCGCATACGGTATCTGCGCAGGGTGGGATTACGTGTGCCATTGCCAGTGCCGATCCAAATGATGATTGGCGTTGGCATATGTACGACACAGTAAAAGGATCCGATTATATTGGGGATCAGGACGCTATTGAGTATATGTGTTCGGTCGGTCCTGAGGCGGTATTTGAGCTTGAGCACATGGGCTTGCCATTTTCACGCACTGAAAATGGCCGCATCTACCAGCGTCCATTCGGGGGGCAATCAAAGGATTTCGGTAAAGGCGGGCAAGCGGCGCGGACATGTGCCGCAGCGGATCGCACTGGGCATGCGTTATTGCATACCTTGTATCAAAATAATTTGAAGAATGAGACCGTATTCCTGAATGAGTGGTTTGCTGTTGACTTGGTGCGCAATCAAGACGGCGTTGTTGTAGGTGTTATTGCGATCGAGATCGAAACCGGTGAAGTGGTATTCGTTGAATCAAAAGCAACGGTGCTCGCAACAGGTGGAGCGGGCCGAATTTATGCGTCAACGACCAATGCGCACATTAACACCGGTGACGGTAATGCAATGGCGTTGAGAGCTGGCTATGCAATGCAGGATATGGAAATGTGGCAGTTCCATCCGACCGGTATATACGGAGCGGGCACCCTAGTAACCGAAGGATGTCGTGGTGAAGGCGGTTACTTGATCAACAAAGATGGGGAGCGTTTTATGGAGCGTTATGCTCCGAATGCGAAGGATCTTGCTGGTCGGGATGTGGTTGCGCGGTCGATGATGACAGAGATTCTTGAAGGCCGGGGCTGTGGCGAGATGGGTGATCACGTTTATCTCAAGCTGGATCATTTAGGGAAAGAAATTGTTCACTCGCGTTTGCCTGGGATTACCGAACTCTCGAAGACATTTGCACATGTTGATCCTGCAGTGAACCCCATTCCAGTAGTCCCCACTTGTCACTACATGATGGGTGGTATTCCAACGAATATTAATGGTCAAGCCATTACCCGCGTCAATGGAGAAGATCAGATTATTCCGGGTCTTTATTCATGTGGTGAGGCCGCGTGCGTCTCCGTGCATGGTGCCAATCGATTAGGCGGGAATTCGCTCCTGGATCTTGTAGTCTTTGGGCGGGCGGCCGGTTTGTTTATTGAGGAACAGCTTCATCAAGGTATCGATCATCGACAGGCCTCGGAAGAGGATATAAGTCATGCGATGAGCCGCTTAAATAGGTTGGACTCGAATGAAAAGGGTGAGGACACAGCAACTCTCAAAAGAGAGTTGCAATCGTGTATGCAAAATTACTTTGGTGTATTTCGTGATGGGGACTTCATGAAAAAGGGACGAGAGGAACTCTCCGTAATGCGAGGTCGAATTGCTAATTTGGTGATTCAGGATAAATCGAAGGCGTTTAATACCGCGCGTATGGAGGCCTTAGAGTTACAGAACTTGTTTGAGATTGCTGAGGCTACCGCAATTTCTTCAGATGAGCGGACCGAAAGTCGGGGTGCGCACTCCCGTCGAGATTTCCCGGATCGTGATGATGCAAACTGGTTGTGTCACTCTCTGTATGATCCAATTAATCAAACGCTCGAAAAGCGTGATGTTAATTTTACGCCAAAGACGGTTGAAACCTTCGAACCGAAAGAACGAACGTATTAAGGGGAATAGAGATGTTAATTAGTATTTATCGATACAACCCTGAAACGGACCGTGAGCCTTATATGCAGGATATTGATGTGGATATGCCTGAGGGCAAGGATTTAATGGTTTTGGATGTTCTGAATCTCATTAAAGAAAAGGATGAAACCTTGTCATATCGTCGGTCATGCCGTGAAGGTGTGTGTGGCTCAGATGGCATGAATATGAATGGCAAGAATGGTTTGGCTTGTATCACCCCTATTTCTGAAGTGGCGAAAAATAATAAGCTCGTTGTGAGGCCGCTTCCTGGCCTACCCGTTATCCGCGATCTAGTGGTGGATATGGCTATTTTTTATAAGCAATATGAACGAATTAAGCCATATTTACAGAATACGACCCCCGCCAGTGGGCGTGAGCGCCTACAATCTCCTGAAGACCGTGCAAAGTTAGATGGTCTTTATGAATGTATTCTTTGTGCATGTTGCTCGACTAGTTGCCCTTCGTTCTGGTGGAATCCTGAAAAATTCGTTGGTCCGGCTGGCCTTCTTCAAGCATATAGGTTCTTGGCGGATAGCCGGGATGAAGCGACTAGTGAACGATTAAGTGAGTTAGATGATCCATTTAGTGTGTTCCGTTGTCGTGGGATTATGAACTGCGTTTCAGTGTGCCCGAAGGGTCTTAATCCGACCAAAGCGATTGGACATATTCGGGATATGTTGTTGTCTCGGGCCACCTGAGCCAATTTGCCTGATTTGGTGAATGCGTGTTGTTGGGGCTCAGGGCTAATTCTTGGCTCCAACGTTGATTGAAACGATGTAAGTAATGATTGAAGTGTACGTCACAATGGGACCAAGGCTCGGAATGTCTTGCCAGAACGATGTCAAGACAGGCTTCAGTTCTGGGGAGAGCATTAATGTCTGAAGGGTCAATGGAGCAAAGCCTTAAATCCTCGCATTTGGCTGGGGGTAATTTGTACTATTTAGATGAGCAATTTGAGCTCTATCTTGCCAATCCCAACAGTGTGTCTAATGAGTGGCGTGAATATTTTGATGGGCTCCCTCGCGTTGAAGGAGCCATCGGCGGAGATTTATCCCACTCGACTGTTCAACAACAATTCCTTTTGATGGGTAAGAATCGTGGTCGAGCCGTTTCTGCTGGGTCAGCGTCTGTTTCGTCTGATTTTGATCGCAAACAAGTTCAGGTACAGCGACTGATTAATGCGTACCGTATTCGTGGACATCAAAAAGCCAATCTTGATCCTCTGAATCTAATGGCCAGAGAGCGAGTTCCTGATTTGGACTTGGGTTTTCATGGATTATCTTCGTCTGATCTTGATACGGTATTCCAGATAGGAATGCAGAACTTCAACATGCCCGAGGCACCACTGGCAGAGTTATTAATGGTGTTGGAGAAATCTTATTGTGGTTCAGTTGGTACTGAATACATGCATATTGTCGATACCGAGGAGCGACTGTGGTTGCAAAATCGGATCGAAGCCGTTCAGGGTAAGCCCGAGTACCCGATTGAAGTAAAAACCAATTTATTAGAACGGCTTACAGCAGCCGAAGGCCTAGAAAAATATTTGCAATCTCGTTATCCAGGAACCAAGAGGTTTGGTCTGGAAGGTGGTGAATCTTTGATTCCTTGTATGGATGAGCTGATACAACGTGCCGGATCGCATGGTGCTAAAGAAGTTGTAATTGGTATGGCTCATCGTGGGCGTTTAAACCTTCTGGTTAATACGCTTGGAAAAAGCCCCAAAGACTTATTTGATGAGTTTGATGGGAAAGCGACGTTTGATCATCATGGTGATGTGAAGTACCACCAGGGCTTTAGTTCTAACATTTCGACGTCGGGGGGAGAGGTCCATCTCGCGATGGCGTTTAATCCATCTCACCTGGAAATTGTTTCGCCTGTTGTTGAAGGCAGCGTGAGGGCTCGGCAAGATCGAAGGAATGATCCTTCTGGAGCTCTTGTGGTGCCAATCTCGATTCATGGAGATGCAGCGTTTGCTGGCCAAGGTGTCGTGATGGAAACTTTTCAGATGTCGCAAACTCGTGCGTTCAGGACAGGTGGAACGCTGCATGTTGTTGTCAATAATCAAGTCGGATTTACGACCGCTAAGAGAGAAGACTCTCGGTCAACTGAATACTGCACAGACGTCGCTAAAATGGTCCAGGCACCGATTTTTCATGTCAACGCAGATGACATTGAAGCAGTCAATTTTGTGACTCAACTGGCAGTCGACTATCGGTATGAATTTAAGAAAGATATCGTGATCGATCTGATCTGCTATCGGCGTAGAGGCCACAACGAGGCGGACGAACCAAGTACCACGCAGCCACTGATGTACTCTCAGATCAAGAAGCAAAAAACCACGCGGGCGTTGTATGCAGAGCATTTGGTTAGTAGTGGTGTGCTAACAGATGAAGATGTGAAGCGCATGGAGGTTGGATATCGAGATGCTTTGGATGCTGGTGATTCAGTGGTCAAGAGTTTAGTTCGAGAGCCTGACTCAAAGCTTTTCGTGAATTGGTCTCCTTATCTCGGGCATGAATGGACAGCAGATCACGACACCAGTTTTCCGATCGATCGGCTGAAGGAACTTGGGCAGCAGATTAATACTGCGCCTGAAGGGTTTGTCATGCAAAAGCAAGTTGATAAAACCTATGACGATCGTCGTAAGATGGCCGCTGGCACATTGCCTTGTAACTGGGGTTTTGCGGAGACTCTCGCTTATGCCACTTTGCTTGATCAAGATGTTGGAATCCGATTTACTGGCCAGGATGTTGGTAGGGGTACGTTTTCACACCGTCAAGCCACGTTGCATGACCAGAAAACGGGTGAGGCATACACGCCACTGCAATGCATATCGCCCGAGCAGCCGCGTTTCGATTTGTATGATTCATTTTTGTCTGAAGAAGCTGCGCTGGCTTTTGAATATGGATATGCCACTACAGAACCATTAACGCTCACAATCTGGGAAGCGCAGTTCGGTGATTTTGCCAACGGTGCCCAGGTAGTAATTGATCAATTTATTACATCTGGTGAATTAAAGTGGGGTCGTTTGTGCGGTCTGACGATGCTGTTGCCACATGGATATGAGGGCCAAGGCCCAGAGCATAGTTCGGCGCGTCTTGAACGTTTTCTGCAACTGAGTGCGGAGAATAATATCCAGGTATGCGTGCCTTCGACGCCGGCACAAATTTTTCATATACTCAGACGGCAAGCGATCCGCCCCCTCAGGAAGCCTTTGATTGTAATGAGCCCAAAGTCTTTGCTCAGAAAAAAAGAGGCAGTATCCACCTTGGAAGAGTTGGCTCACGGCAAGTTCCAGACGGTTATTCAGGATGTTTCAGAAATCGATCCAAAGACTGTGAAGAAAGTCGTTCTTTGTTCAGGTAAGGTTTATTACGATCTAGAAGCTCATAGGTCCGAGCACAGCATTAACGACCGCGCAATACTGCGACTTGAGCAAATTTATCCGTTTCCTGAGGATGATCTTTTAGAAGCACTTGCGCCTTACGAGAACATGGACGAGCTCGTTTGGTGTCAGGAAGAACCGATGAATCAAGGTGCATGGTTTCAAAGCCAGCAGAATATGCTGAACGCGATGTGGAAGCATTTACCACAGAAGTATTTGCGATACGCGGGCCGGCCAGCAGCAGCGACTCCGGCTGCTGGTTACATGGCATTACATGTTTCACAACAACACTCGCTCATTCAGGACGCTCTTGAGGGATAAGCTCATAGAACGTGGCAATTTAAGGAAAAACAATGGCAATTGATATTAAAGCACCGCAATTCCCCGAATCTGTTGAAGAGGGTTCGGTCGCGAGCTGGCACAAACGGGTTGGTGAATTCGTGAGCCGGGATGAACTCATTGTAGATATTGAAACAGATAAGACAGTGCTTGAGGTTGTTGCGGCTGACGATGGTGTTTTGGTCGAAATAACAAAGAAAGAGGGTGATATTGTTCTTTCACAGGAGTTGATAGGAAGAATTGAGCCAGGTGTCCAGGCCCCAGTTACTGAATCAGAGGCAGTTAGTGCTTTGAGCGCCGATGCAATGTCTCCAGCAAGTGAGGTTTCGGTAAACCCTGCTGCCAAAAAGCTCGCAGAAGAAAATCAACTTGATATCACTAAAGTACAAGGATCGGGAAAAGATGGCCGTA
>Ga0209192_10002297_pt1 | contig 13928 bp, 6 predicted proteins | sample ArcticOcean_MG_C_11_FD_187433 | JGI IMG/M metagenome (GOLD analysis project Ga0209192, IMG submission 187433) | Marine microbial communities from western Arctic Ocean - ArcticOcean_MG_CB2_154 (SPAdes) (version 2) | ecosystem: Environmental > Aquatic > Marine > Oceanic | place: Arctic Ocean... | reverse complement strand
GAGCGATTCAAGAATAGCTATTTTCCAAAAGAATTAGGTGGAGAAATTTATTTAGCTGGAGATGGTGCAATTCGCGATAAGCAAACAGGTTATTTTACAATTATGGGCAGAATAGATGATGTTTTAAGTGTATCAGGCCACAGGTTGGGCACAATGGAAATAGAGTCTGCATTGGTCGCAAATCAGATTGTTACAGAAGCGGCTGTTGTTGGAAGACCTCATGACATAAAAGGAGAATCAATAGTTGCTTTTGTTGTTCTTAAAGGTGAAAGACCTTCTAAAGATAATGCTGAAAATATTATTAACGATCTTAAACAATGGGTTTCAAAAGAAATTGGACCAATAGCAAAACCTGATGAAATACGATTTGGTGATAATTTACCTAAGACTAGGTCAGGAAAGATTATGCGCCGCTTATTAAGAACCTTGGCAAAAGGTGAGAAAGTAACCACCGACATCTCCACGCTTGAAAATCCAGCAATATTAGACCAACTTGGAGAAATTCTATAGAATGATACATTAAATATTGACACGGCTTTAATGAATCATAAAATTCAAATTTTTCTTAAAAAAACCCTAATCTATGTAGGTCTACCAGCACTTTCACTTCTTATAGCTGGGTTCTTAGCTTTTTACTTTTTTGTCCAATCAAATCTTGATGAGTTTAAAGATAAATTAACACAAGAAATTAGTCAGCAATTTCAAAGACAAGTTGAAATTGAAAGAATTGAAGCTAAATGGAGAATTACAAACCCAAGCCTAACTCTGTACAATCTTTCAATTTACAATAACAGTCTTGAAAAGTCGTTTGATCTAAAAAAAATACGAATCGATATCTCATGGCTCTCTCTTTTAAAATTTAAACCAATCCTCGATGAAATTATTCTATATGAACCAAATTTAGACATTGAAAAGTTTAATGATAATAAATATGCCGTAGGGGGTATTTCAATTCAAACAAGCCAAAATTCTTCTGCGAGTAATTGGATACTAAACCAAGATGAGATTATTATAGTTAACGGAAAAATAAAATGGCAAGATCATACAAGGAATGCACCTACTTTATTAATAAATAATATATCTGCAAGCTATGAATCATCAACTACTATTTCCAATCTTAATCGCCATAACTTCAATTTAACTGGGCAACTATCGAGCTTAAACAATGAGATAATAAGCATAAATGGTTATTTTGATAGTTCATCAGCAGAAAAAATAGAAAATAGTAATGGTCAATTAAGTCTATCTTTTGCAGAAGTAGATATAAATACATTAAGACCTTGGCTAGATTACCCAACTGAAATCATCTCGGCTAAAGGAAATATAGATATTAGGGGTGATTTCAACGAAGGGCGAATTACGAGAATTGACAGCCAATTAGATGTTAAAAATTTTATTACTAAAATTAATAAATTAAATGAAGAGCAACTAACACTAAAAAAATTTAAAGGGCAAATTTCTTATGTAATAAAAAAAAATATAACGATATTAACTATTTCAAAATTTGATGTCACTACAGACAATGGAATCAATATAGATCAAGGTGAATTCTCGCTATCAATAAATAATTTAGAAAAGAAAATTAATAATATTAGAATAAAATTAAACCGGATCAACCTTCAATCAGCCCACGAGCTGATAAGACACTTACCTTACACAAAACCATTCCAGTCAATAGTTCAAGAGGTATCTCCTACCGGGCAGTTAAAGGATCTAAAATTAAACTGGAAAATTTCAAATAATCAATTTCCAGACCTAGCACTTCAAGGCCAATTTTTAAACGTAAGTGTTGACCCCTATAAAAATTTTCCAGGTATAAAAAACCTAACTGGTATCGTAGATATAAAAAAAACAAGAGGGGAAATTAAATCTGTTTCAAAAGACCTAACAATTATAAAAAAAGATATTTTTAGGCAACCAATAACATTTTCTCAATTTTCAGGAATTATCAATTGGAAAGATAATTTATTTAATTTAAAAAATATAGTCATTCAAAATAATGATATTAATTTAATAATTAATGGAAATTATAAAAACATAAATTATGAAGATGGCATTGTTGATTTAGCAATAAAAATACCTTTAGTAGATTTATCTAGCTTAAAGAAATATTATCCATTACAGCTCGGGAAGAAAACTTTACACTGGCTTGATACCTCTCTATTAAAAGGTCAAGCCCAAAATACAACAATAAAATTAAAAGGGGAAACTAAAGATTTTCCTTTTGTAAATGAAAAAAATGAACCTGATTTTAAAAAAGGTGTTTTCACAGTTGAGTCTACTATAATTGATAGCTTTATTGAGTATGGTGCAGGCTGGCCAGAACTAAATAATTTCAACTTCAAAGTTAATGTTTCAAATAATGAAATTAATTTTGAAAGTATTCAGGGTGATCTTTTAGGCAATAATGTCGTAAAGATGATTGGAGCTGTATCGCCTTTCAACATTGAAGATCCGATAATGAATATTAATTTAACTTTAGATAGCCCAATCCCTAATATTATTGATGCTATAAATAAAAGTCCCATCAAGCAAGTTATGAAAGGATTTTTTGATGAAATGGAAGGTGAAGGTTTAGGGCAACTAGCTGTAAAACTAAAAATTCCACTCAAAGATGAAGAAAATATAACCTTCAAAGGTTTATATGAGTTTAAAAATAGTTATTTAATAAATAATGGCGTTGGAATGCCAAAAATTAATAATATTTTTGGATACATAGAGTTTGATGAGAATGATTTAAGAATGAATGATGTAAAAGCAAATCTATCGGGAAGTCCAATCACAATTGGCTTAAATAATATCGGTGAGGTAACACAAGTAAATATTAACGGCATTATTAACAAAGAATTTATTCATTCAACTTTGGGTAAAAATTGGGCAAATAAGGTTTCTGGTGAAGCTTTATGGATTGGTGAAATTAAGATAGGTAACAAAGCAACTAATATTAAAATTGAAAGCGACCTAAAAGGTCTTGGCTCAACCTTACCCTCTCCTTTCGATAAAAACGAAAGTGATGTAAAAACATTATCATTCACAACAGAATCAATCAATTCAAATCAAGATATTATTTCAATTGAGATTGGAGTCGATGTATTTGCAAAGTTAATAAAAGAAAATGATTATGAAGGTTTGTTTGGGATCAAAAAAGGGGTGATAAGCATTAATGCTCCCCAAATAACTATTCCCAATAACGGAGTTTTACTGATAGCTGAATTAAGTAAAGTGAACCTAGAGACCTATTACTCTCTTTTAAATAATGACAGCTCAAAAACCCTAATAACAGATGCGAATATTAACATTCAAGAATTAGATATTTATGGCTATAAAATCTTAAATTCAAATATAAAATATCTACCAAGCGATAACAATTCAAAAATACAAATTTTATCTGAAGATGTAATAGGAAATATTTTATGGAATAAAACAAACAATGAACTTAAAGCTGGTTTTGAAAAGTTACACCTCAAAACAAACAATATATTAACTGATAATAATGAATTTATTTTTTCAAACCCACCAAGAATATTTATTAAAGCAAAATCTTTAATGGTGAATGAAGATAGTTATGGTGATTTAAGCGTCACAGCATTTAAAGAAGATAAGGCGTGGAATATTGAAAATTTTAAAGTTGCTAATATCCACCATACAATAAATGGAACTGGTCTCTGGACTGATGAAAACTTGAATCCAAATACGTCTATAAACTTTACTTGGAACATAAACAATATTCAAAAAACATTTGATCAGCTATCATATCCAGAACTTATAAAAGATGGTAAAGCAAGTGTTATAGGGATGTTGAGTTGGCCAAATAGCCCTTTTGACTTTGACAAAGCATCTCTAAAAGGTAATTTTTCACTGACAGCAACAGATGGGGTAGTATTAGAAGCTAAGCCTGGTGTTGCAAGACTTTTTGGGCTGCTAACACTTCAAAATCTTCCAAGAAGGTTATCATTAGATTTTAGTGATATTTTTAGCAAAGGGTTTATATTTGATAGAATTGATTCAGGGGTAATAGTAAATAATGGTATATTGAAATCAAATAGATTCTCAATGGAAGGTCCCGCAGCAGAGGTAACGATAAAAGGTGAAACAAATATTATAGAAGAGACTCAAAATATTCATGTTGTTGTTGAACCAAGAATTAGCGATAGCCTTTCGCTGCTATCATTAGCAGGCGGTCCACTTGTAGGAGCAGCAGCTTTTATTGCCCAAAAAATATTAGAAGATCCTCTTAACAAGATTCTGTCTGATGAATATCAAATTGTTGGCACATGGGATGAGCCAGAAGAGATTGCTACTTCACGTTCTGAAAGATTTGGAGACATGATTGAGCAAGAAATATTAAGGCCCTCTTCAGAATTTCTAAATATAAAATAGATGCCTAACTTTCAAACATCAAATAAATTTATTCTTGAACCGGCTGGTATAAGTCATGATAATTTATCAAGAATAATGAATAGAATACAAAATAAGAATATTAATTATGCAGACCTTTATTTTCAATATTCGAAGAATGAGTTTTGGTCTCTTGAAGATGGTCAAGTTAAAAATGGAAGCTACTCGATTGATCAAGGGGTTGGTATTAGAAGCGTCAGTGATGAGAAAACTGCATTCACTTATTCTGATGATATTTCATTAAGTGTTCTTAATGACTCATTAAAAATTATCAACTCAATCGAAAAACAAGGGCAATCAATATCAACACCCGCCCCAAAAAGCACTAAAAAAAAATCAATTTATATAAATAATGACCCTATTGCTGGATTAGAAAGTCAAAAAAAAATTGATTTACTTGAGAAAATAGAATTAATAGCAAAGTCAATTGATAAACGCGTGATAAAAGTATCTGCTTCGCTTGCTGCTCAATATGAAGTCATCTTAATTCAAAATTACTATGGTCAATTAGTTGAGGATGTTAGGCCTTTGATAAGGCTCTCAGTAAGTGTTATATCTGAACTAAATGGCAAAAGAGAGCAAGGATCCTCCGGGGGTGGAGGTAGATATCTCCTTAATTACTTTACAGATGAAATACTTGAAGATTATGCAAAAAAAGCTGTTAAGCAATCTTTGGTTAACTTGGATGCGCGACCTGCGCCAGCAGGATCAATGACAGTTGTTTTAGGTTCTGGATGGCCTGGAATTTTATTGCATGAAGCGATTGGACATGGATTAGAGGGTGATTTCAATAGAAAAGGCACGTCTGCTTTTAGTAATATGATGGGTAAGCAAGTTGCTGCAAGAGGAATTACAGTTGTTGACGATGGGACAATTGAGAATAGGCGTGGCTCTTTAAATGTTGATGATGAAGGTAATGCCACACAAAAAACAGTATTAATTGAAGATGGGATCTTGGTCGGCTACCTTCAAGACACCCTCAATGCTAGATTAATGAATATGTCTGTCACTGGAAATGGTCGCAGAGAATCATACGCACATTCACCGATGCCAAGAATGACAAATACATATATGCCAAATGGAAAATATGACCCTAAAGAAATTATAAGCTCAGTAGATAATGGCCTTTATGCGGAAAATTTTGGGGGTGGTCAAGTTGATATAACAAGTGGTAAATTTGTTTTTTCTGCTTCTGAGGCATGGATGATTAAAGATGGTAAGTTAGATTATCCCGTTAAAGGAGCAACTATCATTGGTAATGGTCCCGACATCCTTAAAGAGGTGAGCATGGTGGGTAATGACATGAATTTGGACTCAGGTGTTGGCACGTGTGGTAAGGATGGTCAAAGTGTTCCCGTAGGCGTTGGGCAACCAACTCTTAAAATTGATAACATAATTGTAGGTGGAACTGGATAAAAAACTTAGCTTAATAGAAGTAAACTTATTTAATTCTATTTTTATAATCCAAGGTTCTCGTATCAATCTCTATCTTATCGCCATTCTCACAAAACAAAGGGACCATTAATTCAAAACCAGTGCTGATGTTAGCAGGCTTCATAACTTTTCCAGAAGTAGTGTCACCTTTAACAGCAGGCTCTGTGTATGTAATCTGCCTAATTACAGAATTTGGTAATTCAACTGAAATCGCCCTCTCATCATAAAAAACTACCTCGCAGATCATACCATCTTCCAGAAACTTCAGTGCATCTTCCATACTATCTTTATCAACGTCATATTGGTTAAATTCAGCATCCATAAAAATATAATTTGGATCTGAAAAGTAAGAATAAGAAACTTCTTTTTTGTCTAAAATCACCACATCAAATTTATCTGTTGCTTGGAAAATAGTTTCAGTTGAATTATTTGTAAGCAAGTTCTTCATTTTCATCTTAACTATTGCTGCATTCTGTCTTCTACCTGATTTTGATACGTTATATTCTGACTTATGAATCACCATTGGTGCACCATCAACCATTATCACGTTACCCACCCTAACCTCTTGAGCTGTTTTCATAAAAACCTAAGATTACTAATAAAGTGATAGATTATACTTCATATTGCTACTACTAAGATTACAATAATAAATATGATTCCAAAATCAACTGATACGATTATTTGCATGACCGACAGTCAAGTCGAGGATATTAAATCGTTATACAAAGAAAAAATTGAAAAAAAATCAATAAAAATACCGCCTATTTATTCAATTAATAGATGGTTAATAAAAGAATATAAAGCATTTTGTATGGTTTCAGAAAGTAATGAAAACTATAGTGTTTTAAATGGTACCGAAGAGAAAATACTATGGGAAAAAATAATTAAGAAAGATCTAAAAGAACAAAAATTTCAAAAAAAACAAATTGAAAGTATTACAGAAAAAGTAATTAGTGCAGATAAAATTATTAGAGAATATAAGATTAAAAATAGTGAGTTAAAAGAATATGAGTTTAGTGATGAAGAAAAGAAATTTAATAAGTGGTTAAATCAATTTAAAAGTCACTGCAAGCAGAAGAGCCTGATTAGCAAACTAAGCTTCATAGGGTTTTTTATTGAAAAACAAATAGAACATAGTATTATTGAGAGCGAAGAGTTATTGTTAGTTGGATTTGATAATCAAAATCCGATTTATGAAGACCTTATTAGTGTTCTGAATGAAAAAAATAATTTAAGAGAGTATGAATACAAAGAAGAAAAAATAAAACGACTACAAGAAATAGAATGTGAAGATGCTGAAGATGAAATTAAAGAAATTATTTTATGGGTCAAACAAAATCTCAAAAAAAAATTACTAATCATTAGTCCGGCATTAAATAAATATCAAATAAAGTTACAAAACGAATTAGATAGACAGATACAGCCTGACATATATAACGAATATAATAAAAAAAATATATATAATTCAAATCTTCAGCGACCTTTATCAAAGGAACCGATAATAACTGCGGCTATAAATCTTCTAAAATTAAACAATTCACACCAAACGAATTTAAAAATTTTTTTTGAATCACTAATGTTCAATAATTGGATTGATGCAGATGGATATAACGACAGAGAGCAACTTGCTAACTACATAAACGATAAAAAAATCCCGAAAATAACAATTAATCTAATAATTAAATTAATTAAAAACGACTTAAAAGTAAATCATTTGAATCTAGATTCCTTAGAAAGTACATTGACTTTAATAAAGAAAAATCAAACACTATGGCGGAAAAAGAAGACAATTACGGAGTGGATTTCTCTTACTGAACAGTACTGGAAAAAAATTAAAATTTTTGAAATAAATAATTTATTATCATTTGAAAACAATAATATAAATGATTTAATTAAATCATTAAATAAAGTTAGTAACAATCAAATAATTGACGAATTAATTACATTTGAAGAGTATTTAGAAATACTTTTAACTCAATTAGAAAGTTGGCCTGCCACTACCGAAAAAGATAATTCTTATATCGATATTAACGGTTTTGAAGAAAATCAAATAAAAAAATATGATGCCATTTGGCTAATGAATATGAATTCTAAATACTGTCCAGGAAAAAGAAATTTTAATCCGTTCATTTCAAAAAAATTACAAAAAAAATATCATATATTTGATGAAGTTTACACAAAAAAAATAGATGCCATACGTTTGAATAGATTAAAAAACTTTAGTACAGATATTACAATTTCATATTCAAAAAAAGACGGGGAAACAATATTAATTAAGACTAGTAGATATTTTCAAGATTTTGAGGAATTAATATGTAAAAACTCTTCTTCCAAAACAAAAGAAATAATAAGTGATGATTGTTAAAAAATTGAAGATCATATGGCGCCTGAAATTTTAGGCTCTGAGATTTCTGTTTCAGGTGGTTTTAGATCTTTAGAAAACTATTATATATGTCCTGCATGGGCTTTTTATGAGAACAGACTACACGCCAGTTCTTTTCATGAGGACATACAAGATGAGATTTCTAAGATGGATAGAGGTAATCTTATTCATGAGTTTTTAGAAACGTTTTGGAAGGAACATAAAAATTCTACTAATTTAGCTAAAATGTCCGAGAAGGAACTTCAGCAAAATATAGATACCCTAATTAATCAAGTTATGTTGACTTTTAAAGGAAGCAAGCCTTATTTAACTCCCCGTCAAATTCAGCTTGAAAGTAATTACTTTAAAAATATAGCCTATCAATGGCTTTCTTTCGAAAAAAAAAATAGGCCTTCATTTAAAGTGATTGAGTCTGAGGAAAAATATAAAATTAATATTGATCGAATTACTTTTAATGTAAAGGTTGATCGAATTGACGAATACGAAGATGGATCAAGACTTCTTATTGACTATAAAACAGGAAACGAAGAGTCTATTTCTAAATGGACAAAACCCCCAATATCATCGTTACAAATGCCTATTTATTTAACTTTTACAGGTATTAATAATATCAGTGCAGCTGGAATTGGCTACATTCATAGTAGAAATGTCAAGCTGGTAGGGCTATCAATGTATGGTCAAGATCCAATAGATGCAAAATTAAAAGACTGTTCGTTATCAAAAAAAGACGAGGGACAATGGCCGAATCTAATTAATTCATGGCATAAAGACATCTATGAGCTTGCATCAGGTTATTTAAGTGGAAAGGCAAGTGTCACTTTTAAAAAAGAGAATGATCTTAAGTATTGTGCAGTAAAGCCACTCCTAAGACTAGCTGAAAGACAATTTCAAAGAGAAAATTCAGATGAATAAATCAATAGGAAAACAACCAATAGACCAAAAAACGCGTGAAGAGGTAATTAATCCAGAATCTTCCTTTCTAGTTCAGGCACCTGCTGGATCTGGAAAAACAACGACCTTAGCCAGAAGAATACTTCATCTTTTGACGGTCGTGGAGGACCCTAAAGAGATTATTGCGATTAGCTTTACTAACAAAGCAGCGGCAGAAATGCATGAGAAGGTTTTGGAGCAATATGATGAACCGGAAAATGGAGAAGTAATTAAAAAGATTGAAGCAAGAGCAAGAGAGCACAAGTGGGATGACGGTTTTATGAATCTATTAGAAATAATGACAATTGACAGCCTTGCTTCAAAAATTACTCACCAAGCTCCTCTTCTAAGTAAATCGTTATTTATGAACATCACTGAAGATCCTCATGAAATATATGAGACGGTAGTAAATGAAACAATGAAGGATAATGAGCAGTTAGCAAATTTATTTCCATTTTTAAATTATGACTACCAGAAGATAAAAAAACAATTAATTGCTGAGCTAGAAATCAGAGATCAATGGAAAGATGATATATATTATTACAAAAATAATCCCACGAAAATTGAAGATAAAACAAAGAAATATTACGCAAAAGAAATAAAAGACTGGGTTATAAGACTCAGAGGTTTTTTCAAAAAAGACCTAATAGAAGATATCAAAAGTATTCAATCTTACCTAAACCCCAATTTTTCTGAGCAAGAAAGCAGCATTGATTTTTGGCTTATATTTAGAGATTTAGTCATGACCAAGGATGGTAAGGTAAGAAAAAGATTTGGTCCAAACGAGGGTTTTATAAAAAATAAAGAAGGTATATTTTATAAAAAAAATTTATTAAAAATATTAAATTATCCCAATATAAACAATATTTTAAAAGATTTAAATAATGTAATATATGAAAAAAATATAACTGATATCATACCAACAAAAATACATAGTATAGCCATCCTTCTTTCAGAGCTTGAACTAAACCTTCAAGAGCAATTTATGCTCAGAGGTGAATTAGATTATACGCAGGTAGTTGAAAATGCCATTGTTACATTAAGTGAGACAGACGTTGCTATTCTTTTTGATGATAAAGTTTCTCATATTTTAATTGATGAATTTCAAGATATAAACAAACTGCAAGAAAAATTTCTTAAACTTCTTACTGATAATTTTTCAGGTAATCCAGGTAAATCGTTTTTTGCCGTCGGAGATCCGATGCAATCTATTTATCGCTTCAGAAAAGCAGAAGTAGAGATTTTTAATACCTTACAAAAAACCGAAAAGTTCGGAGACATCAGAATTAAAGCATGCAAGTTAGAAGTAAATTTTCGTTCAAATAGAAAAATAATCAAATGGTTGAATGATGTCTATAAACACGCATTTGGTGAGATTAATGATATGAATAAAGGCTTAATAAGCTACCATTCATCTTGCGAAAGTCTTGAGACAGTTAAAAAAAAAGGCGATGGTGTTAAATTTCACATACTTAAAAACAAAAAGAAACATATTTACACTGAACAACAAAAAGAAGCTCAATATATTTTTCAAACAATACTGAAGATAAGGGAGGCAAAAAAAGATACTGAAATTGTCGTCTTAGCCCGCAACCGATCTCACCTAAGGGCCCTGTTAACTCTCATGAGAAGGGACGATTTTCCCATCGAGGCTACTGAAATTGATTCCATTGAATACAATCAATCATTCCAGGATATTCTTTGTCTAACCAAGGCACTTTACAACTTTAATGATAGGGTTAGCTGGATAGGTATCTTAAGAGCGCCTTGGTGCGGCCTTAAGCTTGAGGATTTAACTTGTTTGTTTGAAACTAATGAAAGCGAAACTCCGTGGAGCATAATTAATACTCCATCAATAGTAAAACACTTAACCAATGATGGTCAAAATAGACTCGCTTTTTTAAAAAACGTTATAAGTAAGAGTATACAATTTCGAGGTAGAGTTGCTCATCGCTTTTTTATTGAATCAATATGGAGGCAACTATTGGGGCAGAAAACAATAGTAGATACTGATGATATTGAACGTATTGATAAGTTTTTCGATCTAGTTGATCAATCAAGCTCACCGCTGTCTATTGATTTTGAGAGATTAGAAAGGTTGATTGAAGACTTAAAAACTAATAATAAATCTACAGACCCTAACCCAGTCCGATTTTTTACTATTCATAAGGCAAAAGGTGATCAATTTGAATGCGTAATCATCCCTGGTCTTGGTCGAGTTCCAAAAGCAGATGATCACTCATTAATTGCTAAAGATAATATTGATAATAAAGATAATGGTATTTTATCTCTTAACAATAATAGAGATGATGAACCTAACTTATATGATTATCATCGAAGTAAGGAATTGATAAGACGGAATAATGAAAACATTAGGCTACTTTATGTAGCAATTACAAGAGCAAAAGAGGATTGCCATTTAATTGGATCAGTTACAGAAAATTCAAAAGGCGAACTAAGCCCCCCTAAGGATAGTTTTCTTAATATTTTATGGCCGCAAGACATAACATTAGAGTATGAAGAGGTCTTAGATAATGAAGAATTCGTACCTAAGTTGAGGCGACTTAAAAGTAAAGATTTTGATCGAGAACTTGAGATAAATACCCAAATCTCATCGATAAAAGACATAGAAAAAAAGAAAATATCTAAGGATAATATCTATACTTTTACAGGAAGTTTGATTCATAATTATTATGAATTAATTATTAAAAAACAATTAGATATAAATACTTTATTAAGTAAAAAATTAAGTTATATTTATGATATTTTTGTTAAGCAAAAATTTTCAAAGTCTGAAATAAGTTCTGCGATAAAGGTATTAAAAGATTCTTTACTGTCATTACAAAATAGTAAAGATGGCCAATGGATTTATCGGCTACACGAAGATGAAGGAATGGAGGTTAATTACCTACATAAAATTAATGATGAAATTAAATCACTCATACCTGATCGAATTTTTATTGAAGATGGCACAAGGTGGATTATTGATTATAAAACTGTATTTGATGATAAATTAGATTTAGAAATTGAAGCAAAAACTCATATTGAGCAGCTGCAGATTTATGAATCTTTATTTGATGATGGTTATTTAATTCAAAAAGCTATTTATTTTGTTAAGCAAGGTAAATTAGTCTTAATTTAAACTACATCACTTAGCAATTTTTTTATATACGCTGATCTTTTATTTAAATCATCGATAGCAACCATTACCTTGATTTTATCTGGACCATTCATCTTAAATGCTTTATCAGACTGAATAAGATCGATTAATTTAACTGCATCAATATTTGCGTCTTTTTTAAAGGTCACTTCAACAGATGAAGCACTCGCATCTATCTTGATTACGTCATGGTTTTCAATATCAACTCTTAATTGGTGTGTAATAATTAAGTTTTTAGTTTGTTCAGGCATAATCCCGAATCGATCAATTAACTCTTCTTTTAATTCATTTAAGCTCTCAGTACTTTTGCAGTCTGATAAGCGCTTATAAACAATAAGTCGTTCATTTATATTGCGACAATAACTTTCAGGGAGAATTGTTGGGGCATGTAAATTAATTTCTTTATGCTTAGTCAATGGTGCGTTGATATCTAATCTTTTACCCAACTTAATTTCTTTGATGGTCTGATTTAGCATATCAATATACAAATTAAATCCAATTTCATGAATCTGACCACTTTGACTGTCTCCAAGTAAATCCCCTGCCCCTCTTATCTCTAAATCATGAATAGCCAAATAGTATCCAGCGCCTAAATCTTCTAATAATTGAATTGCATCTAATCTTTTTTTAGCTTGAGATGATATTTTTTTATCTTGATCTAAAAGGAGATAAGCGTAAGCCTGGTGGTGAGATCGGCCCACTCGTCCTCTAAGTTGATGTAACTGACCTAAGCCAAATTTATCTGCACGATTCATAATGATTGTATTAGCTGTGGGGATATCAATACCATTCTCAATAATGGTGGTACATAACAAAATATTGATTCTTTGCTTATTAAAGTCTTGCATTACATGTTCCAACTCTTTTTCTCTCAATTGCCCATGAGCAATGCCTATTTTAGCCTCAGGGATTAACTTTAAAAGCCTTTCATACATAGATTGGATTGTATTGACCTCGTTGTGAAGGAAATAGACTTGGCCACCCCTGTTAAATTCTCGAAGAACTGCTTCGCGGATAGTTCCAGTACTAAATTCATGCACAAATGTTTTTATAGATAATCGCTTTTGTGGTGGGGTGGCTATAATTGAAAATTCTCTTAAGCCTTCCATTGCCATTGATAAAGTTCTTGGTATAGGAGTAGCGGTTAATGTTAAAACATCGACGTTTGCCCTGAATGCCTTAAGGTTTTCTTTCTGCCTTACCCCAAAACGATGCTCTTCATCAATAATTACAAGCCCAAGATCTCTAAATTCAACATCAGGCTGTAAGAGTCTGTGAGTGCCAATGATAATATCAACCTTACCCTCTTTTAACTTTACCAATGACTCATTTTGTTGTTTTTTAGTTTTAAATCTTGATATTTCATCAATCTTTATTGGCCATTTTGCAAATCTATCTAGGAAAGTGTTGAAATGTTGTTCAGCTAAAAGTGTTGTTGGTACCAAAACCACCACCTGCTTCGAATTCATTGCTGATATAAAAGCAGCTCTCAGTGCAACCTCAGTTTTACCAAAGCCAACATCCCCACAGACCAATCTATCCATTGGCCTTGGGGCTTCCATATCTTTTATTACACTCTCAATAGCATCAAGTTGGTCTGGAGTCTCCTCAAAAGGAAACTCT
>Ga0209192_10002292_pt1 | contig 13946 bp, 11 predicted proteins | sample ArcticOcean_MG_C_11_FD_187433 | JGI IMG/M metagenome (GOLD analysis project Ga0209192, IMG submission 187433) | Marine microbial communities from western Arctic Ocean - ArcticOcean_MG_CB2_154 (SPAdes) (version 2) | ecosystem: Environmental > Aquatic > Marine > Oceanic | place: Arctic Ocean... | reverse complement strand
AGTTTATGAGCCTTTACAACTCAGCCAAGAGTTTCGTTATTTTGATTTTACGAGTCCATGGGAATTTTTAAAGGAAAAAGAAAGTAGCGAGTCTTTATAAATCAATAAAAAATTTATAGAAGTTAACCTTTTCTGATCTTTTCACTAATTGAGCCAAGTCCTAAGGCTTAAAAGAAAGGACGAAGCCCCTTTAACGGCTTTAGGCAAAGCGCTCTAATGCTACAAGGCGTTAGTGTCATGGCGAAGCGCCTTTTAAGGCGTTAGTACAAAATTTTGCGCAAAGCGCTCTAACACCTTGTGTCATAAGGCGTTAGTGTCGCCATGGGCAAAGCGCTCTAACGCCACAAAGCGTTAGTGTCTTGTACAAAGCTTTACGCCCCCCCACCAAGGCGCTTTTGTCTTTTTACTAGCTTTTGTACAAGGCGATAGCGTAGTTGCGCCTAAATTCATAAAAAAGCTTCGTTTCTATAGCTATAACTACAAAACAAATGGTTTAACTATAGCCGTTAGGCTGTTGTAATGACACAAGGCGTTAGAGGGTGTAAGGCTTTAGAAAGCGGCTACAAAGCCTTTACTAAAGCCTTGCGCCCTCAAGCCGTTGTAACGACTTGAGAAAGCGGCTGTCGCCCAAAGCGCACACGACACAAGACGTTGGTGTCGTGTGGACTTTGCCCAAAAGACTTGAGGAAACACCTTATCTCTTACTGGTTTTAGAATACAGCATTAAGGAAGAAAGTTCTTTTCTTTTTTTAGAATGCATAGCTGGCGATAAAGTCGAAACAAAAAAAGGAGTTCATATAGTAGACCGAAACAAAGAGTAAAAATCACTTGAAAACATACTTCAGGAGGGCTGACTAGAGCCGCAAGAAAAAGGCTAACTAGCCAACTAAAGAACGAGCTTTTATTTTTTGCAAATCAATAGTATAAAATTCTAACCAAAGGTTAACGCCCACAAAGGAAAACCAGCATAGAATTTCTAGAAAAAGGAAAGTCCAGAGAAAAGATAAGAAAGGAGAAATACGGGGCTCAAAAGAAAGACACACTACAGAAGAACTAGCATTTTTTTCGCTTGGTAAATCTATAGACGGTAATGAAGTTGTTTGTAAAGCGTTAATTTTTGTAGGAGTAAAAGGCAAACCAAAAAAGCTAGTATGTAATTCAAATTGAAGAAAAAAAAGGCAAATCTTGGGAAGAAGCAAGATGAAAGAAAGTAAAATGAGCCCGTAAGTAGTGACACAAAGCGCTAAGCCTATTTTCCAATAAAAGAACCATTTGCTATTCAACCAACTGGGTGAAAAAAAACTAAACCCTTGATAGAAAAACAAAGGAGCTAAACATAGGGTTGTTGTTAAAAAGGCTAAGCTTACCTCTATCCAAATCGCTTCAGTGACTTCGGTGAAAATAAATCCGTGAGTTCTTAAGTTCTGTCCAGAAAGGGCTAGACTATGTTGAGCCAGCCAAAAAGGTCTTGTCCATAAATAAAGGAATTCTTGCAAAAAGAAAGTGCTTACCAAAAGAGTAAGGCATGCGCTTAGAATTAAAAAAAAACTGCGTATTTTTCCTTCTTTTACTATTCTGTTCATTCTTATGGGTACTTATTCTAGAAAATCTTTTAACTAATTCTTGTCTTAAAGCCTTTTTACGTTTTCTTTTTTCTTTTAGGTAAAAACCCTAGGAAACAAGACAAGAGGCTTTTAAACGGGCTGTAGGAGCAGAAAATCGACCTATATCGTCGAAGTCAAGCGACTAAAGCTATCCATAAAACTACAAAGTTTTACAAAGGCCTTAAAAAGCCATAAGGCGCTAAAGCCATAAGGCGCTAAAGCCATAAGGCGCTAAAGCCATAAGGCGCTAAAGCCATAAGGCGCTAAAGCCATAAGGCGCTAAAGCCATAAGGCGTTAGTGTCGCCAAAAGCTTTACAAAAGCACTTGGGGCAAAGCGCACACGACACTAACGGCTTTAGCGCTAGATACAAGGCTAAAGCGCCTTGGGGCAAAGCCCACACGACACTAACGCCTTGTGGCGTTGCAAAGCTTTATACCCCCCACCGAAGGTGTAACGACACAAGGCGTTAGTGCGCTTTTATAAAGCGCTTCCTCAAGTCGTTGCGCAAAGCGGCTGTCGCCCAACGCCTTTATTGGCTTAGTGCCGTTACGCCATTAAGCTGCAGAAATATATTTTTTTTTTAAACAAGAGATTTGCTGGTCAAGTAAAGGAGGAAGTACTACGAAAGTAGAAACCTCTAGGTTATGACAGAAAAAAGGTAAGTCCACCCAACCAAGGCAAATTTTTTTTTCTTGAAAACCCGTGAACCAATCTCGGGACTCTGTTTGGGTAAAATTGGAAAAAAAGTGAGGTTTAGAAGGTTTTATTTCTATGGGGTTAGAAAAAGAAGAAAAAGAAAGGGGCGACACCAATGTAGGCCCATGAAAAATGCCTAGAAAACAAAAACTTTGTTCAATTTTCAACAGCAGATTTAGAAAGCTCTTGTTAGAAATAAGTTGGAAAAACATTTTACTTTCATGAGCACATAAAGACCCAATACCTTTTTTATCTAGGCCAATACCGTTTTGGGTAGAACGCTCAAGTTTTGGCGAAAACGCACACGTCGTTACGCCGTCGCCCCCTTTCTGTTGTTCTTGTTCTTTTGGTAGATTTCCCTGACTTCCAGGACCATGGAAAACTAAAAATGAAGGTTTGTTTTCAAGTTGGTTTATCAACCCTCGTTGAAAAACATATTTTGACCAATGATTAGCTTGAAAACTTTTAGAAGAGTTGTGAGTATTCATTTTTTGTTCTCTTTATTTTTTCTTGTCTTTAGTAGGGCGACACTAATGCTTTAAAAGGCGCTTCGCCATGACACAAGACGTTAGAGCCCTTTGCCTATGGCGACACTAACGCCTTATGACACAAGGCGTTAGAGCGCTTTGGGCAAAGCGCACACGACTTGACACAAAGCTTTATGCTCTCATCGTGCGCGCTTCGCCATCATCTCCTCTAGAAGACGATTTAGTTGTACTTGTACGCTTATAAAACATATTTAAAGTCACTCAAGTTCTTGTGACATTAATGGCAAAAACGCCTTAAGGGGCGACAGCCCACACGACACTAACGCCTTGTGGCGTTAGACACAAAGCTTAGTAAAAGCGCTTTTTAAAGCCGTGTGTAAAGCTTTACAAGCCTTGCATTAAAGTTAGTAAATACAACAAAAATTTAAACATCATATCCTACAGGACTTGAACCTGTAACCCTTAGCTTAGAAGGCTAATGCTCTGTCCAGTTGAGCTAAGGATACAAAAAAGAGAGAGGCTTAGGTCGACACTAACGCCTTGTGGTGTTAGACACAAAGCTTTATGGACAAAGCACTCTAACACCTTGTGTCATAAGACGTTAGTACAAAACTTTATGCTCTAACGACTTGACTCAAGTCGTTACAAAGGCACTTTCCTAAAGTTTTGCGCAAAGCGCTCTAACGCCTTGTGTCATAAGGCGTTAGTGTCGCCATGGGCAAAGCGCTCTAACGCCTTGTGTCATAAGGCGTTAGTACAAAGCTTTATGCCCCTCAAGTCGTTACAAAGGCGCTTTCCTCAAGTCTTGGGCAAAGCCCACAGGACACAAGGCGTTAGAGAAAGCGCTTTTACTTACTTTACTAAAGCCTTCTTGTTTATTGGAGAGGTTTTTTTAAAAAATTTTTTTTTAGTTCCCTTAGAAGTAGAATGTTTAGAATTCCGGTTAGTCCACTTATTTCTCCTTTTTTTATCTGTTTTTAAAATGTGAACAATTCCTTGAATTTTTCTTTTTCTTTGAAGTTTCTTTCTTTGGAATGTTTCTTCTAGATCTAGAGCTATTTGTTTTGCTTGATATTTCCAATTCACTAGTTGTTGACAAAACCAATAAAGGTAATTGGTCAACTCTCCAGGCACGGGAAGAAGGTAATCCACAGAATGAGCCTTGGCCCCTAGCGGAAGAAAAGAAATAATAGGGATCTTTATTTTTTTTGCCTCTAAAATAGCATCTTGATGTTGGTCTGGATCAATTACAATAACAAAAGTAGGTAGGGCTAATGTTTTCTTTTTTTTAGGAAGACTTACTAAAAAAGACCTTTTTTTCTTTAAGAGATTCTTGGGTCCCTTCAAGTTCCTGGTTTTCTTCCACTTCAAAACTTTCGAGTACAATTTCTGTTTTTTCTTTAAATTCTTGTTTTTCTCCAAGTTCCTTTTTTTGTTTAAGCCATGGTTAAACTTGGCATAAGGCTTTGTGTAGAACTTTGGCGAAGCGTCTTTAGGAGCAGAGCCGCTGTCGCCCAAAGCGCTCAAGCCTTGGCGAAAACGCCTTGCCGTCGCCCCACCCTCAAAAGCTTTTCTAACGACTTGACCACGCTTTGACGTAAAGACGGGTGCGCTTTTGGATGCGCTTTTGGTAGTGCTTTTGGTTGCGCTTTTGGTAGTACTTTTGGTAGTGCTTTTGGTAGTGCTTTTGGTTGCACTTTTGATTGCGCTTTTGGATACGTCATTTCTGTAAAGGTTGGGGGAAGCCCTTTTGTAAGACTTTTTCATCATTAACTTGACTACCTTTTGCTTCAGTGACTCCACTACGCCGAAGTAGGTCAATTTTTTGCTCCTACAGCGTGGTTTTAATCTAAGTTTTTCAAAAGCTCCAAGTCGTGTGGACTTTAGACTTGTGCTTTTTTTATGTCTTTTTTTTCTATCGCGATTGCAGAGCTTTAGATACTCTTTTGTATCTTTTAGTGGTCTCTTTTTCTTGTGTTTTTGAAAGAAATGAGGTTGAACTTGTTTCCAGTTTGTAAGAAGCCCGTGAGTCCACCCCGAGACCACAAGAATTTGTTTACTTCTTTTACTAACTTCTTGTAAGATTTGACTATGAAGAGGATCATTTGAAATAATTAAGATGTTACCTTTCCGTAAAAAAGTAAGAAGAAGAAGAGCGCGTACTCGTTTCATTTGGGGGATAAGAAAATCTATATCCAAGATTTCCAATGCTCCTGTACACCCATAAAGAAAGGGACTAAGAATCTTACTTCTTTCAAGAACACCTACAAAAGTGGGGCCCACCAGGCCTTTTCCATGAATCAGTTGGTGCAAGTTGGGCGAATCCGTACTAATAGCCTTAGCCTTAGCAAAAGCATCAATATAAAGAGTATTCATATGCCTATAAATAGACTTAGTAATTTCTTCTTCCAAGATGATAGATATAAAGTTTTTGAGCCCAAAGTGCTTATGTAAATCGTTTATACACATTCTTAGATTATGAGACTCTCCATTATCTGGTTTGATGTAGAAGGATAGGGGAGCGGCTTTGAAAGCGGCTAGTGCCTTGAGCGCTTCGGGCAAAGCGGCTGTCGCGTACAATCCGGTAAAGACATAAGGCGGTAAGCCCCTTAAGGCGCTTTCGCTAAGACGCCTATCGCGTCTTTCTCCTTCTGTTTCTCTTATAGATTCAACGTACCATAAATAATCTATACGTTGGCTTCTAGTTTTAAAAACTTTATTCCGAGGGAGTAATTTTGGAAAAGCACTCCATCCCCATTCCGTTTTTTTCAGGTATTTTTCTATGAAGACTCTTAGGACTCGCCTCGCGAGGAGTGCGTCTTGGCGAAGGGCAGGAACCAGCAGTGACGATGGAATACTAGTTGTTTTTTTAGGAGAACCTGCCTTTTTAGGGGCAGTTCTTTTTGTAGACAATTGAATACTAGTTGTTTTTTTAGGAGAAACTTTCTTTTTAGAGGCAGTATTTTCTGTAGTAGATGCAGGGGTAGCCTTTTTTTTATTCAAAAAAGGTTTTTTAGGCAAACTATTGGTCTTGATGATAGATACACTTTTTTTAGCCTTAGCCAGAGAGTCTGTTTTTACTTTTCTTTTTAGCGAAGGCGTAACGTCGTGTGCGCTTTTATAAAGCGCTTCGCCAACGCCTTTTGCTAGGTTTTTACTGTTTTTATTCATCCTATTTTTCTTTTTTTAAACTCTTGGGTCAAAGTTTGAGTAATCACGACTTTAACGTCGCGTTAAAAAGCTTTAGGGTGTAAGGCTTTAGGGTATAGGGCTTTAGGACAGCGGCTTTCTAAAGCCTTACACCCTCTAACGCCTTGTGTCGTTAGGGGCATAAGGCTTTATATCTAACACCACAAGGCGTTAGTGTCGTGTGCGCTTTGCGCAATGGATTTAGTAAAGCCTTGTGTCTAGCGCTAAAGCCGTTAGTGTCGTGTGGGCATAAAGCTTTATGCCCCCAAAGCGCTCTAACGCCACAAGGCGTTAGTGTCATAAGACGCTAAAGCTGTTAGTGTCGCCAAGAGCTTTAGTGCAAGGCCGCCTTTGGCGGCACAAGACTTTAGGAAACGCTTTTACTGTCTTTAGTCAAGCCGTGTGAGCTTTGGAGGCTTTACCATGTGAGAGCTCCTTTTCTCCATTCGTAGAAAAACCCAAGAGTTAACACTAGAAGGAAGAGAACTATAGTTAGAAATCCAAAAAAGTGGATATCTTTCAAAACCACTGCCCAAGGGAATAAATAAGTAATTTCCAGATCAAAAATGATAAAAAGAATAGCAACTAGATAAAACTGTACTTGAAATCGTTCACGCGCATCACCAAAAGGGTCAAAACCACACTCGTAAGCAGAAAGTTTTTCAGGATCTGGTTTTTGTACAGAAAAAACGAAAGATAGCCCTAGGATAAGAAGAGATAGTAAAGTGCTGATACATAAAAAAACAAAAACAGGGAAAAATTCGCTCATTTGCGTTTGTTATTTCTAGGTTTGAGTAAATCGGGAAAAACGGGAGTTGAACCCGCGACCTCCAGCGTGACAGGCTGGTGCTCTAACCAACTAAGCTATTTTCCCTATCGGAAGACTTTTTTTGTTAAAAATAAAAAAGTTTGAAAGCTTTCTAAGGCGCTTCCCCAAATCTTTTGATAAGGGCTTTAGTAAAGCCTCATCTAACGGCTTTACAAGTCGTGAGTGGGGGCATAAAGCTTTGTACTAACGCCTTATGGCACAAGGCGTTAGAGCGCTTTCTCAAGTCGTTACAACGGCGTGAGTCAAGTTGTTAGGGCATAAAGCTTTGTACTAACGCCTTAAAAGGCGCTTCGCCATGACACAGGGCGTTAGAGCGCTTTGCCCATGGCGACACTAACGCCTTGTGTCATGGCGAAGCGCCTTTTAAGGCGTTAGAGCGCTTTGCGCAAAGCTTTGTGGCTTTAGTAAAGGCTTTGTGTCAAGTCGTGTGGGCTTTGCCCAAAAGCTTTAGTGCGTTAGTAAAATTGTTATGCTTGTGTACTTAGCATCTTTGAATTAAGATTTTCTATGGTTGGGTAATCTCGGCTTCGAACCAAGAACATTCAGCTTGTAAGGCTGACGCTCTACCTATTGAGCTAATTACCCTTCAATATAATATGTCGGTGAATATACCTTCTCTAAAGCTTAACAATGTTTTTTCTAAAGCTTTGACGAAAGCGCCTTTGTAACGACTTGAGGGGCATAAAGCTTTGTACTAACGCCTTATGTCACAAGGCATTAGAACGCTTTGCCCAAAGCTTTGTGTCTAACGCCACAAGGCGTTAGTGTCGTGTGGGCTTTGCCCAAGACTTTAGGAAACCGCCTTGGGGGCAGAGCCCACACGACTTGACACAAAGCCTTTACTAAAGCCTTGCACCCTTAAGCCATTGCGCAAAGCGGCTGTCGCCCAAAGCGCTCTAACCTCTTGTGTCATAAGGCGTTAGTACAAAGCTTTATGCCCTAACGACTTGACTCAAGCCGTTGTAACGACTTGAGAAAGCGGCTGTCGCCCAAAGCCGCTGTGCTCATGAAATATTTTCTACAGATTTTTTTTCTTTTAAGTAGTTATTTCTAAAAAAGCGTTTTCAGGGTAATAGGATTTGAACCCATGTTATCGCGACCCAAACGCGATGTGTTACCAAGCTACACTATACCCTGATTTTTTTCAAAGAATACTAACGCCTACAAGTATATACCTCCTTGTTTTTAAATGAATAAAAGTATGTATTCATTTAAAAGCAAGGAGGCCTTTTTTGTGCTGACTGAAGTCTTTAAAAAGCTTTTTTTGAAAAGAATACAAAGTAAGGTTACTTTCAATGTTTTTTTGGGCGTCCAATGGGAATTGAACCCATATCAACAGGTTCACAGTCTGTCACTTTTACCAATTAAGCAATGGACGCCTTTATCTTTTGAATAGATTTCTTTAATAGTTCAAAGCTAGTAAAAATGCTTTCTAAAATCTTATGGTAAAGCCTTGTGTCTAACGCCACAAGGCGTTAGTGTCGTGTGGGCTTTGTTACGACTTGAGGGTGTAAGGCTTTAGAAAGCCGGTGTTCTAAAGGCTTATACCCTTGTATCCTTTCTTTAGAACTGGAAATATATTGTTCTAGTAAAGGTAAAGCTTTTTTATAAACTTATTTTTTAAGTTTATTTATATATTTAAAGTTTAGTCTTCTTTTTTTATACTCATTTTTTAAATTATTAGCTTCTTAAAATTATTAGTTCATTGAAATAATTAAAGAATTCTTTAATTAGAAAATTAATTGTTCAAAAAACCTTAACTTTTTAATGTTAATCTATTAAGCCAGTAGTTTATTTAAGTGATTAGAGAATTCCTTTATTAGATAACTGATACCTTCTTTTAAAGGAGGAATTCTTGAACCTAATAATTTTTTTAACGGTTTTTTCTTGAGGTAGAATCCCCAGAAAATAAAAAAGGAGCGCTTTGCCCATAAAGCCTTGTACTAACGCCTTATGGCTTTAGCGCCTTATGACACAAGGCATTAGAACGTTTTGCCCAAAGCGCACACGCCACTAACGCCACAACGCCTTATGACACAAAGCCTTTGCGCAAAGCGCTCAAACGCCTTGTGTCATAAGGCGTTAGTGCCGCCCCTTTAAATCGCTGTAAGAGCAAAAATTTGTGCTATTTCGACGAAGTCAAATCACCGAAGCTTTCTATAAAGCTTCAAGCTAACGACACTAATGACGAAAGCCGCCTTGGGGCAAAGCCCACACGCCACTAACGCCACAAGGCGTTAGTGGCGTTAGAGCGCTTTGCCCATGGCGACACAAGACACAAGGCGTTAGAGCGCTTTGCGCAAAGGCTTTGTCTCTAACGCCACTAACGCCTTGTGGCGTTAGTGTCGTGTGGGCTTTGCCCGAAGCGCCTTTGTAAAGCTTTGTAGCTTGATGCTCCAAAAGACTTTAGGAAGCGCCTTAGCTTTTTCTTCCTTTAGTGTACCTTACGAAGAAACATCTGGTTTCAACTGAATAAGAGACTCAAAAACAAGTTTTTTACTATTTTGCAAAGGTCTTCGATAAAAAGCTTCTAGAAGACTCCCTCGAAAACTACAGGCAATAGACGGTTGTAGATTCCCCTTTCTTCGGCTGGTAGCTAAACTAACTAAGTTTTGTTTGATCTGTAAAACTAGTTTCTCCTGAAGAGCAAGTTCTCGTCTTTCTTGAAGTTCTGTCATCTCTTTTTTTACACTGTAGGAAACTTTTAAAGCAAGAGTTTTAGCGTGCTGTTTTTCTAGAAAAGTATTTTTTAATTGAGTGTTTATTTGGATCATTAAACTAGGCATTTGTTTTAAATTCCCAGCAATAAGTTGCGAGCGGTGAGCTACAAATTCTTGCATACTACTTGTGAGAATTTCCCAAGTTTGGTAGATGAAGAAAAAGGTACAAAAAACAACTAAGAATTCCTCGTCTGCAGCTAAAAAAGCAGAAACTCCACTCAATTGAAGAAAAGAAAGTGTAAGAAGACTAGCAATTCCTTGTGGGAAAGAAAGCGGGAAGCTTTTTTTTAATGAGTTCATGAACTCTGTTCCTGCTCTAGGGTGTCTTCTTCCAGAAGAAGAAAACAGGAGAGGTCAAAAGCCTCTTGGCGGGAAATCATTTGGTGTTTCTGTTCGTCATTTTGTACAAGCATAGGCCCCACAACATCTTCTAGCTGTTGAAGACTCTTACACTGATTGAAGGTTTGCTCTCCTAAACTTTGAATGTAGGTTTGCTGAATTCCTCCTAAATTCTTTTGATGTATTTGACTCAGAGCAGTCTGAGACCAGCTAGCTGATTCCTGAAAAAGTGTTTGAAAAGATTTTTGTGAAACCTGCATACTTTCCAGTTGTGTAAGACCATTTCTAGCTTGAGCCAAATACAAAGAATATTCCAAAAAGGGCCACAGTTGGGTCTTCTCTTTTTCTATACCCATTTTCGCACGAAATTCAAAAAGCTGACTTGCAAGTGGTAAGATGCGCCACGCAAGTAGTATATGAAAAGGCCAAAAAAGGCAAATAAAGCCTAGATATTGTGGCATATGCGAAGGTGAGTCTAACTGGGGCACAAACAATATCCTTTCTGGATCCGGCCAAGTTTTGAAGCAAGGTTTTTAATGGGAAAAGCAGGATTCGAACCTGCGCTGCTTACGCAACAGATTTACAGTCTGCCGCCATCAACCACTCGGCCACTTTCCCAAAAAAAGTCTAAAATCTTTATGGCTTTAGCGCTTTATGGCTTTATGGCTTTATGGCTTTATGGCTTTATGGCTTTATGGCTTTAGCGCTTTATGGCTTTAGCGCTTTATGGCTTTAGCGCTTTATGGCTTTAGCGCACACGACACAGGCTGTTTTTACGATTTGAGCACAAGGCTTTACTAAACTTTGCACAAGACTTTAGGAAAGCGCTTTGGGCAAAGCGCACACGACACTAACGCCTCGTACAAAGCTTTACGCCCCTAACGACTTGACTCAAGTCGTTACTCCAAGACCTTAGTGTCTTTACTAGCCTTGGAAAACTTTAAATCTTGTATAGAATTTTGTATATTTGTCTAAAAAGTTTTTTACCTTTTGTGGTTCACAACGAAGAAACACAAGGTTCGGCGAAAGTGTCTTGGTATAAAGCTTTATGACACAAGGCGTTAGAGTCAAGTTTTGTGTTGGGCAAAGCGCACACGACACTAACGCCTCGTACAAAGCTTTACGCCCCCTCCCCCATTTTTCTATTCTTAATACTCTATAGAAAGCTTTAGAGTATTTGTTAAAGTTTTGTAGATACTTTCTAGTTTTTGAGGTATCAAGTTTGTCATCCTCATTATTTTTTTTCTAGATGAAGAAAAAAGGGGATTACTTGTGGTGATTGCCTCCAGTTGCAAGCCAGTTTTTCCAAAGAAAACTCTCTTTTTGCACACCGTTATAAAGCTGGTGATTTCCAGCTAAAATCTGATTTCCAGGTTGAGCCAATTCCATACGAATTAGCATGGACATGACTGTACCCAGAACTCCTGAAAAGCCTCCAAAAAGTAAATAGAGACTTCCAATATCCTTATGATTTGTTGAAAAGAGCCATCGTTGCGCAAAAGCAGACATGGGATCTTTAAAAAAAGAAAAGAATTACTTCTATCCATAATTTATAAATAGTCACATTAAAAAACCCCTTTTCAAATTCTCAACCCCTAGCTAACTAACAAGTTTTAGAAGGTCTATACTTTTGAAAAGATTTAAAAACGTTTTTTAAAATAACTCAGATCTTTAGAAAGACAACCAGTCTATGAAAGTTCTATTTTAGCCCTAGTCTATGAATAGAGAAAACTAGGCACGAGGTTTTACTAAAGCTAGTAAAGGCGTTTTGGGGGCACAAGGCTTTACACAAAGCGCTTTAACGCCTTATGTCATAAGGCGTTAGTGTCGCTCCCCCTAACGAGTTGACAAAAGCTTTAGTGCAAGGCGTTAGTTTCCTTACGCCATTAGATTAAACTAAAGCTTTGTTACTTGACTGGTAGAAATTTCTTTGATACATGGAATCTCTTCAAAAGTATGAAAAGCAGGTGGGCTTGGTAATAGCCATTCCAGAGTATCTGCACTGTCTTTGTCTTTCTGAAAAGACCAAGGATTGGAATCACATTCCTCGTTTCCAGTCAAAGTAAGGAAAACAATGAAAAAAAAGAGAACTGCTCCTAAAACTGAGAGATAAGAACCATAACTACAAATAGCATTCCACCCTGCATAAGCATCTGGGTAATCAGGAATTCGACGTGGCATACCTGCTAGTCCTAAAAAGTGCATAGGGAAAAAAGTTAAGTTTACACCAATAAAAGTAATCCAAAAATGAATTTGACCTAAAGTTTCTGGGTATTGAAGTCCGCTAATTTTTCCAATCCAATAGTAGAATCCTGCAAACATAGCAAATACTGCTCCCATAGAAAGAACATAGTGGAAATGGGCAACCACATAATAGGTATCATGAAGAGCAATATCCAGTCCAGAATTGGAAAGAATAATTCCAGTTAATCCACCTAAAGTAAATAAAAAAATGAATCCAATGGAAAAAAGCATAGGTGTGCGAAGGATGATGGAACCTCCCCACATAGTAGCAATCCAACTGAAAATTTTAATTCCAGTAGGTACAGCAATAATCATAGTTGCAGCAGTAAAGTAAGCACGAGTGTCAATATCTAAACCAACTACAAACATGTGATGAGCCCATACAATAAAACCTAGAATACCAATGCTTAACATTGCGTAAACCATTCCTAAGTAACCAAAAACTGGCTTTCCTGAAAAACTACTTACAATATGCGAAACAATTCCAAAAGCAGGTAAAATCAAGATATATACTTCAGGATGACCGAAGTTAGGCTTAGGCCTATTAACCCCGCCTCAGAACCGTACGTGCAACTTCCCACACCGCATACGGCTCGTCCTCTACATAAGTTGTGTACGATAATTCTAGTAAAAATCTTGTACTTAGATAGTTCACATACTACTATAGGTACAGTTCTACAATTATCATATAAGGTATATACAAATATATCACCCGAAAAAAAAAGAAGAGTGGGTGGTATTTATTTCTCAAGTTAGCAGACTATGTAAATTATTTTAACTGTACCGTTGCGGTCCCTTTGTGTGTAAGATGGTGGTGTACACTACAAAGGGGTACTTTCTTCCTTGAATTCCTAATTTGGCTTCTAGCCAACCCTGTTTCCTTTACGTTCACCATTGGATTGATATGGTGTATTTCAAGGCCTTCTGTCACTACACACTCAGGAATTGCGCATACCAGTTTAACGTCCTGGTTTTGTTTATGGGAGCCCATCATGGGATAAGCTTCCACATCCCCTGTGCTTTGTGGGACCTGAATATGGGCTTTACCTGTTTTAAAGGAAACCTTGGTCTTTAGTGACACGGGATAAGTTAGTACCGTTTCCATTCTACCAATTGCGTTACGGATAGTAAGTCTTGGACCAAATTTTTTAAATACCCTTGCCGCAGTTTTAAGTTTTAGTTTATCCGCAAGAACCAATGCACATGATTTGCGGTATAGATTTACAATTGGCCAAAGGTCACTCCTCTGATTCGCACAGGTATAGTATTCTATAATTCCGCGAATGATGGAAGAATAACGGACTACAATTTGTTTTTCGGTTAGTGATGACCATGCCCTTTTTGAGGTGGCTCTGTATGTGCCATCTTTCCTCACTTTAGCGTGTCCGCGTTCCACCGCCCCGTCTCCGGGGTCGGCATCGCTGGCCACGCCGTCGCAGTCTTGGTCGCCCTCGATACCCCCGCCTGCCGTCTTCGGCTGGCTTGGGGGTGATGTCATTAGACATCCATTCTTGCTGTCCGGGGGGCGTCCGTCACGCCGCCCACCGCTGTGCGTCAGCTCGCGTCATGCTCCAGTGTACGGGTAGTCAGCGGCCGCTTCCGTAGCGGCCGTCTCACCCTCGTATCCCTCGGCCGTCACAGGCGGCGGCTTTCGCCACTCCGCCTGCCGCCGACCGTAGCCCCTGCGCTCGTGCCGCCCCTCATCCCGCCACTGTCCGTCCCCTCCCTGCCGCCCTCGCCGGTTCGACCGGCGGTAGGCGAGCAGTCACTCCTCCTCCTCCTCCTCCCCTCCACCCCCGGCCCGGTTCCCCGTCCCGGCACCGGGGGAACAGGAG
>Ga0209192_10002288_pt1 | contig 13966 bp, 10 predicted proteins | sample ArcticOcean_MG_C_11_FD_187433 | JGI IMG/M metagenome (GOLD analysis project Ga0209192, IMG submission 187433) | Marine microbial communities from western Arctic Ocean - ArcticOcean_MG_CB2_154 (SPAdes) (version 2) | ecosystem: Environmental > Aquatic > Marine > Oceanic | place: Arctic Ocean... | reverse complement strand
TACTAATGGGTCATGGGCTAATATAAAAGCTAAGGACTATGTAGACTACAAAAATTCTATTCACACTAATTTTACAAAAGAAGATATTGAAAAACATATCATGTCATTAGCAGAGGCTTATTCATCAAGCAATGCTTGGAATCAATCAAAAAAGCAAGAAAGAAGTTTTTGTGCGCCTGAAGAAGTAGGCTTAAATCTATTTAACTATATTCAGATCATAGATAATGAAATCAAAAAATTTCCTCATACATTAAAGGATAATCATAGACTGTCTCTAATTTTATTGAGTGGGCTAGGCGGAAGTTTTCCTTGCAATAACCAATGAAAAAGATATGTCTTTTATTAACTGATGCCGTTATAGCTCTTGAAGAAAAGAAGAGACATTCGCCTGAATACAACTTAAAGCTAATTGAAGATAAACAAATTACGCATTGGATAAAATCTATTGACCATCTTATAGGTGTGGGTTATGCGCAAAAGTTATGTCATGTACCAATATATAAAGGTGGTGGTTATGCTGGAAGATATTGGCCTTTTATAACAGCCTTTAATTAAACCACCCCATTTGCTCACTTATTCGTCTGGGGGTAAACTGGTCTTATGAAAAAACTACTCCTACTCTTATTCTTGATACCTAATCTGGTGATGGCTGAACCATGGGATATTAATTATGATGGCTATGATCATTGTGATGGATATTCAGTTCATTCTGAATGTTTTATAAAGCTTCGGCTAAGCGATAACAAAACAGAGTATATAGGGATTATGTCTATTGATGCTGACACTACTCCTGAAATGGTAGCAAATGGTTTTGGGAAATTAATCTATTCTGATAATAGATCAGTATTATATTCCAAGTGGATAAATGGAAAATCAGTTAACCCAAGATTGTTGGTTACAAAAGGTGGAAATGAATATAGAAATGATGAAATATTAGGAGAGGTAATTGTTGCACACACAACCCTTTGGAGTACTAATAATGCTCATACTTTCGCAAATCAGCCATTACCAAATTTTCCAGAAACAAAAAAATTAGCAGTTACAAATAATCAAGGTTATGAAGATAGAGCAGAAACTAATAGATTAGAATCAGATAGTAATTTTCCTCCCTGCCCAGCGGATGAAACTATTGTTTGGCATAATTGTGTTGGAACTTTTACCTCAGATAAAGAAGACGTATATGTTGGAGAAATTAAAAATGATAAAAGACATGGGCAAGGGAAAAATACCTGGCCAAGTGGAGAGACATATGTTGGAGAATGGAATAACGGTGAAAGAAAGCAAGGTAGGGATACCTATGCTGATGGAAGTGTATATGTTGGAGAATTCAAAAATGGTAAAAGACATGGGCAAGGGACCTATACCTATGCTGATGGAGATATAGAAGCCGGAGAATGGGAAAACGATAATATTGTTACACCAACAGTAGCTGATAATCAGGGAGGTTATGACCCAAAGAATGAACAGGAATCAAATAATCCAGATGTTGATGAGAAAAAAGATCCACCAAAAACTTATATAGCAAAAAATGAAAATGAGCTTTTACCTGCAGCTTCCGGCAGTGGGTTTGCTATTTCTAAAGATGGCCATATATTAACTAACAATCATGTAATAAATGGATGTCAGGCTTTAAATATTCATACAAATGGAAAATTAGTTTCTGCAAGATTGATTGCTAGTGACCCTTCAAACGATTTAGCTTTGATTAAGGGTGATTTTAAACCAAAAACTGTTTTTCTATTAAAATCTGCAACTCCAAAATTACTTGATGAGATATATGTTGCTGGCTATCCGTTTGGTTATGCAATTAGCAGCTCGATCAAAATAACAAATGGAATTATTAGTTCTCTGTCAGGCATTGGAAATAACTTTTCAAATATGCAAATTGATGCAGCTATTCAACCTGGAAACAGTGGTGGTCCTGTATTGGATAAAAAGGGAAATGTGGTTGGTGTTGCTGTCGCAAAATTAGATATGGAAGCAGTTTATAAAGACTATGGAGTAATACCTGAAAATATAAATTTCGCTATAAAATCAAGTACGGCAAAAAGCTTTGCAGAAAGTAATAATATCCGTTTAATAAAAAAAAGCTCATATAAAAATAAAGACCTCGGTAAATATATATCCGATGGGACCTATTACCTTTCTTGCATGATGACAATGGCAAAAATCAAAGAAATGGAAACACAAAAAGTACTCTTTCAAAATATAATTAAATAAAAAACAACACATGAATTAATGTTTTCAGAGAGTAGATGTAAAAAAACCATTAATAATCAAGGGTTTAATTATAAAAATTGGTGGAGGTAAGCGGGATCGAACCGCTGACCCTCTGAATGCCATCCAGATGCTCTCCCAGCTGAGCTATACCCCCAAAATTTAATCAATCTCTATAATTTGTCTCTGGTGGAAATCTATTTATATCCACATAAGGATCTGCTTTCCAATCTTTTTTCTTGTGCTCTACAGTGACATTGGTAAATATACCCCCTCTCACAAAGAATTTAGCTGTAAGTCTCAGAAATCTTGGCTCTGTAGCCTTAACTAGGTCATTAAGAATTTGGTTGGTAACCGCTTCATGGAAGCATCCTTCGCTTCTAAATGACCATATATATAGTTTTAGACTTTTTAGTTCCACACAGCGTTCATCAGGGATATAATCAAGGTAGAGAGTAGCAAAATCTGGTTGCCCTGTTTTAGGACAAAGGCATGTGAATTCTGGGATTTGCATATGAATATGTAAATCTCTTTTAGTGTTTGGGTTCTCAAAAGTTTCGAGTTCCTTTGTAGGTTGTGCTGTAGGTTTTGAACCTATTGATTGTGTTGTCATAATTAAATATTTTAGAAAAAAGAATATTATACTGCTTTGATGAAATACTTCGTTAAATAAACTAAAGAAAGTTAAATTGAAATTAAAACAAATTAAACTCGCTGGATTCAAATCATTTGTAGACCCAACTACGATTAAATTTAATGATAAGTTAAGTGCAATCGTGGGCCCTAATGGTTGTGGTAAATCCAATGTTGCTGAGGCAGTGAAGTGGGTGCTTGGGTCTTCTTCAGCAAAAGAACTGCGCGGAAGCACAATGGATGATGTGATCTTTTATGGTTCTGAGACTAGACAGGCTGTCAGTCGAGCCAATGTTGAACTTATTTTTGATAACACAGAGAATAGGGCGCCTGAAGAATGGTCAAAATATGCAGAAATTTCAGTTAAAAGAATTATTGAAAAAGAAAAAGGTTCTACCTATCTCATTAATAACACAGTCGTAAGACGAAAAGATGTGGCTGATTTATTTTTAGGGACAGGTTTAGGAGGCAGGGGCTATGCAATTATTGCTCAAAATAGCATTACTCAAATAGTTGAAGCTAAACCAGAAGACCTGAGAGGATTCTTAGAGGAAGCTGCAGGGGTATCTAAGTACAAAGAAAGAAGGAAGGAAACTGAATTTAGACTTCGAGATACAAAAGAGAATTTATCCAGGGTTCAAGATTTAATCCATGAAATAAAACTTCAAGCTACCAAGCTTAAGTCTCAGGCTGAAACAGCTAACCGATATCACAAGCAACAAGAAAACCTTAAATTTAACCAAGCACAAGTATGGGCGTTAAAAAAGCGTATCACTAATGAGTCTTGGGAGATAATAAAAAAGAAGATAGAAGATCAAACATTAGAGTTAGATCAGTTTACTGCTAAGTTAAGAGAGATTGAATCTAGTGTGGAGCTTGCAAGGCAGGACCACGCTAAAACCACTGATGAGATCAATACTTTTCAAGCTAAATTTTATGAAGTTAATGCGATAGTATCGAATGCTGAAAATGCATTAAATAATATTAAGAATACTATTGAAAGACTAACAAAGTCTCAGGCCGATAGTAGGCAAAAAATAAAAGAGCTTACATTGTTAGAAGACCAGATGAGTGTTGAGACCAAAGAAAATGAGGAAAAAATTGAGAGTGAATCAAATAGATTAGAAAATCATACAAAACTAAATGAAGAGAAAAAAGAAGCATTTAACAGTCTTGATGAAAAACGTAAGGAATCATTATCTAAAATTGAAAAAGCAAGAAATGAAAGAGACGTGAAGTCAAAAGTACTGCATGAAGAATCATTATCTAAGATTGAAAAAGCAAGAAATGAAAGAGACGTGAAGTCAAAAGAATTGCATGAAGAATCATTATCTAAGATTGAAAAAGCAAGAAATGAAAGAGACGTGAAGTCAAAAGAATTGCAAGAAACTGAAATTAGAATTAGCTCGCTTAATGACTTTATTAATGAAGATAAAAGTGCGGCAAATATTGATTCATGGTTAAACACTTCAGGTATTGGAAAAAATCAACCAATTATTGACCAGATTAATATTAAAGATGGTTGGGATACCGCATTTGGGTATTTTCTCGAAGATCATATACATGCATATGAAGCCATAAATTTTGATATTAATGCATTAAACGAGCGGCCAAATAAATCTATTATTTTAATAAATAAGAATTCTCAAGAAGAGCCTTTTAAATATAAAGAAAAACTAATTTCTGCAACAAGCGTCGTGAATGCAAAAGATAATCATATTGGTAACTCATTAAACGAATGGTTGTGTAATATTTACTTGTCAGATGAAAGCCAAGTCGATTCAGATAGGGAGACGATGAGCTTTGGAGATATGTTGATTTTTAAAAATGGAGATATTTATGGAAAAACATATCAAATCATTCGGTCAAAAAATGGAGCCAATATAAATGTGCTTGCACGAAAAAAACAACTAGAAGAATTATCATCTAACTTACCATTAATCAAAAAATCTTTTGAAAAATCGAATGCGGAATTAAATCAAATTCAAGAGGAGTCTAAATTGAAAGAAGAGGCATTTGCTAATCAAGCGAATGCGGAATTAAATCAAATTCAAGAGGAGTCTAAGTCAAAAGAAGAGGCATTTGCTAATCAAGCGAATGCGGAATTAAATCAAATTCAAGAGGAGTCTAAGTTAAAAGAAGAAAAATTTGCTAATGAAAGAAATACGCTTATTGAATCTGATAAATTAAAACAAGAAATTGAATTTAATATTAAATTAGCTACAAATAAAAGTGAAGATTTATCTTCAAAAATTGAAGGTATAAATAATGAAAAAAGTGATTTAGAAAAAATAATTGAAGATACGATTACCCAATTAAAAGATAATAGTATTGAAAGCTTCGAAGCTGACCTAAAAATAAAGATAACTGAAAAAGAAAAAGCTGAAGCAGATTTAACTGCAATTAGAGAAGTAGTATCAACTAAAGAAGAGAAGTTAAAAACATTGGAGTCCTCTCGCTTAGAGAAGCAGCATTCACTGAGCCCACTCCAAGAAGCTTTACAGGAGATTAAAATTGAAGAGCGAGAAGAAAAAATTATTTTCGAACAATGTTGCAATGAGTTAGAAAAGTCATCAATGAATGAAGAGGAACTTTTGAGTAAGCTTACTGCGGAAGATAGAATTGAAGATATTGAAGAAAAGTGTATAAAAATTTCAGAAAAAATTGAGCGGTTAGGCCCCGTAAACTTGGCTGCCATTGAAGAATTAGATGTTATCGAAAAGAGGGAAGGCTATTTGCAAAAGCAAATGGATGATTTAACTGAGGCCTCTACTACGCTTGAACAAGCAATACGAAAGATAGATATTGAAACTAGAGAAAAATTAGCAACAACCTACAACACTGTGAATGAAAATTTTAATTTTTATTTCCAGAAGTTATTTGGTGGTGGCCATGCTCAATTAGAGCTGATAGGAGAACAAATCTTAGATTCTGGATTTCAAGTTGTAGCTCAACCCCCAGGGTTAAAGAACACAACAGTTGTTAATCTTTCAGGTGGACAAAAAGCACTAACAGGTATTTCCTTAGTATTTGCTTTATTTAAACTTAATCCGGCACCTTTTTGTATTATGGATGAAGTTGATGCCCCATTAAGTGATGGGAATGTAGATCTATTCTGCGATATCGTTAAGACTATGTCAGAATCGACTCAAATTATATTGGTCACCCATCAAAAACCAACCATGGAAATGACAGATCAGTTAATTGGTGTCACCTCAGCTGAAAAGGGTGTATCTCGAATTGTTGAGGTAAGCTTAGAAGATGTTGAAAAAGTGGAAGTAACAAACTAAACTAACGACTATGAGCGATGTTCAATTAACTCTTTTATTTCTTGGTTTGTTTGTAATTCTAATGATGCTTATCCATAATTGGATTCAACTTAAAAAGCACAATAAGAATAAGAATAAATCTAACGAAACATCTCAAAAATCAGAAATCACAGATGAGAATGACCCCTTGTTTAATCCAGCCAATCCTATATTTGAACGAGAGAAGGCACTAGACCCAGAATTAGAAGGATATGCATCTGAACAACTCATTAGAGAAAATTTACCCAATGGTATTTTTAGAGAAATTGAAACTGTTGCCTCAATCACTTCAAAAGAAGTCCAAAATGGAACTAAAATTTTATTACTAGACGAATTATCTAAAATACAAGATGCTAGGGTTTATGTTCGCTATGAAAATGAAATTTGGGCAACCGGCGTAGCTCTTGATGAGGCCATTAGGTTTAATCAAATCCTAGTAGTTTTTTTAATCACATCTAGAAAAGGGGTTAAGAGTGAACCTCAAATTAAAAGTTTTCAATCCCTAGTTGAAAATATAAAAAGTAGTGTTGAAGGCTCTCTTTTTTGGTTGGCAAATCAAGATATTGCTGAAGAGGCAATTGAACTAAATAAGTTTAGAATTGAAGTAGATCAATCTTTATTTCTAAAAGTTATCCCAAAATCAGATTCATCATTTCAAATAGGTGCATTATTAGAATTTTTTGAAAACCCAAAAATTGTGTCTAATGAAAATGGATTTCATGAGTTAAGAAATTCAACTTCCGAAGTAGATAATGTCTGCCAATTACTCTCTTTATCTGGAAAAAAACTTGATATTAATCCCGAAACTTTTTTACAAGGCATTTTATTTAAGATGGATATTCCAAATACTAAAAATATTACTTACTCTTTTAATGAAATGATTAAGTTAATTGATCTTTGTAAGAAAAATTTAAATGGTGTCTTGGTTGACGTTAAAAGCAATGAGTTAGACGAAGATAAAATAAGTAAGATTTATGTTTCATTAAAAGCTATTGAGGACAAGATGATTAAAAAAAATATTATGCCCGGTAGTAGTATTGCAAAAAAATTATTCTCATAAAATGCAAATTAAAGAAAAAGCAGAAAAAGAAATAGAGAAATTAAGAATTCAAATACAAGATCATTCTTATAAGTATTATGTTGAAAACGACCCTGTTCTTTCGGATGCAGAGTTTGATTCTATATATGCGAGACTAGTTAAGCTAGAAACTGAATTTCCAGAACTAATAACCTCTGAGTCACCTTCACAAAGAGTAGGCTCTGAAACAAATCAAGCTTTCAAGCAAGTAAAGCACTTACAACCAATGCTTTCATTAAGTAATGTATTCACAATTGATGACTTAGTTGCTTTTGACAAAAGAGTATGCGATGAAATAGGAGTGAAAGATATTGAATACTCCGCGGAGCCGAAATTTGATGGTCTAGCTGTTTCTTTAATATATGAAGAAGGAAGATTTATCCTTGGCGCGACTAGAGGTGATGGCGTTATTGGCGAAGATGTTACTCATAATCTTAAAACAATAAAATCTATTCCTTTAAAATTAGAAGGTGTGAATATTCCAAAAAAAATTGAGGTGAGGGGGGAGGTTGTGATGCTCACTAAAGATTTTGAATTACTTAACCAAAAACAAGCAGAACTAAACCAGAAGTTATTCGCAAACCCCAGAAATGCAGCAGCGGGAAGTTTGCGTCAAATTGATTCAAGTATCACTGCAACTAGACCTTTGAGCTTTTTTGCATATAGTATTTTTCTTTTCGAAGATCAGCGTCAATTAATATCACACTCAAATGGCTTAAAATTGCTAAGTGACTTTAAGGTTCCGACTTCCGACTTGGCATCGACAACCAAAAGAGTTGATGGCCTTCAAAGTTATTACAACAAAATAGTTGAAATTCGGAGCAATTTACCATTCCATATTGATGGAATTGTATACAAAGTGAATTCATTGAATCATCAAGATGAATTAGGCTTTATTTCTAAAGCCCCTAGGTGGGCTACTGCGCATAAATTCCCAGCTGAAGAGGCAGAGACGATTGTGTTAGATATAACAGTTCAAGTAGGGCGTACTGGCTCAATTACCCCTGTAGCCAGATTGAAATCAGTTATTGTTGGAGGAGTTCAAGTTACAAACGCAACATTACACAATGAGGATGAGCTTAAAAAGAAGGATGTACATATTGGGGATTATGTCAAAGTAAGGCGAGCAGGGGATGTTATCCCTGAAATAGTTAGAGTAATTAATGAAAAAAGGACTGATGCAGTCAGGATATTCAATATGCCAAGCGAATGCCCTGTATGTGAATCAAGATTATCAAAAGATGAGGATGGGGCAGTTTTACGGTGTCTTAATGGTTTGTCCTGTAGCGCTCAAAAGAAACAAGGGTTAATGCATTTTTGCTCGAGAAAAGCAATGGATATAGATGGTCTAGGAGAAAAGATTGTAGATCAATTGATAGAAGAAAAACTGATTGATGACTTCTCAGATATATATAAACTTAAGAAAGAGCAATTAATGCAATTAGAAAGGTTTGCAGAAAAGTCAGCGGAAAACCTTATTGAAGCTATTGAGAGTTCAAAAAATACTACACTAGGGAAGTTCATTTATGCAATAGGGATTAGAAATGTCGGAGAGTCAACAGCTTTTGACTTGGCTGAATATTTTAAATCCTTAGAAAAGATCAAAGCAGCTTCATTAGCTGAGCTTGAAGCTGTCCCAGATATAGGACCAACTGTTGCAAAGTCAATTAATGGCTATTTTAATAATAAAGAAAAATATGGGCAATTAATGGCTATATTAGATATGGGGATAACTTTTGAACCAATACAAGCGGATAATAGAAGATCTAAAGAACTAGATGGATTGACATTTGTCCTAACTGGGACGTTGCCAACCCTTAAAAGGGAAGAGGCAAAAAATTTGATATTAAGCTCTGGTGGTAAGGTTACAGGCAGTGTGTCCAAGAAAACTGATTATGTGATTGCAGGCGCCGATGCTGGAAGCAAGTTAGATTTAGCAGAGAAATTAGACGTTAAAATAATGAATGAGTTAGAATTATTAACATTAATTAAAAATATTGGGACATAATGAAAATAGAAAATACTTTAAGTTTTATAATTATATTATTGTTTACAAATAATATTTACTCATATAATTTAGATAATCCATGCGAAAAATTAATTAATAATGGAGATAATTTATCTGCTATTGAGGTAGTAAATAAAATTACAAACCAATACGATAAAAACTTTTGTCTAGCTAAGGCATACTTCAGAGAAAACATGTATCAACAGTCAATAAATGCATTTCAGGAAAGTGAAAAACATGCAGATTTGCCAGCAGATCAAATGTTTTCAATACTCTATAAAGGTATAGCTGAAAGAGACTCAGGCCAAATAAGTGTCTCATCTAAAACATTTACTAGGGGGCTGGAAACAGCTAAGCTAGGTAATAGTAAATACATTGAAATGGAGCATAGATTTCTGTTTCAGTTAGGAAAAAGTACGTTAAAAGAAGAAAAATATGATGATTCAGTTGATTATTTTTCAAAATCTATTGTTACTTCGTTTAATGATGATGACAGAGCTGATGGCTACAAAGGTCTGTCTAGAGCCTACTATGGAAAAAAGAAGCTAACCAAGTCTATTGAGTACGCATTAAAATCTTCAAATATGTATCGTAAAACAGGTGCTTTAAATGAATATGCTGATTTACAGGTAATCTTATCAAACTACCACCTTGAAGATGGATCGGGTGACAGAGCATTAAAAATCTTATTTAAGCTAGAAAAATTTGCTGTTGAAAACGGTAGTCAATACTATGAAGCTCAAGCTTTAATAGAACAGTCTTTAGTATTTAAAACTTTAGGGGACACATTAAAGTCTAGCGATACGCTAAAAAAAGGATATTCCATTGCCAAAGCTATTGGTGCTAAAGACTTGTTATTAATTAAGTAGTATCTTCTATTTTACATAATATACATTATACGAAGTAATATGCATTAGATATTAATGATACCTCTTCTAATAAATATATAAAAAATTATATAAAACAGTTATTTAAAATATAAATCTAATAAATATAATGAAGTTAAAGTTAAGGAAGTAAATAATTATATATTTCCTGAGCCCATATAGAGCATTCCACCGCCATAGAGAAATCCTGTCATTATGAATATAACAAATGTATACCCCAATATTTGGCGCATATGAAGTCCCGCAATAGCAAGTATCGGTATTGTCCAGAAAGGCTGGATCATATTAGACCATTGATCACCATATGCAACGCCTAGGACAACAACCGAGGGATTAACATTAAGTGATAATGCAGCCTCAATCATAATAGGGCCTTGAACTGCCCATTGCCCTCCCCCTGAAGGAATAAACATGTTAACAAGGCCTCCAGATAAGAAAGCGAAAAATCCTAGTGTTTCAGGTGTTGAAATAGAAATAATCCAGTCTGTAATCACTTTCATTAAACCAGTTGTCGCCATCATGCCCATAATTCCTGAATAAAATGGGTATTGGAGAATTATTGGGCCAACTGTAGCCGCTGCATTATTAATTAGCTTTATAAAATGCATTGGCGAAGCAGCCAAAATCAAGCCAAAAGCTAAAAAAGTCCAACTTACAATATTAAGGTTTAATGAGAATCCATTTTGTGTATATGTCACAACGATGTATGACACAAGTGCGAGGCCAAGAAAAATATTTAAAGCCCTATGATTTTCAAACTTTTCGATTAAAGTTAGCTCACTTTGGTTATCTAAGGCACTGTTATCAATATTATCAATTGTATTGGGGGTAAATTCGATTATATCTTTGTCTTTAGGCCTCATAAGTGGACAAATAATGGTGATAATTGCGAGAGCCATTAAAGCCATAACTATATTGGTTGATGAAAGTATTGTCTCAGTAACCGGAATTATCCCCACCCGATCTTCTAGCAAGTGCCCAGGTGTTGCAACAAATAAGGCGGCTGATGACGAAAAACCCATGTGCCAGATGACAAAACCTGAATAAGCTGATGCAACTAATAACGGATAATGTATTTTAAAAGATTTTTTAGCGCATTCACTAGCAACACTTCTTGCAACAATAGCGCCTATGACTAACCCAAATGACCAAGCACATAAACTAGCAATTCCAGACGTAAATGCCACAAGCGAGTAAGCTTGATTGGCAGAGTTTGGTAATTGCCCGATACGTATCAAAAATTTTTGGACAGGGTTAGTATGTGCTAAAGCATGCGCACCAACCATTATTATAGTTATTTGTGCTGTAAATTTAAGCAGCATGGGTAAACCATTACCCCAGGCTAATAGTGTTGAAGTAACCGTAGAATCTGTTAGAAATAATGCTGAAAAAAATGTTATTAGAGAAAGTACAATTACAAATATAAAAGCATCAGGATAATATCGTTCAACAAATGAGACAAATGGACGTGCTAATGTTTGAAATATTTTCATAATATTCTAATTGGTTTAAAAAAAACTCATGCTGATATATTTTAAATTCAGCATGAGTTTTTACTTTCTATAGTTGTTTAGTTAATCTTATAGGTAATTAGCTTACCTTCAAGCATCATAGGTATGATGATTATATTTTTCTCATGAATTATTTCATGATCTGCAACACCTTGAGATAGCTTCAATACTTCTTTAAATCTTCCATTACGCTGAATATGAAGTAATTTACCACCAACCCAATCTGCAACATAATATGCCCCGTTGCCATCAGATTCAACTCCATCTAAATTACCGACAGCTTTTCCATTACCAAGAGACTTTATTTTTTTTGTTTTTAATGAAATTGTTTTAAGATGACCTACTTCTGCAGCTGCCCAACCATCAGTTGGATGACCCCAGCTACCAACTATTAATTGACCTTTTTCGTAGTGCAAGCCATTTGGTGCCTGTAGTTCAGGGCTATAAAGCCATTTTGTTAGCTGCCCAAAAGTATTTAATCTGTAAATAGTATCTGTAAAGGTGTCAGAAACATAAATATTACCTTTGGTATCTGCTGCAACATCATTTAATAAAGCAGCACCAATAGCGTCATACTTGTTACTTACTTTGCCTTTCTTGATATCTATTTCTACGAGTTGATCAACATCACCAACATAAAGTTTACCTTTTGAAATAGCTAGCCCTTTTGGTGCATTTAAACCTTTAACCCATTTTAGTTTTAAAATATTTCCATCTAGATCTACTTTTGAAATAAATCCATTTTTATCTTTTTTAAAAGGATCATCTTGCATATTTGAAACATACAAAACATCATTCTCTTTGTCGTAAATAACAGACTCTGGTAACTTAAAATCTGCTTTTGTTTCCCATAATTTAGTTAATTTCGGTGCTGCATTTGAAATGGTTGATAATGTAAGAATTAAAACACTAATAATAATTTTGCTTACGGTTAATTTTTTCATAGTTCTTATCCCTTTTAAAATATTAAACAACAAACTGAGCTACGCCATCCTTAAAAGAAAAATCAACATCATGATTTTCAGTGATAGTAATAAAAACATTTTCAGGCTTTATTTGTACCCTGTGACTTAAATATTCGACTACCTTTGCATAAAAAGCTTGTTTTGCTTTATTTGAACGCCCAGACCGCATTACTAGGTGCATCATCACCCTGTCACTCTCTCTACCTTGATATTGTAAACAATCATCAGATAATTGGTTTATCACTTGATATCTATCGTCGTCTGGAAAAGCCATCGTTTCAATAACCGCTTCATTTATACTATCAGAAACTTTTTTTATGTACTCTTTACCTTTTCCCTCTAAAATATTAACAGTTACGAACGGCATAATTTCTCCTTCTTATTTGATAAGTATTAAATAATAGGAAATAGTAACCTTTATATTTATGCAGTACAATGAAAATAATTTGGTATTCATAATGCATAAATGCATTTTAAAATATCGCTTTTATTTTTATATTGTGAACATCGTCTAAATAATAAGGAATTAAAATATGCTTGATTGGAGCGATTTAAGATTTTTTCTCGAAGTTGCACGTAGAGGGAAGTTAACTTTAGCAGGCAAAAGGTTGAATGTGGAACCAACTACGGTTGGAAGACATATAGCTAGGTTAGAAAAAGAACTTGGGGTTCATTTATTCGATCGATCACCAAAAGGCTACTCGCTAAATGATAATGGCTATAAGTTAGTAACCCATTCGGAAAATATTGAGACTAAGATTAACTCAATTTACCAATCTGTTTCAGGCACAGATACAATATTAACAGGCACAGTAAGGATGGCTGTTCCTGAAGGACTTGGGATTGGTATTATTTCAAAAAATATCAAAGCATTTAAAGATCAACACCCTGCAATTGATCTTGAATTAGTTGCTGATACCCGATCAAGAAGCTTATCAAAACGCGAGGCTGATATTACTATAACTTTAGCAAGGCCAACGACGGGCAGATTGGTTGCATGGAAACTAGGTGAATATAAATTGGGTTTGTATGCTAGCAAAGAATATTTAAATAATAGTAGCGTAATTAAAACGATTAAAGACTTAACGAACCATCCTTTTATTAGCTATATTGATGATCTTATTGAATTCCCACAATTAAAATATACGCAAAATTTGCTACATGAAGTAAATATTGTATTCAGGAGTAATTCATTACAAGCCCAGTACCAGGCCGTAATTGATGACATTGGTCTTGCACTTCTTCATGGATTTTTAGCTACAGATGATAAAAACTTGGAAGTAATTTTACCTAAAAAAATATTTGCTACTCGAGAGTATTGGATGGTTGTTCATGAAGATATGCATCAATTAGCTCGTA
>Ga0209192_10002287_pt1 | contig 13971 bp, 16 predicted proteins | sample ArcticOcean_MG_C_11_FD_187433 | JGI IMG/M metagenome (GOLD analysis project Ga0209192, IMG submission 187433) | Marine microbial communities from western Arctic Ocean - ArcticOcean_MG_CB2_154 (SPAdes) (version 2) | ecosystem: Environmental > Aquatic > Marine > Oceanic | place: Arctic Ocean... | reverse complement strand
TAAATTATTATCACGTTTAAATTTTTTAACTACAGCTTTTTTTAAAGATGGGAGACCCGACACAGGAGTATATTTCGTCAATCCATCTTTAATTGCCTTTATGGCCGCTTCTTTTATAAAATCTGGCGTATCAAAATCTGGTTCTCCTGCAGCAAGAGCAATAATATCTTTACCTTCAGATTTCAATTTTGCAGCTTTGGCTGTTATTGCAAGAGTTGGAGATTCCTTTATTCGATTGACACAATTTGACAGCGATATATTAGGCAAAATTTATTCCATTGATCATTAAAATTCGATAACTAATTTTACTTAAAAACTCAACAAGTACAAATACCTTTTTCAAAAATTTAAATATTTTTTTACTTAATGTGCTTAAAGGAGTTCTTCTAATTCAAGACTCTTAGCTTCGTTAATTAAAAATAAATCTTTTTGGATATTATTCGCTTCACTTAGGTTGCCGTTTTTATGGTGAATAAGTGCAGATCTAAACAATGAATCAGAATTATTTTTATCAATAGAAATTGATTTTTTATATGATTTTAAAGCGATATCTAGATTTAGTAATTTTTCATTTGCAAATCCATATTCATACCATGCTTCTGTATTATTTTCTTCTGCTTCTGTCCACTTTTTCGCTACTTTCGATAAATCACCCCAATCTTCTTTTGCTTTTGGAACTGCAATCTTTAAGAAAAATGGTTTTTTGTTTTCATCTTCTTCCCATAGAGCCTTACCTTTTATTAGAAAATCTTTCTGCTTATTTTTTTTTCTTAAATCACTAAGCCAATCAATTGGCATTGCATAGTAAGATCCGTAACCTGTCGTTTTGAATGTGTTGATACCCACTAGATTACCCTTCATGTCAAATAAACCACTTCCACTGGCACCTAATCTAAATTTAGCTGAACTTAAAATAATCTTACCTTCTTCATAATCATAAGTAGAAACAACATATCCACCTGAAGTTAATGGTACCGGCGCTCCACTTGAATGTCCTATTGCTGCTAAAGCTTGACCTTTAACTAAATCTTTACTTGAACCAATAGCTATTGGTTCTCTATTTAAGTTATGAACGCTAAAAAGACATAAGTCATGCCATGCATCGACCCTAACATCTATAATAGAATAACTATCTTCACCTTGTGAAACCCAAGGATTTTTTGTTCTTCTTAATACGTGACAATTAGTAATAACTTCACCTTTTCCAACTATAACCCCCGAACCGTATGCAAGACTTCCACTTTCTGTGTAACCTCTTACCATTACTATCGAACCAAAAGCTTTTAATAACGCTGCTTTATCTATCGCAAAGACAGGGATAGTTTGTAATAAGAATAAAAAGAATATACAGAATTTTTTCATAATGAAATGCCTATTGTAATAAATGGATTTAATTTAATTGACTAATTGTATCTATTAAAGTTCTCAAACTGTTAAAGTAAGACTTTTTTCTAAAGCATACATTTTACATTTTGAATCAAAAGTTTCCCAATAGTCCATTTGAATTACATCAACCCTTTATGCCTGCGGGTGATCAGCCTAAAGCAATAGAAAAACTATCTTATGGCATCGAGTCAGGAGAGAAATTTCAGACGCTTCTTGGTGTTACTGGATCTGGCAAAACTTATACTATAGCCAATGTTATTGCAAAAACAGGAAGGCCAGCAATTGTAATGGCTCCAAATAAAACTCTTGCAGCCCAACTTTATTCAGAATTCAAAGAATTTTTCCCAAAGAACTCTGTGGAATATTTTGTATCTTATTACGATTATTATCAGCCGGAAGCTTATGTTCCAGGAAGGGATATTTTTATTGAAAAAGATTCAAGCATTAATGACCATATTGAGCAAATGAGGCTGTCAGCCACAAAGGCATTATTGGAAAGAGATGATTCAGTTATTGTTGCTACAGTCTCAGCTATTTATGGTATTGGTGACCCTGTTGATTATCAAGGAATGGTTTTATATATAAATGTTGGAGAAAAATTACTTCAGAGAAATATAATTTTGCGTTTATTGTCTATGCAATACACAAGGAATGATTTCGATTTTTCAAGAGGTGTTTTTAGGGTTCGGGGAGATGTTGTAGATATCTTTCCTGCTGAAAATTCAGAAACTGCAATCCGTATAAGTTTATTCGATGATATTATTGAGTCAATTACAGCATTTGACCCATTGACTGGCCAATTATTTGGAAAAGTTAAAGGGTTTACTGTTTACCCATCTAGCCACTATGTAACACCTAGAGACAGCACATTGAGAGCAATTGAAAGAATAAAGATTGAATTAGTAGATAGAGTTAAAGATTTTGTAAGCGAGGGCAGGTTGGTTGAAGCACAACGAATAGAACAAAGAACGAAATTTGATATTGAAATGCTTAATGAGATTGGGTTTTGTAAGGGCATTGAAAATTATTCCCGCCATCTATCCGGAAGAAAAGAAGGAGATCCAGCCCCAACCTTGTTAGATTATCTTCCTAAAAATTCAATAATGATTATCGATGAGAGTCATGTAACAATTCCACAAATAGGCGGTATGTCTAAGGGAGATAGAGCTAGAAAGGAAAACTTAGTTAATTATGGTTTTCGTCTTCCGTCTGCCCATGATAATAGGCCATTAAGGTTTGAAGAGTTCGAAACAGTTATGCGCCAATGTATTTTTGTTAGTGCAACGCCCGCAGATTATGAAGCTAATCATTCAAAAATAATTGTTGAACAAGTTGCACGTCCAACCGGATTACTTGATCCAGAAATTATAGTGAAACCTGCTGATAGCCAAGTAGATCACTTATTAGGTGAAATAAAAAAAAGGGTAGATATAAAAGAAAGAGTATTAGTAACTACATTAACTAAAAGGATGTCAGAAGATTTAACTGATTACCTTACTGAACATGGAATAAAGGTAAGGTATCTCCATTCGGAAATTGACACAGTTGAAAGAGTAGAAATTATTCGTGATTTAAGAATTGGTAAATTTGATGTTGTAGTTGGTATTAATCTTCTTAGGGAAGGTTTAGATATTCCAGAGGTATCGCTAGTTGCAATTTTAGATGCTGATAAAGAAGGATTTTTAAGGTCTGAGAGATCATTAATTCAAACAGCTGGAAGAGCAGCAAGAAATCTTAATGGTCAAGTAATTTTTTATGGTAATAAAATAACCAAGAGTATGAAAGCAGCAATTGACGAAACACAGAGGCGAAGAAAAAAGCAAATTCAATTTAATTTGGACAATAATATTACACCTGTTGGGATTGTGAAAAAAGTTAAAGATATTATTGAAACTCTTGAAGATGTTGAGGAGCATAAAAAAGAGCGAGCATTAAGAAAAGAAAATAGAAAATATGAGGACTTAACTGAGCCTGAGATAATTAAAGAGATAGTAAAGCTTGAAAAATCTATGCAAGTTTCTGCTAGAAATTTAGAATTTGAAAAAGCTGCAAGTGTTAGAGATCAGGTTAAGTATTTAAAAGAGAAAATATATGGAGCGAATATTAAAGACAGAATTTAGTTTTTAAATGTCATTGATTTTATTATAAAAAACAATATAATAGTCATTCTTTGAATCCTTGCTTCACAACAATAAAGTTGGAAGCTTTAACCATAAGGAGTTATATGCGACACTACGAATTAGTATTTATTGTTCATCCTGATCAAAGTGAGCAAGTCCCAGCCATGATCGAAAAATACCAAACATTAATAAAGGTAAGCAAAGGAGCAGTTCATCGCTTAGAAGATTGGGGCAGACTCCAGCTTGCATATCCAATCCAAAAAATTCATAAAGCTCATTATGTCCTAATGAATATTGAATGTAATTTAGAGACTTTAGCAGAGCTTGAACACACCTTTAAGTTTAATGATGCAATTATTCGCCATCTACTTTTTGGAACAAAAACGGCGATGACGTCTCAATCACCAATGATGAGAGAAGAAAAGTCTAAGTCACTAGTTGGAGATAAAAAAATTCAAGAACCTGCAAAAAATGAAGCTGCTGAAAAACCTGCAAAAGTTGAAGCTGCTGAAAAACCTGCAAAAGTTGAAGCTGCTGAAAAACCTGCAAAAGTTGAAGCTGCTGAAAAACCTGCAAAAGTTGAAGCTGCTGAAAAACCTGCAAATGAAAAAGAGGGAGACTAAAAGATGGCTAGAGATATGTATAAAAGAAGACGTTATTGTAGATTTTCTGCAGAAGGCATTAAAGAGGTCGATTATAAAGATGTCAGCATCTTGAAAGATTTCATAACTGAAAATGGTAAATTAATACCAGCTAGAATAACTGGGACTAAATCCAGATACCAAAGACAATTAACAACAGCTGTAAAAAGAGCAAGATTTCTAGCACTTTTACCATTTACTGATAAACACTAAGGAGTTCTTATGGAAATAATTTTATTAGAAAAAATCATAAACCTTGGTGAATTAGGCGACATAGTCAATGTGAAGGATGGCTATGGTAGAAATTTTTTAATTCCTCAAGGAAAAGCAAAAAGAGCAACTGAGTCAAATAAGGCTGAATTTGAAATTAAGCGTGCAGATATTGAAAAGCAACAAGCAGCTTTACTTAAAGTAGCCCAAAAAAGAGTTAAAGATTTGGATGGTTTTACTCTCGAAATTAAACAAAAATCTGGCATGGATGGAAAACTATTTGGATCAGTTACTAATATTGATATAACTGAGGCTCTAGCTACTTCTGGTCATGACATTATTAAATCAGAAATTAGAATGCCAGACGGACCATTGAAGAATACTGGCGAGCATATGATTACCTTAACCCTTCATCAAGAGGTTAGTCTAGAAATAAAAGTCGTCGTAATCGGCGAAGAATAATGTAATTATTTTTATTTATTTAAGCTGCCAATAGGGCAGCTTTTTTTTTATTGGTTATAATCATGTTATGGCTGATGATCAAATTAAAAATTTAAAACTCCCACCTCATTCTATCGAGGCCGAACAATCGTTATTGGGTGGTTTGCTAATTGATAATGCTGCATTAGATCAGATAGCTGATACTATTTCTTCAAAAGACTTTTATAAACAAGATCATCGGCAAATATTTATTCATATAACAAAACTAATTAATTCAAGCAATCCGGCAGATATAATTACTGTTGCAGAATCATTAGAAAAAAATTCTGAACTAGCTTCAGCTGGAGGCATGTCATATCTTGGAAGCCTTGCAGAGAATATGCCTTCAGTTGCTAATATTCGAGGCTATGCAAAAATTATTCGTGATAACTCAATTTTACGTAACTTAATTACCGTAGGTTCAGACATTGTTGAAGGTGCTTTTTTACCAAAAGGAAAAGATGCACAGCAATTATTAGATGAAATGGAGGCAAAGTTATTTGCTATTGCTGAATCGGAAAGTAATAGGCTGGGCTATAAAGACTTCCAAGCTGTGATAGCACAGGTTGTAAGAGATTTGGAAGAGAGAGGTCAAAACCCTGGAACTGTAACTGGTTTGTCCACTGGTTTTACTGATTTGGATAATTTAACTACTGGACTTCATGGCGGTGAGTTGGTGATTGTCGCCGGAAGACCTTCTATGGGAAAAACTGCATTAGCAATGAATATTGCAGAAGCTTGTGGAGTAGATCAAAACAAAGCAGTAGCTATATTTTCAATGGAGATGGGTTCGGAGCAAATAGTTACAAGACTTCTGGGAGCTGTTTCTAAAGTTAATCAGCAAAAAATGCGAACTGGCAAAATGGATGAAGATGATTGGGCAAAAATTGCTGATGGCTTAGGCCGGCTTAATGAAGCTCCACTTTTCATTGATGAAGGTTCAGCACTTAATTCTTACGAACTTAGAGCCCGTGCAAGAAGATTACATCGTTCTACTGAAGGTGGTTTGGGCCTAATAGTTGTTGATTATATTCAACTTATGTCAGCTTTAGGTGGTCAACCAGGCGAAAACCGAGCTACAGAAATATCTGAAATATCTCGATCATTAAAGTCACTGGCTAAAGAGTTAAATGTTCCAGTTGTTGCATTATCTCAACTTAACAGGAATGTAGATAGTCGACCTGATAAAAGGCCACAGATGTCAGATTTAAGGGAGTCTGGAGCTATAGAGCAAGATGCAGATGTTATTATGTTTATATATCGAGATGAAGTTTATAATCCAGAGTCGGCTGATAAAGGTATTGCTGAAATAATCTTAGCCAAACAAAGAAGTGGTCCAATTGGCACAGTGAAGCTAACTTTTGTAGGCGAATTTACACGGTTTGAGAATTACGCTAATCCTGGATATGAGTCTCCAGGCTATTAATCTTAATGCGACCACTTAAAGCAATAATTAATCACCATGCGCTATTAAGCAACCTTAATCATATAAAGAAAATAGCAAGCCAAAGTAAAGTGATGTCTGTTTTAAAAGCAAATGCTTATGGCCATAATTTATTAGATGTTGCCAAAACATTAGATGCTTCAGATGGTTTTGCAGTTCTATCTATTAATGAAGCAATACAACTAAGAGAAAATAACTTCAAGCAAACCATATTGTTACTAGAAGGTTTTTTTGATGAGGATGAAGTTGATATTGCTTCAAAATTAAGAATTAATGTAACTGTTCACAATCAAAGACAAATTGAGTTAATTAATCAAGCAAAACCAATCTTTCCCGTTAGCATACATCTAAAAGTTAATACAGGAATGAACCGATTAGGCTTTATGCCAGATGAAGTCAGCTACTTACTTGAGTCGCTAAATAGTAATCCATACATCGAGGATATTGTTTTAATGACTCACTTTTCGACTGCGGATGAAAAAGAAGGAATAGATAAACAGCTTGGCATCTTTAATTTAATTTCTGACAACTATAATTATCCTGCCTCAGTAGCAAATTCGGCTGCCATTATTCGATATCCTGAGTCTAGGCTAGACTGGGTAAGGCCAGGAATTATGCTCTATGGCCTTTCTCCATTTCAAACTAAAACTGCCAAAGAGTTGGATCTGATGCCAGCTATGTCTTTACTATCAGAAATAATTGCAGTCCAAAATATCAAAGCAGGAAATTCGGTTGGGTATGGTCTAGATTTTAAAGCAAATAAAAATATGAGGATTGGAATTGTGGCATGCGGCTATGCAGATGGTTACCCAAGACATGCTAAAAATGGAACGCCTGTTGCAATTGATGGATATCTTTCTTCTTTGGTGGGTCGTGTATCAATGGATATGTTGTATGTTGACCTAACAAAGATCCCAAGTGCAAACATTGGTTCAAAAGTTGAATTATGGGGTGAGAAAGTTTTTGTAGATTCTGTTGCCCAATTCTCAGACACTGTTGGTTACGAACTAATATGTGCTATTTCAGCTTCTCAAAGAGTCCCTTTAAGGAATATCAATGCCCAAAAGTAAAATTGTTTATCAATGCACGGAATGTGGTGGTCAATCCACAAAGTGGCAGGGGCAATGCTTGCATTGTTTTGGGTGGAATACACTGGTTGAGAGCCTTGTAGAAGGCAAAGGAGTAAAAAGATATGCTTCTTTGGCAAAATCTAATGAATTAACAAAATTAAATGATGTTCAAACAATAGACATTTTAAAAAGACAAACAAAGATTTCAGAGTTTGACCGAGTTCTAGGCGGTGGATTTGTTCCTGGCGGAGTTATTTTATTAGGTGGTGATCCTGGAATTGGTAAATCAACAATATTAATTCAAGCTTTATCAAAAATAACACAAGACCCAAACGACCCTTGTAATGTTGTTTATATTAGTGGCGAAGAATCTTCACAGCAAATTGCGATGCGAGCAAGGCGTTTGGAGCTTGAGGTTTCAGATATTTCAATTTTATCCGAGATTAATCTAGAAAAAATAGTTCAAACTATTGAAAAGAATAAGCCTAATGTAGTTGTCATTGACTCAATTCAAACGATTTACTCTGAAGAGATTACTTCAGCGCCTGGCTCAGTAACTCAAGTTAGAGAGTGCTCAGCTCAGCTTACAAGAATTGCAAAACAATTTGATATTACAATGATTCTGGTTGGGCACGTTACGAAGGAAGGCACTTTGGCTGGCCCAAGAGTTTTAGAGCATATTGTTGATACCGTGCTTTATTTTGAAGGTGACCCAAGTTCAAGTTTTAGGATGATTCGTGCATTTAAAAATAGATATGGTGCAGTAAATGAGCTGGGTGTATTTGCAATGACAGAGAAAGGCCTTAAAGAGGTAACCAACCCATCAGCTTTATTTTTATCTCACCATCATAAACAAGTTAATGGTTCATGTATTACTTGTATTCAAGAAGGTTCAAGGCCTATGTTAATAGAAATTCAAGCGTTAGTTGACGGCTCACATGGGCAGTCCCCTAAAAGACTTTCAGTTGGGTTGGATCATAATCGATTAGCTATGCTATTAGCCTCATTAAACAGGCATGCTGGGGTGGCTTGTTATGATCAAGATGTTTTTGTTAATGCTGTTGGAGGGGTAAAAATAACAGAGCCAGGAGTTGATTTAGCTATTTTATGTGCAATCGTATCATCATTTAAAGATCAGCCATTAGACCAAAAAACAGTTATATTTGGTGAGATTGGTTTAGCGGGCGAAGTCCGACCAGTTCAAAGGGGCCAAGAAAGACTTAAAGAAGCTGCTAAACTAGGATTTACTCGTGCGATTATCCCAAAAGCAAATCAAGCTAAACAAAAGATTAAAGGAATTGAAATATTGCCAGTAGAAAGTCTTTCTCAGGCTTTAGATTTAATTAAGCAATAATTTATTTAATCCATTGGTAATTGAAATACGTAAGTAGAACAATCAATATTTTGCGTAAATTTGAAAGCCCTGTTTTTTGGTTCAGTATATTTTCTGGACTGTTCTTTGCAATTTTAGATAGCAGTACAAAGTAAATATTTCCCATCATTAATCCTGGCCTTTGATTTATTTTATCCTTATTAGGCAGATTATTAATTGCAAGCCTGTAAAAATAATGTGCTCGTTTTGTTTGGCTCTCAACTAAATCCCTTATTTTCTTATGATCAATATACTGAAGAATTTCTTTTTCAGTGATATTGAGTTTTTTAAGTTCATCGAGTGGAATGTAAATTCGACCTCTTTTTGCATCCTCACCAATATCTCTAATGATATTTGTAAGCTGTAAAGCAATCCCAAGGTTGTGTGCATACTTTAGAGTTTTACTGTCTTTATACCCAAATATCTGGGCGGACAATATGCCGACGGTTGATGCGACTCGATAGCAATATAGTTGAAGCTGTTTAAAGCTATTGTAGCGAGTAAAATTAAGGTCCATCTCCATACCATCAATAATCTCAATAAAGTAAGCTTTATCAAGCTCATAATCTGCTATGTAAAGCTTCAATGCTTTGGTGACAGGATGCTGAGGTTTATTGTTATACATGCGATCAATTTCTAAGCGCCACCAGTCTAATTTTTTTTTTCCAGTATCGTATTCCTCACATTCATCTGCTATATCGTCAACTTCTCGACAAAAGGCATAAAGTGCAGTCAAGGCATTTCTTCTTTTTGGACTTAAAAATAGGAAAGCAAATAAAAAGCTGGAGTGACTTTCTTTAGTCTTTTGTTTGCAGTAATCTTGAGGGCTCATTTTGTAAAGATACATCGAAAAAATAATACTATCCAATCTATTTTAGATATTTTGGGGGGAGTATTAAATAAATCACAATCTTCATTCCTCATTCTACTAATTAATAAAAATGCTGCACTTACCATAATTTTAATTTGCAATCTAAGTCTTCCTTTTGTGTTTAGGATTAAAGGACTACCTTGCATCAAGATTTTCTCAATTCGCCATAACCAAAATTTCTTATATAATTTCCAATTAGTATTAAATTTTTTGTCATGAATATCAGATATCTTAAGGTTAAAATTTTTCATTTCATTCATTGGTATATATAAACGATCTTTTAATATATCTTCACAAAAGTCTTGGCTAATTCCAATAAGCGCTAAAGCATGACAGATTGAATTTGAATAAATAATATTTTGTTTTGTATCTTCTTTAAACAAGCCTAAGATAATCTGGCCTGCTGGAGCAGCTGCCTTATTGGAGTAATTAATAAATTCATCGAAATTTTTATAGCGCTTATTAATAATGTCTTGTTTGAATGCGTCGATAAATTTTTGAAGTAATTTTAGATGAATTGGGTGTTCATTAATAATTTTGTGAATATCAAGAAATAATAAATCTACATTTAAATTATTTTTTTTTATTTTATTTAAATTTTCTTGATAAATTTTTAAATTTTCTAACCTTTCTTTTTTAGAAAAACTTCCCTCATCTGCAATGTCATCGCCTATTCTTGCAAATTGATAAATAATTATTACAGCCTCTCGAATTTTCTTTGGGTATAGGAGGGTCGCTACAGGAAAGTTTTCATAATGCTTTTTACTTTCTTTTCCTGCCCTCAAGGTAATATAATGACTCATAATTAAAGTATGACATAGTTGTTAAATTATTTTATTGCATAGGAAAAAAATATGTTTGGTGTTATCGGCGGAACAGGTTTAGATAAAATTGAGGACTTAATTGTTGAAAAAACTGAAGCAATTAAAACACCTTATGGATCAACTTCTGAACCATTAACATTTGGACTGCTTGGTCCCCACAAAGTTATTTTTCTAGCGAGGCACGGAAAAGATCATTTCATTCCTCCGCACCTAATTAATTATCAAGCAAATATATGGGCTTTGCATTCAGTAGGAGTTAAAAATCTTATTGGCATAAATACTGTTGGCTCGATTGAAACCAAATTTATGCCTGGTGACTTCGTTTTTCCTAACCAAATTATTGATTACACTTATTGCAGAAATAATACTTTTTTTGATGGAATTAAGAGCCCTGTTAAACATATTGACTTTACCTTTCCTTTTGATAATAATTTGCTCAGTAGTTTTTTAAAAGTAGCACAAATTTTAAAATTAAAACATCATGTAAATGGTGTTTATGCGTCAGTTCAAGGGCCCCGACTTGAGTCAGCTGCCGAAATTAACCGCTATGAAAATGATGGAGCAAATATTGTGGGGATGACTGGCATGCCAGAAACTGCTCTTGCAAGAGAGATTGGATTAAATTATGGATTAATTTGCCCAGTTGCTAATCATGCTGCAGGACGGGGGCTTAATAAAGATGGAGTTTCTCATGAAGAAATCAGTATTAACTCTAAAAAAATGGTTTTAAATATAACCAAATTAATTAAAGGAATTATTGAGTCATATGGCAATTAAAGAAATAATAAAGATGGGCCATCCATTGTTGCTTGAAACAGCAAAATCTATAACTGAATTCGATACTCCAGAATTACATAAGTTGATTGAAGATATGATTGAGACTATGGAGGAAGCTAGTGGAGCAGGTTTAGCAGCACCTCAAGTAGGCGAAGGAATTCAATTAGTTATTTTTGGGCATGATACTGAAAGATACCCAGAAGATGATTCGGTGCCGTTTACAGTTTTAATAAATCCAATAATTACCCCTTTAACCAAAGAAACTGAAGATGGTTGGGAGGGTTGTTTATCTGTTCCTGGTATGAGAGGCTTGGTACCAAGATTTCAAAATATTAATTACAAAGGTTTCGATCAATTTGGTAAACCAATTGATAGGGATGCTGAAGGTTTTCACGCTAGGGTGGTGCAGCATGAATGCGATCATTTAATTGGCATGCTTTACCCACTAAGAATAAAGGACTTAAGATTTTTTGGTTTTGAAGATACATTATTCTCTGAATAAAGTTTTAAGTTAGTTATTTCATATGATAAAATTCGCACTCCGGAAGAGTGGCAGAGTGGTTTAATGCACCGGTCTTGAAAACCGACGTGGGTTCGCGCCCACCGTGAGTTCGAATCTCACCTCTTCCGCCATATTAAACTAGTAATTCCCCTTTATAATCAATGCTTTACAAGGGGGTTACTATGTCTAAATCCACTTGAGTATACAGTTTAGTATACAGTTTAATAAATAAAACCAATGTTTATAGTATACGAGAGCCAATTAACCACTAGTTTAGTATCTGTTTATATACGCTTGGTTCTTTAAAATCCATAGGTTTTCCTTACACCAACAACATCTAGTTTATATGGGTAATCATGTCTTGTTATTAGTAAACCTTATGAATCATACCCCACCCATACCCCATGCCATCATTACAAAGTAGGAGTCCCATGCCACTATATACATTCTAATCTAGAGAAATGATTCTATACATTCTGAATACTACTAAAAATGTAAACTGTATACTGAACTGTATACTGGAATATAAAAGACCCCCCCTTGCGAGTATACAGTCTGACAATAAAAATATTTCTAGCAAAAATTAGGAAAACTTTGAGTCCCATACCCCTATATATAGGCTAGGGGTAGTCACCCATTTGCCCACATAATTGTCTGGGGGTAAACTGGTCTTATGAAAAAATTACTACTTATATTGCTAATACTTCCAACACTGTCTTCTGCCCTCGTGACAACATATTCTAATGTGAATTGTGGTAAGTGGCTTGATTTAAGAAAAGGTAATTTGGCAAACCAAAAAAATTTGGCAAACCAAAGTGAACAAAGAGCAGTAGGCTTTTTTGACGGCTTGGTTAGAGCTAATGGTTTTGATGCATGGGACAAACCAACAAAAATTACACCTTCTCAATTATTTTATATGATTGATAATGAGTGTCGAGCAAATCCAGCTTCAAAAGTCCAAGATTCGATATTGAAAATATTTATAGGGCGTGAGGGGTAGGGGGGAAAGGGTTTACTTTCGGTATCTATAACTCCGAAAGTTGCTATATCACTAGGCAGTTGTTCAATTAATAGTTAATCCCTTTATAACCCCCATTTAACACACCTAACTCCTACTAGCCATTTATCTGTATCAGCAAATAGGGTGGTTGCTAAAACAAGACATGCCCCTTAAGATTAAACTTCAAACATTAGGGGAATGACATGAAAAAGTTATTAGTAGCATTGGCGTTATTAACATTATCAACAGTAGGTTATGCAGATGATGATAGATATAAAGTCATAACAAGTAATGATATTAATTACCCTGTGATTATTGTAGATACAAAGACAGGAGATATTGCTTATTGTAAGCCAATGGAATGTAGGATTTATTTTGAATATGGAGATTATATGGGGACATTTTCAGGTAATTTTAAAGAAGCATTTAAACAAAAGCTTAAAAGAAATCAAAGGATAAAGTAGATTATGGACATTCTTAAACGACTTCTTAATGTCGTAACAATAGGATTTGTACTTCTTTTAATCCTCACAATATCTGGTGGCTTTAGTGACTATTTGGATTTAGTTAATTGGCTTGGAATATTAGAACCAGAATCTTACACTCTATTAAGTTATACATACTGGTTAAACAATGATTTCGCACCTATTTCTTTTTGGCTTGGCGTTGGAATATTAGTATTTAATTACATAGTATTTAAAAAGATAACACTTTGGCATAAGTAATAATTAACTAGGGAGACATATTATGGAAGAGTGGATTCAAATATTATCATCAGGGGTAACAACAAATATTTTACTAATTATTGGTTTATGCTATTTAAATAATTTAGACCGTAAGTTAGGTATATTAAATAGGACTGCATACAAGGGTGTTTACAAAGAAGATTTAGGTTAATAAACAAGGGGGATGATGTGGCTAAAAAAAATTGGTGGAACAAAATGTCTAAAAAACAAAGATTTATATTTGGTGCAATTTATGGAGTAGTGGGTTATTTTGTTTTTGCTTATTTAATGAGATAGCAACCAAAAAATTGAGTGCCATACCTATATATATAGGCTAGGGGTAGTAGGGGGGTAAACTGGTCTTATGAAAAAACTACTCCTACTCTTATTCTTAATACCTAACTCATGAAAATCTTGATGAATAGCACTTAATACAATTATATAATTTTCATATAGGTAATTTAAACCAACTTGCTACACCTAGACAATTGTCAAAGTAGCTAAATAGGAGAACAGCATGAAAAAAAGTGAAGTATTAAAAAATCTAAA